>Ga0307518_10001275_pt1 | contig 18900 bp, 21 predicted proteins | sample 25_EM_MG_FD_203889 | JGI IMG/M metagenome (GOLD analysis project Ga0307518, IMG submission 203889) | Populus trichocarpa ectomycorrhiza microbial communities from riparian zone in the Pacific Northwest, United States - 25_EM | ecosystem: Host-associated > Plants > Roots > Unclassified | place...
TTGCAGTCCTAGGAATCCAACCAACAGAATGGCACAAAGCTGCAGCTGCCAAGAACCACACTCGCACCAGCATGCTCACCCCAATGCGCCCCAGATGATGGCACCCCAGATCGACCCAGGCATGCAAGCTCGTATCGACGCAAGCTTCCATCCAGTCGACCTGGCCATCGGAGGACCAGCCCACGCATTTGCGTTCTGTCAGAATCACAAACGCGAAAAGTGTACCGACTGCAATGTCGATTTTTCTTCTCTCAACCGCATATCCAAGATATTCATCACCAACCCCAGCCTCCGCTGTCCACCACCCCCAACCGTCGTACAGCAAAAGCTGTCACAGGCAGTCACAAATACTAAGGACGAGGGTAACGTACGCATGGTGTTCACCGATCTATTTGGCTCGCGTTTTGATAGTCGCGCCAGAACTTGTATAAAGTGGGAAAGCATAAAGAAGCACTCGCCAAATACAACTTTGCCGCCAATATTGCAGTGCAGCGACCACCTTGGGAAAACTCCGCGTTGTTCCGCGAGGAACTCTCCACCGTCGTGTCTAACAGGTCTGCCGCTCTTTTCGAGCTCGGTGACTACCTCGGTGCATTGGTCGACGCAGAGACAGTCGTCGCTATCCGCAGAAACTGGGCAAAAGGTCACTTCAGGAAGGCAAAAGCCCTTGTTGGGATCGGAAGGCTGGAGGAAGCAAAGGAGGCTGTATCACTCGGCCTCCAATTCGAACCCAACAACGCCGTGCGTCTGTCGTGACTGGTCTTGAAATACCGATCTGACGTCACTTGTCAGGAATTGAATAGCTACATGGTGGAACTGCAGAAGACCATGCAAGAGATGGGGTCCAAGGATACAGATGCCACCTCAGCGTTCGCCATCCCCAGTGCAGCGTAGTTGACCGCTATCCTTGTCTATTTCCCGTTTTGTACCATCCTGCGTTCTCACAGATACGGCGAAGAAGCCCCAAATGCCCGTGCGTCCGTGTTCTCATAATTATCTCACTGTACATGACTTCTCAGAACCGGCAAGCCGACTAACGCCAGGGTTACTCATCTGGATTAAGCACATTGTCCACGCTGACTATAAACGACCAGATTATGCTGTCGAGTTATCAAATATCGTTTGAAATTCACCTTTGACGTTGGCGGGGCTCCAGCTTTACGTCCAGAGTGGGCATCGGACGTCGCTAGTTACCACCGGCCGGTGTTCTACCCATCATTTCCTGTGAGAGAGCTTGCCAACTGACAGAACTTCGCAAGTCCCCATCATATCACATCATGGAGTGTATCCGCAATCATACAACTTCTCTGCTGGAGAAGCCTGGGTTCTGGTCCCTGCCTTGGCAAGCCCGCATGTCAACGGCGATAGAACTATTTGAACCATGTGCACTGACTGGTGACTTCTCGAGCCTATTTGATTCTGGGGTGGCTTTAAAAACGTGCATGGATAGGGATATGCTCCGGGGCGCACGGTGATGTCGATGTCTTTTTGACATCGACCTGCAGGGGTGGAGCTGCACGAGCGGGTGCAGTGAGCAAATGAGAGGTACTTGAATCAAGGCGACCCTGACGATGCCACGGCGCTCTCTCGGAATCGTCCGTCATTACTATCCGATGCACCCTTCGCGCCGCGCGGTGCAGGTACCTTCTTCCCAAAACGCATTCAAGGTTTGTGTGTTCCAATTGTCACTTTATGAGGAGAAGTCCATGTATAGGCTCGACCCTTGGGACAGACGACCCGCAGTAGTGCACGCATGGTTATTTCATCTCGTCATCGCGATAACCAGGCGCGTCCGACATGAGTCAGCCATTTCGAAATGGAAAGAGGGATGTATCGGTGAGTCACGCAAACTTTCTGTCGCATGCGCAAAGGCGCAAAGCTTCAAGGCTATAAATTGGGGTGCAGGCACGTAGACAAGACCCCAGCTTCTGTTCTCTTATCACTTCCATTGCGTACGTTGACTCTAAGCAGACGGCTCGTCCGGTGCTGACCCCTCCCTCCTGTTGCAGTCACCAAGGCATTTCAAAGCTCCATTCACTGCCATTTCCCATCATTCGTGTTGAGATGCAATCGCACTTGGTAGGACCCGTCGCCTTGTGGCGTCCGAACCATTGCTGACCACCGCTGTAGAAACAGACCACCTCCACCCCCAAACAGAAAGAGGTGTACGGTGGCAAAGGCGAACAGAACATTGCTAGCATCCGCGTCACTGGAAGCTCGTCTTCTCAAGGTCAGGGGACGCGCAGACGCGCTGCATAGCTGGCGTGCGAGTTTGAGTGCGAGGAAAAGCAGGCTTTACTTTGTACAATAATGCGAAAGGTTGTACCTGACGACGCGTGAATAATGTATGATATTACTGGATAACAGCCTTCAATTTATCATGTTTTAAGATATCCTTTACTCGAGATGCATGTAATGCCTCCCCCGCAGCATACCTGAGAGCAGAAAGGATGTCAGACTACCATGGCGCTAAGTCTGGTATCAAATCATTATCTTATCGGTGTATCGGGTGACAGTCGCCTCCGTGTTCGCCGTTGCACAAATGCATAAAAGTGCATATGATCGCGCTGGGTGAGACACGTCGAGTCGTGCGCGAACCATGTACACGGGTGCGAATGGACAAAAAAAAGGCACAATGACCAAGCAACCATGATATTAATGGACCGCTTATGACGTCCGTCGACCTGGCCAAGCGTGCCTTGAATTTTATTCTGAGAATCTTAATTGAATTTGATTCACCCTCTGCCCAACCAACTTAGGTAGGTGATCTCATACGAATGTGAACAGGAAACGGATGCGTGAACGGGATTCGGACCTTGCGGTCTCTGCAAAAAGCGTGGCAGATAGGAACTTGAACGAAGCTTTATATTTTGGGGTGAGGGGGGGGGAAGGCTTAAACTGGTTTAGAGGGCAATATAGATACTGAACTGAACTTTGTCGAGGGTTGGAATTACGAAAGGGCCGCGGCCACGGTGGGGCGATTGGGCATGCGATAGGCCGAAGCCAGAATATGCTGCGATTTCAGGCGAGGTGGCGTGATGACCGTAAGGGGACATGCCGGAGGAGTCTCAGGATGGTGTAGTGGTATTGGTCGATTCCGTGGTCGTGTGGGCAGGTATTTGCTCTTCCGATGCACCTTCACCGGCTTCTACGATACCGTTGTCAGCACGGACAAGGTACGGTGTAGCGCGCCCGCTGCCTTCCCAGCCTGGAACGGGAACACGGTTGGTGTACTCGACGCGCTGGAAGAATTGAGGTGACAAGAAACCACTTGCATCGCCCTCGGTCAGAACGACGCCATTCTCGGACAGGTGAAACGGTATTCCTGCGTCGAGGGCTTTCTGGACGTCGATGAAAATGAGAATCTGGGCGGTAGCACGCATACCTGTATTGTTCTCGGTGAGGGGGTGTCTCATGATGGAGGAAGTAGATGGCAGGACGTACCGCTGATGACGCCGCTTCCCGGGATACCCTGTGCGAGGTGTATGTGGTTGCGGGTCATCTTGGACAGCCCCTGAGTAGCTGAAAAAAAGGGTGTGGGGGGTAGGACTCATGGACGTAATGCTAGATTCCTACCGATTAACTCCCATGCTCGACGGGTCGTGCCATGTACTGCCATGGGAATATCAGCAGCAGACAGGATAGGTCGCATGTCCAACTTCACATCCTGGACAACGAAGCGGAGATCAGGAACGGGGAAGGCGCAGCACACGCTGAACACGCGAACATGCCTTCATCGAATGGCCTTGATTTGCCCTGATCCACCATACGTCTGGCACATGCGAGCTGGCAGGCAGTTGAGGCTCAAACATCAGGTGAAACCGGCCTTTTTGGTCTTTGTTCACGATATCTTGTAGCTGCAGGAAGGTAACATCTTTGAACATCGCATTGGCGAGCTGACGGACTGATTACAACTCGGCGAAGAGATACACGTTATATTCGGTCTTTCTCACCACGTCGGATACGCGTGCGTAGCCATCGGGGCGTATCTGCAGACCTGCAGTCTTTGCCCCGTGACGCAGCAGCCATGATAGACTCTTTGACAGGCGTACTTGGGGAGAGTCGCGGGGATGGCCTCGTTGTTTAAGGGATGGCCCTCGCTTCCTGGTCTCCGTCTCTGGCATGTCGAGAAAGCGGAATCTGTGTTTGTATGGGATACGTCTGTGTAGTTCAGCTGCGAGTATTGCTGGATTGCTGTAGCGACGTTGAAGGGCAGCCAACATTGGAGACCAGATGGTCGATGGAAACGCCCAAAGGCTGAGCAAAATGAGAACAATAATAATACAGAGCCCTCAAATTCTTATCCACCTTTCTTTCCGTATGCCTTCCTCCCGTTCGCTGACGTCCATCCGCACCCAATGTCCTCCCCAAAGCCTCCATCACGCCTGACGAACTGGAGAGATTACCTGCCCAACCGCGACATCAAGGCCGTGCTTAGCGCACGTGTCAGAGCGCTCAGGCCAAGTGAGCATGGGATGGGAGGGGGCGACACGTTGCACAACCTGAGTCAATGGGCAGGCCAGAAGATACGCAGAAATGTGCCAGATTCTCCTACTGTCAACCAGGTCGACTTGTTCCCCGGCTGGGCCACCAGGCGCCCTCTTATATCAGCTCGGAAGGAATACCAACGTAAGTTCTTCAGGTGTGCGCTCTCGGTTGGTGCTTCACTCGCTGCTTGTAGGAGCATTCGACCTCCATGTGCATATCTCTGGAATTGCCACCTCTCGACGTACACCTGAATTTTTGACTCGTTCCCAGCGCACATTCCTCAGACTTGCCAAGAGTACGTGTCTGATCTTGGCGTGACACAAGTTGCACTGATAGCATCGCTTGCGGCAGCATTTGCAGCGCTCCCTAAAGTACAATCTATCCCTATAAACCCATCATTGGACTCCGACGAGATTCGTGGACTGCGGCTGCCGCCTCGACCATACGAGATACCTGATGACTATGATGTCGAAGACCTCGACCGCCAATTCAGAGGGATCGTTAATGAAACTAATATGCAGATCTCTGACTCGACCCAATTTTGTGTCCAACAGCCAACGGGAGAGATGCAAGTGCCCGCTTCGTTGCAGCGGTTGCATGAAAACCTGGAGTCCCGTTTACGCCCATTCTGGTCTTCTGCACTTTCCTCGCGGACGGTGCAGGTGTCCATACTCCTACACCCGCCTTGTCTTGATGCGGATCAAGACGCCCCTTCTTTCCAACCTATCATAACGAGCAACTTCTGCACTGGATCTGATGGGTTCTTTTCCGGAATCGTCACAATTCATTGGGACGACATATGCACACACCCCGTTGGGTCTCGTATCGCCTTTGACGAGACTTATCTTGAGCACGAGCTTGAGGTCCAGGCTCAGGTTCTCGAGCCCGACGACTCCCATGTAACCAGCCCTCCACGAACAACACGGATCCCAATCACACAGTCTACGGTGCGGGTTATATCGGATGTCGATGACACCGTGAAATTGGCGCGGGTTCTCGACGGTGCTCGAGCGGTGTTCCACAATGTCTTTGTAAAAGACCTCGAAGAAGCCGTCATTCCTGCAATGGCAAAATGGTATAGGGTACTGTGGGGAAGTGGGGCTCGCTTCCATTATGTAGTAAGTTACCGTGTAATGTCTATGACAGGTCGACATTGACATAAAGCTGTTTCAGTCGAACTCTCCTTACGAGCTTCTTCCGGTGATCCAACAATTCCTTAACATATCTGGGCTTCCTCCGGGCTCGATCCGATTACGCTCATATACAGGGAAGTCGTTGTTCAATGGCATTCTCTCGGCACCGGCGACCAGAAAACGGGCCAACGTCATTGAAGTGCTTGATCACTTTCTGGAATCAAGGTTCATTCTCGTGGGGGACTCGGGAGAACAGGATATGGAATTGTATGCGCAGCTGGCTGCTGATCGCCCAGATCAGATCGCCGGCGTGTTCATCAGGGACGTCGCTGCTGTGGGACTGGATGATCCCACAGGAACGAGAACCGAGGCTCTCTCCAGTCTGCCGATGTCTCTCAGGAAAGGCAGTGGTGGACCAGAATTGGGGATGGGCTCCTCGTCGCACCCAGTCCCAAAACGCGCCATGACAATTGGATACCCTCTATCAGTCTCGTTACCACCACAGCGGCCGTCACGGAAAATAACCTTTGCGCCGTCGTCCTGCCCACTATTGTCAACGTTCCCTCCTCAAAACATCGAGGCTTCCCGTGAGTCCCTTGAATCATCAAGTTCGAGCACATCGCTCTCTGCCGATTTCACGGCACCTATCTCGTTCCAGCCTAACAGGCGTGGCACACTGCCTATCACTGAGGGAGAGAAGAAGCGGTGGGAGTTGCAGAGCAGGGTGTATAGGGCACGGTTGATGATACCTGGACATATCCCATTTAGAGTGTTTGAAGACCCGATGGAGTGCGTGGAGGCAGAGGTGATCGTGAAGCGGTTTGTTGAGATATACCCGGGCCAGTCCCAGTGACGAGAGTGATATATATATGATAGACCACTGTACTCATCTTCTATACCATGCTTAATCTATTACCATCTCGAAGCTTGAAGCTACCATGCATGATCACCTGCGACTCACCCAAAAGGAGAGACCGGCTTCCAAAGCCAGGGCAATCACCAGCGAAGATCGATAATTACCACTTTGATGATGAACACATTCCATTCCATGTACTTACTGCTATCCAGCGCCCTACATAAGATATTACGACCCCACGGGCGTGGAAGCCGTAGAATCGATCTCGACCATCTCACCCTGTCCAGATGAGCTCAACACGTTCGATACGCGCTCAGAAAATATCGATAGTTGCTGCCTGTGCATCTACATGAACACGAGGAAAACGGGAAGGAAAAACACACCGACTTCTTGTGCTCACGCAGCCGTTCCAGCATGTCGATCAGCGCCTTCTGCTCTTCTGCATTCAGCTCTCCGCCCGGCAGATGCGCAGCATATTCCTTTGCCTGCGAGAGCGTGTTCTTGTAGTCATTGGTCTGCAATCCGATGGGGACATTAGAGGCGTGCGGAAGAGGTGATCCGGGTCATACGGCCTGCAGAAGGGCTTGCTTTGCTTGGGGTGTAGCTGTGCTGTCCGACCGCTGGGTGTGTTCGAGGACAGCAAGGAGCCTTGGGATAATTTGCTCAAAGAGAGACTCGGGCAGAGTTGTCGTTGGCTCTGCGGTTTGCATCGAACTGTGAGATCATTATGTAAGCAGTCCAGGAAGATGGCTTCGGAGTCTGAACGAGTTTTCTCTGTGTTTCGCAGAAATGCAGCCCTTTGGCCAGTATCCGTCTCATGCACCTCCGCCTCCTCCCCCGCCTGCCTTCCAATACAATCTACCACCCCAACCCCAACCCCCGCCTCCTCCACAGCAACAGTTCCTTAACCCATCGCTGAGACCACAACCCACTGGCATTCTCCCACAGCCCACTGGCTTCGCATGGCGACCACCCGTACCGCTTCTTCCCCAGGCGACTGGTTTCGTCGACCCGCGTCTTCAAATGATGTCAAACACATTTATGCCCGTTAACATGTCTGGTCCCCATGTCCCTGCGGTTCCCCAGCTCCCACCGCCTCCGCAGCAGCAGCTCGGTGGGCTCTCCCTGCAACAGTCCTTCCAGCAACACAATCAGGAGCTCGGCAGAGGTACAGCACCAAGGGTACCGTGGGCACTCTCGAAGGCAGAGAAGAAGAGCTACGATCAGATCTTCAGAGCTTGGGATGCTCAAGGGACCGGATTCATTAGCGGACAAAATGCATTAGGTGTCTTTGGTCAAAGTGGACTTGATAGAAACGATCTTGCCAAGATTTGGTGAGCATGATGTGGGTTTGCGGGTGGCCAAGACACTCAATGACGATCAGGTCACTTGCTGATACCGACAACCGGGGCAAGCTCAATCTTGCAGAGTTTCATGTCGCAATGGGACTCATTTATCGCAGTGAGTCGCTCGTCCAATCTTATCAATCCGTTATTCACCATCTGGCAAGGACTCAATGGCTCAGAAATCCCTGAAGAACTCCCTGCAGAGCTCGTACCACCGTCATCAAGAGATTTGGACACATCTGTTAACTTCCTGAAAGATATCCTCAAGAACGACAACCGCGCACGTTCGCCTTCTGCACTCGACATGCCTGTCTCACGACTCAAGGAACGCTCATTCACATCGCCGTCAGCTACGCTGACACAACAAGGTGGGCGACAAGACGCGACAGTATACAAACACGAAGACATAGAGCCACCAGGTGGGTTCTACCAACCCCGCAGCCGTCACGTCGATCGCAGCACCGTCCGATCTCGTGCAGACGACGCCGCTCCGGCTTCATCAGACATCGCCTCGATGAAACGCCAACTCTTCAATGCCCAAAAATTGCTCGACGACTCGCTCTCATCAGAGCGCGATTCAGATCAGCTCGATCAGGAAATCGAAGATTTGCACTACCGTATCGCTAACCTGCAGGACGAGCTCGAAGACGTCTCGCGTGGACCGCGGACACTAGCCAAGGATGAAAGAAGGCGGAGGCTTCAAAGGGATTTGATGAAGCTAGAGCACGAGGAACTACCTGAGCTTGAGCGTAAGGTCAAGGATCGCGAGGCGAGGAGGGAGAGAGAGAAGAGAGGATGGGCGCGAGACAGGGATAGGAGGAACGACCGATTTGGACGGTTCGCAGGAGATGATAGCGACTATGAACGTGAACGCCAGCGCGAGCATGATAGGGAGTGGTCGTACAGGGACGACGACAGGGATCGAGATCGCGATCGTGCAAGAGAAAGGTCCTACAGAGATGACGACAGGGATCGTGATCGCGGCCTAGGTTCGTCCTCTGCGGCTCGTTCTCCACCCCCTGCTCCGTCTCCCGCTCCCCCGTCTACTACACGCGTCAGTACACCCCCTTCAGCAGTATCCCCCACTATCGCCCCTGGCACATCCCGTTCGCCAGCTCCCCAGCTCAAATCCATGTCCGCAGAAGAACGCCAGGCATACATTCGCGCAGAAGCCAAACGACGACTCGAAGCGCGTATGCAGGCGCTGGGTGTATCCTCACCAGTATCCGCGGTCAGTGGTACATCTACTGCCCAATCACCTACAGGGTCGGGGCTGGATACAGCTGTCGAGGACAGACTTGCTCAGGAGAAACGAGAAGCAGAGGACAAGGCACGCGAAGCGGAGAAGCAGGCAGCGGAGAGAGAGCGGCTGAGGAAGGAGAAGTTGGATGCTGAGAGGGCGATTAAAGACGGGAGGGGTGGTGTGCTCACACCTACGCCTACAAGTACGGCACCTGCGCCATCTCCTGGGCCCGTACCGACCCCGACGTCGGTCCCGACACCCAGGCCTGCTCCCACGCCCACTGCACCTTTGGCAAAGGCTGCGCCGCCCCCACCGAAGTCTCGTGCGGCTGCACCACCACCACCACCGAGAAAAGGCAGTGCGCCGCGCGGGTCTGGACCTGCTGCACCTGCACCTGCACCCGCGCCAGCGCCAGTCCCAGCCCCCGTTCTCGCACCTTCCCCAGTGCCCGCGCCTCCCCCAGCTCCAGCCCTAACCGAACCGGAAGAAGACGCCGAGGAGGTAGCCATCCGTGCACGCGTCGCAGCACTTCGCAAGAAACGCGAAGAGCGTGCTGCCCTTTTGCGTAGTCTCGAGGAAGAGGAAGAAGAGACACGACGCGCTGAAGAGTCGTATCAGCAACGCAGGAACCAGTTCTTGGCTGCTAAGAGTCCTGCTGCGAGTCCTGTGTCGACAGCGGGGAGCTCGCCGGTGCCCACTACCTCACCTGTACCTTCTGTACGTGTACCGCCGGTTGCTCCGACGTCCCCCGTGCCGCCCGTTGTCTCTATTCCCCCTGTGCCACCCGTCGCCCCTACGCCCCCTGTGCTTACATCTGCCCCGCCCGTGCTGGCCGCTGAGGAAGAGGTGCAGGAGCGAGCATCACCGACCCCACCCCCGCCCCCGCCTGCTCCACCTGCACCAGCGGCTTCTGCAGAGAAGCCGCGCAATAACCCGTTCAGCCGTCTTATAAGGGATGGAGGTGCAACCGGGACCGCTCCCCCATCTGCAGCTGCTCCAACCACATCTAACAACACGACCAGCAATCCCTTCTTCCGTTCACAGACCGCCCCTCCCCCAATCGCGTCTGCGCCCGCGCAACCCGCAAGCCCCGGGATACCCCCACCTGTCAAGACAGCATACCACACTGTCCCATCGGGCAGCGACGATGACTGGGACGATGTTGTCGAGAAAGAGGACGACGACAGCAGTGACGAAGAGATTGCTACCCGTAACACGCGCGTCGGGTTGGCACAGCAGCTGTTTGGGGGGCTGATACCTGCGCGGCCGCAGTCTGCGGGCCCAGTTGTACAGGGTAGCAGTTCGACACCGGGCGTGCCACCTGTTCCTGCTGCACCCCCTGCGCCACCTGCGCCTGCTGCACCCCCAGTTCCTGTCGCACCACCTACGCCACCAGCCTCAGCGGCTGTTGCTCCTAGTGGAGACCGTGGTGCACTTTTGAGTGCCATCCAGGGTGGTGCACGCTTGCGCAAGGCGGCGACGAACGATCGCAGCGGTGCTCCGATGTCAGGAAGAGTTATCGGGGATGTAGCCCCCCCTGCGCATATCGATTCTGCACCTCGACCCGTGTCCCCGCCTCTCCCCCCAGCTGCTCCCTCAGTGCCTTCTGAAGCCATGTACTCTGCCCCAGAGTTCTCAGAGCCCGTGGAATCAAGTGAGACGTCTGGCCACCGCCCGAGGCATTCGATGGACTGGTACAACGGGCTGGCTGTTGACCACGTAACCCAGGCCCCACCAGCGCGCTTACCTGTGACTGTGGAAGAGGAGGAAGACGATTATGCTGGAGATGTTCCTGCGATTAGGGTGTCGGAGCACACTACAGAAGCTAGCGCCGATCCCATGGACGACGTCGACATGTTGACAGGTGGGTGTTTGCCACGCGTTTGTGCGAAGGATAACACTCATTCACTTGATAGAGCTTAGAGTGCGGTCGTTGTACCCCTACGAAGCCCAGCGTGCAGAGGATCTGGGTGAGTGGTTTTTGCCCTCGTAATATGGGTTTGTTGTGCTGACTGGCATGTCTGGGTGAAAGGCTTCGGGGAAAATATGATAATCGTGGCGTATCCCTCGAAATCTGGTGGAGATTGGTGGTACGGTAAGATAGTCAAGGATGGTAAATCGGGTTTCTTCCCCCAGACTTATGTACAAGAAGTTGAACAAGGTGCGTACCAGTTATATATCGGTTGTATTCTTGCTCACACTTTCTTATATAGTGAAAGCCACTGCAATCTATTCCTATGAAAGTTCTAATGCCGATGAACTTTCGTTTATTGAAGGTGACAACCTTACCATTGTTGATCGGCTAGAGGTCGATTGGTGGAAAGCCGAACGTGATGGACTCGTCTACGTGATCCCTGCCGCGTACGTGAAGGTAGCAGAGGGTTAGTTGCATTTCATTAGCACAGAACAATCCCTTGAGTCTCCTTTACATTCTCGTTCATGGAGATGGATATCGACTGAAACACGTCTTTCTTTGCCTTCACATTTGCCATACCGGAACCTAATCCTACTCTTCGAAAAAAAAAAAAATACCAATTTCCAAAAAAATTGCGCGTCCGTAATGACATATCGGACCGCGGCGTTGATTGGGGCGATTAATACGTACAGTTCAAGTCAGCATCAGTGGCGAACAGTTTGATTTGCAAGCGAACGACAATGGAAAGCGGGTTGACAGTGACCGTGAGATGTTGAACTGTGATGTTTATGGCACTCCACACAGCTCGCCCGCTAGGCTGCACAAATTTCTTCGACCTCCAGAGCTAGCTGGTATCGACGATGACGATGACGACGACGATTACTACTCGTTAGATAACGACGACGGATCCGAGGCTTCCGACCCAGACGCAATCGGGACATTTGCGGATGAGGTCATGGAAGAGATGGAACGGCGACGTGTGTTTGAAGCCGCTGGTGCCATCGTCAGTGACTCCAAGCGCGACGAATACTGCATGGATGGTTCGCCTGGTAGGCTGGGTGGAAGGAGGAGAGCTAGGAGACCGTCGACAGGGGCTACCTCCTCTCCGAAGAGGCCTCTCGACGTTTCCCTCCCACAGACGTCACCCGACCACCATATCCACAAAGATCTCCCACCTGTGCCCACAATCGACCGCTCACAGCACTCACATTCATCCAGTGCCCACCTGACTGATAACAGCCTCCTACTTACGTCGGAGATGTCCGGTACGCGCCGCCGGCCCAAGCCCCTCGAGAACGTTTCGGACACCAACGCAACTTCGCGCGTCGACGATGCCTTTGAACGGTACGAGACGTTTAAGAAGATGCACGGGATGTCTTCGCTGGCTGCGAATAGGATGTCAGCGTCGTCGTTCGATACGTCCTCCCTGACGATGTCGTCCCCGCCGCGCTCGCCTGCAGTGTCATTGACGCCCTCGCAGCGTGATCGAGAGCAGGACCGAACTGGGGAGAACCGTACGTCCAATTTCTTGAGTTTTCTTGGCCGACATACACGCCCTGGCACGCCGGATATCGACCGCGAGCGCAAGATTCCGATTATCTCTGGGCCGATTCATGGGCCGTCTTCGAGTGTCTGTGGGGCGGGTGTTGGAGCAGTTCATGGGTCGACACGGGAGGGCAGTCCGGCGTTTGGGACGTCGTGGGCAAGTCTGCTTGATCGGACTGCGCTTGAAGAGATACCGAAGGTGGAGAGGAAACGACAGGAGGCGATATTTGAGCTCATCTCCACGGAGGCAGACTATGTGAGAGATTTGCAGCTTATCGTGGAGGTGTGTATACTTTCCTTGAGGAACTCCTATCTCTTCGGTGGTGGTTGACGGCGAACCGTACCCAGCACTTTTACTCTCGTCTGATGGACACGCTAAGAGAGGAATCGACGTCTGTCATTTTTGCAAATATCGAAGATATCCTACTCACGAACACGGTGAGCAAGATTGTCCATTATACGTTGATGGCTGATCACCGCTCCTAGGCGTTTCTCTCCTCTCTGGAGGAGCGACAACGCGACTGCAGACTATACATCGACCACATCGGCGATTTGCTAGCCACCCACATGCCTAATATGCGCGTATATCTGGTATGTGGTTTGGTACGTGGCTGAGGTGCGTTCGCTGACCGCAACGGTAGGAATACTGTACGAACCAGTCTAATGCTGGAAAAGTCCTGCAGTCGATGAGGGACAGCAATCAGGAACTGGCTGCACAGCTACAGGTTAGTTTGGGTGGTAGGGCTCTTACTTCGTTGTTGTATTGATGCTGCATAGCAACTCCGTGAAGACCCAGCTGCACGGAATCTGGATTTATCGAGTTATCTTTTAGTACCAAGTATGTCTCTCACCGCGATCTCTGTGCTACATTGACACGTCATTTATCAGTGCAGCGCCTCACACGGTACCCCTTGCTCATCCGACAGGTCATGCAGTTCACTGACCCCCCAACTCCAATACGGGAATCATTCTCAACACCGCCGCCGACCCCGCCTCCCCAGCTAACGCTTTCCTTACCATCGGAGCATGCAGAACGAGAGTTGATCGCAAATGCGCTGGCGTGTGCGGAACGAATATTGGATGATGTGAATGAGACGATCCGCGAGCAGGAAAGTCGGGCAAGGCTGGGTGAGGTGAGCAAGGAGCTGCGGATAGGGAATGTGTAAGTTGCTTCGGCCTTATGTTCATCCCATTCTGATTCTGTACTGCTAATACATCTTTTTTTTCTCTACGTCGTTTAGCCGTCTGGATCTTACACTGCCGACACACCATCTTGGGCCCCGGAAGCTTCTGAAGGAGGGCGTCCTCACGAAGGCGAAGAGTGGACGAAAACTGCGTGTGCTATTGTGCAGCGATATCCTTGTACTTCTCGACGAGAGCGGGATGGGACTATATCGCGTGGTGAGTCTGCCCTCTTTGTTATGCATCCGCTTTGTTGATCGATATTTTATTTTTGCACGTAGCCCCTGCCAGTGCACGAACTAGAGATCCATCCTTCTCGGGGCCGCTCCCGAGACAACGACACATTTGTCCGGATCCATCGTGCATACCCACGGGGCGGGGAAACACTCGTACTGCGTGCGCCAAGCGTGCGTGAGGCGCGTGCTTGGACCGAGTCGATTGTGCAAGCTTCAGCAAAAGCAAAAGAGGGGATCAAGGCCGCTGTGGGCGCACCTGGGGGCGTCGAGATTGGCGTCGGCGTTGGCATGGGACACGTCGGTGGCGTTACGCGCGGAAGCGTTGATGTTAATGGACGATCATCAGAGTGATGCCTGGTGCGTGGTGCCATGACTGTTATACCACATTGGATGGACAGCGACGTAGAAGGGAACGTTATAGGATATTAATGATTGGTACAATGCTTTCTTCTTCCTTGCTGATCTGTTTTCTTGATAGACTTGCTAGGTAGAAATCAGGGGTTCAAGCTGGCTCTTATGTATTTATGTAAGGACACTTTGCTCTTCTTAGGTAGTGTTATACAATGATTGATACAACAGTGTACCGTATTTATGGTGTCTCTAGGGTATCCATCCATAGTCGATCACGAGCATTCCTCCCCTATATCCGCTACCAATATCTTGATTGCATCCCGCCGCTCGCGCACAAGGCGAATCAGTGTGTCTATGCCCAGTAACACGCCAGTGTCAGGTCCCTGTCCAGGAACAAACCGGGTGTGCGCAAAGTCGATAAGAGAAAGAGTAACGAGGCGAGGAGGCTGGTTCTCCTCATCACTGTCAGTATCAACGTTATTTGAAGCGGTGTCAAATACAACCTGGCCACTTTCGACCACTTCTACCTCGATCTCCTCGTCGTCGTCCTCATCAAGTTCCCTGTCTTCACCCGGACCTATGCCTACACCGTAGCGCGAAGATGCGGACTCCTGCAGAGCACGCGCAGCCTCCTCTGCGCGCGCCCAGTCTCCCTCGTACAAAATGAGTGCGCTGCCGCCCACGATGCGCACCTCCGCCTCGGCGAGTCCATTCCGGAGGCGCTCTAGACCGGCGAGGATATGTGTAAGAAGCACAAGCAAGGTGGCGGGCTGAAGTCCCAGTTGGACAGCGGCTGGAGAAATTGTGGAGTCTGATGTGGATGACAGTGGAGCAGAGGACACGGCGGAAGCAGAGAGATGGACGGGGAAGAAACGTGCGATTCCCTCTGAAAGCTGCTCTGGCTTTATCGATTTGCCGTATGCCTTTGGTGTGACGACGGGATCAGGGTGATCGTTTGCGTATACCTAACGTGTTTATGAATATAACGCACTCGATACAGAGATATATAGCTTACTTGAAAGCCCGTGAGTCGTACCCCGGTTGTGAGACTTGTCGTCCTCTCTGCGGTGCGGATCATACGTTCTTTTTTCTCGGGCGAAGCACCTTCCTCGTGAAGTATTGTTCCTAGCTTGACATCGAGGATGCATGGTTTGATGAATCCATGCCCGAGGTTTTCGAGCACAAGCGTTTGCAGCGGGGTACTTGTCCCGCTCGCAGGCACGATCTTGGGCGGGGCAAGACCACCTGCTTGTGCTGATCCCCCATCGAAATAGCCAGGGTCCTCAAGACGCCCCTCGAGGGAGAGCAGGCCGATAAACCTGGGGATCCATGGGAGCAGCACGCTCAGTCCTGATGCGGTGACCGTTGACGCGTCGACAGATGGGTCGGTGCCGTCCCGAACGAGTTGATAGAATGCAACCTCCCCTGGCAGTGCCGGCTTGAGGAGCAACGAGCCATCCTCTGTGGTCTGCACGCCAGTATGGCCACCGACCTGAGCAGCGAGAGCAGTCGTGGGAGGAAGTGTACGCGAGCGATGTGGACGAGGGGGAGTGCCAGTTGCGGGCGAAGAGTCGGATGCGACTTGGATGGGTTCCATCGTGTCTGCAATCGAGCCTCACCCAAGGCGATGTGAGATCAGGCTGTTGACAACCACGTGCGCCAGCCGCCAATGCCAAGTTCTAGCAGCGAAGTTTGGGACAATCCCACAGTCGTTCTATGAACCCGTCGTGCTCAAATCTCTAGCACTATGGTAATTTTGTATGCCCCCCGAGAGTCATTCGAAGATCGCCTCGGCACATTCCTGAATCGCAGCACCTTCGTCCCTATCCCGGCTCTCGCTCACTCTTCGAAGCCTGGTCGATGGGATCCACCAGTGGGGGCAAATGGCCATCCACTTGGCGGTGTGTCCACGCGTTGGTACTCAAACGGACCTCCACAATTGCGTCAAGTTATCTCAGCTACCAAGACCCGGAGCCGCATCGCAGCGCCACGTTCGAAATTGACGATAGCGCACGTTTCACTTGCTGCGACGCGTACCCAATGAACTTCACAGAAAACACGCTCACGCTGACCAGGACCGATTCCCTTTGCATCAAAGTCCATGCTGATAGTCTAACTACTTGTCGCCTTGTATTGGGCTTTGGACAATCTTTTGGCAAGGACTGGATACACGTCATTTCTGATGAATCTAACACAATTCCGCGACCTTCATGGCAGGACTATACCAAGCATAAATCATCGGCCAGAGCACGCACAACAGATGAATAGGGCGCGTTCTGTGTTGAACAGGTCTGCATTTTGCAGACCCATCTCGCTCGCACAACCACTGGGATCCTTCAGATCTCGTCCGTCATGTGAAAGAGCTCAAGGATGTGAGGAGTTAAGCTTGAGGTATTTCATGCCCGGTGTTAGTGACGTATCAGGTGAATGCACGCCCTCTGATGTTGATGTCGGTAGATTTTTTGCACGTCTCATTGGCACTGATATTACTATTTGTTTAGGGAATAGACGATCCCGGCTGGCGGGGTCTCATGATACTCGATTGGTCGAAGAAGTCCCGTAGCTACGAAATAGTCGGGGTGCCCAGTAGTTTTTCGGCCGCACCCGATGGTATCAAAGTGAGCACCCATGCCTTTCATGCAGTGTTTGAGCCTTACGAGGACAGCTAGGGGACTATGGTCACTTTACGGACTCCAAGGAATTCTGCTGCGAAGGAAACCTTTTTACTGACCTCGAGATGCTTCCTTTAATGGCGGACATCACCTCAAGGTAGCACGAAATACCTTCAGTGGATGATGTGATGGCGTTACTCATTTCATTTCATACACGTAGTACAAATAATGCAGCCCTCTGTACATTGCACTACATGCATGATAGTATCTTTAGCCCGAGTTTCGAAACACTTTATACGTAGATGTCGTTGACTCTCAGGTTGGTGTCGAAACCCACTGACCAAACAGCGAGTTTGATAAATGTTGTAAACAGTAAATCCTTTGATCATAAACATACTTTTAATTGACCTTCATGCCCAGAAATCTTCTGTGATGCCCCACTCAACCCGACCGACTACTTCTGACAGCTTTGCTATCTCCGACGCCGTGATGCCATAACAGGTGTGAAGGAACAGTCTCTGGAGCACACTCCCTGCCTCCATACGGCTGGCCAGTGCATCATACAGACACTGAAAGCACCCTGTGTCATGTTCATGGCTCTCCTCACCCCTGCATTTGCGTTGCAAGCTGATCTCAATTTCCTTGAATCCGATATCGGTCAAGGCAGGGGCAAATATTACACCGTCACGGGGTTGGAGTGCATGGGTGAGCATATTGGCACAGCCATATCCCACCTTGATAATCTGTAACTCCGGTGCATCCGAAAATACCTCCGTCCATATATTTTGGTCGTCGAAGGGGCCTTCTATGTCACTGTACAGGGTGACCGCGTTCAGGTGCCTTAGGGGAAGAGCACGGAGCAATGGGATCATTCTACCCAAGGACACTTCCTGGTTCATTCGATTGAATATAATTTGGAGCGCGAAGTGAGAATCTTGTTCTTGTTCTTCCAGGAAGACGTTTTTTGTCTCGTTTGTAATTGCAAGGTTTGATATGCCGCACATGACCCCCCAGGTGGCCCCCGATTCGTTACTACGACGGAAAATCAAAGCTCGGAACATTGATTGCGGTGATGGATTAGACTGTGGCAGAGATAGATGACTGCTGAACCTGCCCTCCATGAATGGTACGAACAAAGAAATGTCCTCGGGATCGTCGCAATTGCATTCCACTCGGACAATCGTTGATCTAGGGAATTCAAGCCGGGCCAACAGAGTCGTCACCCAGGGGATTGGATCAGTTAGAGTGAGCTTCTCTAGTTGACAAAGTGAGACCTTGGTAGTATTCTCGGTGTTGATAAACCAATTTGCGAAGGGAATGTACGCCAGTGGAAGTATGTACTTCAAACAAAGCTGACGAAGGAGAGGCAATTGACTGAGGAGGAGTAGAAGACCATCCCAGCACTCCCTGACGTCGCTTAGGACGAAAGACAAACTGAGTTCCGTAAGCCCGTTGAATACGGGAGATGACCAATTTACATCACATAGCTCCAGGTGGAGCTTTCGAAGACTCACTCCAGGAAGCATGTCTTTGCATATTATGAAATGATCTTCACCGTCTCGATCTTCTTCGTCTTCATATGTAGCGAGGTGAAGGGACCGCAGTAATGGTGCGGCTGCAGTTAGTCTAGCATGAATCATACTGAGGACATCTTTAGAACAGCCGCAATTAATCCAAAGGTCCTGGATGCGCTCCATACGGCCCAGTGCTTTCTCCAGACAACAGATTTGCCACGGGGTTGGTTTCAAACAATAGAGATCAAGATAAATGATCAGAGGGGCAGTTTTTGACCTTCTGAGCAACTCATCCATCCACTTCGATGACACAAAAAAGAGTTGTGTCCAGAGGTTGGCGCAGTTTAGTGCGACACTGCGCCAGTACCGGCAGACGTAAGAAACGTTAACCCAAGGGGGAACCGTGCTCATTGTGTAAGTTAAGAGATGGTCGTATTGTTGCATGTAGTCGAGAAAAATCGCAGCCAATAATTCTGGTG
>Ga0307518_10001276_pt1 | contig 18897 bp, 35 predicted proteins | sample 25_EM_MG_FD_203889 | JGI IMG/M metagenome (GOLD analysis project Ga0307518, IMG submission 203889) | Populus trichocarpa ectomycorrhiza microbial communities from riparian zone in the Pacific Northwest, United States - 25_EM | ecosystem: Host-associated > Plants > Roots > Unclassified | place...
ACGACACGGTGCAGCCAGGACAACCCACCACGAGCTGTGGAAAAGGCCTACCTTACAAGGTAAGTCCCATAAGTCCCATTCAAACTCCGATAAGTCTTAGCACCCTGCAGGTTTGGTCGGATTGCCGGTAACCGAGTGTACCGAGAGACGGTGCCGGCCGCATCGGGATTCGGAAATGTACAGCAATGAGGCCAGTTATGGCAAGTGCCGATTCAGGAATGCCTCGACCATGATGAAGAGCATCGCCTATCCTCGTCCTGAAGTCGAATTCTGCCTTGCCCATTGTTGGAATATCGAAGGGAGGTAGGTGCTCGCACACGGAACCTTGCAAGGGGCGTTGATCAAGTCATAGACAACGAGCAAATTTTCATTTTGACACAGCTTAGCCGTCCGACGGACGGAGACCCTTGGCAGACCGAGGAGTCTAGCGGGAAGACAGGACGCACGCACAGGTATGGTGGCCGGTGGCCCGGGGATAGGAAATTTCTCTGATAGCCTGGATTCTCGTTTTAGAGTCAACACCTTCTTGAACTCCATTTAGCTCCCACAAATCCAAAAAGCCCCTCGAAGAACGCGGGCGCCGGGCAGGCAGTGGCCCACGCAGCGCTTGCCACTCGTAAGTTGACGATAACAGAACGTACATGTTTAACCACGCACATTATGAAGAGCTCGTATTCTCCTGTGCACAACCACCACTCCAACTCACGGCGACGATAACTCTTCACCCTGATCATGGACCACCACATGCAATGACCCCAACCGTATCATGACCACCTCGACCACCGTTACACACCCCAAGCACACTACCACCGCGACCTGTACCAGCCTGAGTTACGCCCGATGAAGGCAGATCGATGCACATTGCGAAAGCTGCAGTAAATTGAAAAACATCATTCCAAGTTCCAAAACAAGGAGTGGATCAAACTACACAGAAAGCAGATATGTACATACAGTAAAAGTAATCTGTAGTGAAATGGAAAGTTAGTCACTCTTCCTTCTAGTATTCCCCTAATATTAATCGGGCGCGAGACAAATAGTAGAAGTACTAGTGCTACATAGTATGAACTACATCGTGATGTATTGAACAGAACATCGTCACATAGTACGTTCTACTACATGCAAAAATAAGTAATAAAATAATGTAAAGCATCCAGTACCGTGAGCGTACATGTGCGTAAGTACCTTCGTCGTACATGCATAGATGCGTACCTTGTGCCACTGCTAAACGTGCATGCTGCGTGTGTGGTGTTGAAAATGGAACGACGATGACAATCAAAAAAAAAAAACAAAGGTCGGGAATGCTTGCCAGGATGATGGTATCAAATCACACGTGGTACAAGTAAGTGAGTGAGAGAGATACAAGGATTTAGGTAACATGTAGATGAGATAGCGAGGTGAGGTGGTCATGGTGGCATGATTCATGGGAGAAGAGGAGGGCAGCACAACACGAAACCACGAGGATGTAGAGCTGCCCAGGGACAACGTGTTACTAACGACCTGCACTGATGCACGCGTGAGATGGGCCTACCTGGCACCCGCCACCCCTCAGCGCCTCGTGACGCGTTTTCGCTCCCTCCCGTCCTCTTCTACATCCATCGAGTCCACCGACCCCGACTGTACCCCTTGATGATAGTGATGATGGCTCGCAGTACACCGTCCACTCCTCGTGCGTCGTCTCACACTCGCTCCCGTGTTGCTAGGTGCACCTACATGCTGCGAAACAGCACTGCTCCCAGGTCCACCGGCCGGTGATGGGGAAACATCCACAATAGCAGTCGGCGGTGCCTCGCTATTGTCTAGCATCATCATGACGGCATGCCTGCGTTTAGCGCCTGCTGTGATACTATTATCGTCTACACTGCCTGTGGCAGAAAGCATGGGCCCCGTAATAGGGATGGGTGTAATGGGTGTGCGGAAGATGTTGATGTTTTCGGAGGCGAGGGAGAGAGGCAAGGAAAGGGTGGATGTGGATGTTGGATCGGTGAGGTCCTTGCGCGATGTGAATGGAAGGCGGCCCTTGGTGGGACGTGGGTTTAGCAAGGGGGGTTGTGTGGAGCGGGCTGTGAGAATTGGGGATGGTGAGGAGGGCGGGTGGGCATGGGCGTGGAGGACGGATGGGTTGGTCAGCGTAGGTGAGTGAGGGGTGAGGGGCGCCTGCAGAGTAGTGTTATCGCTGTGGATGGAGGATATGGTCCAGAGGAAGAACTCACTGTGGCCTCTGATGGTCTATACGATGTAGAAGCCTTCGTAGGGAACGAAACGGGTGGAGCGCTGTCTTTAGTAACGGTGGTACTAGAGGGAGGCGGGCCACTTCTAGCGCGCTCTTTCTCCTTCTCCCGCTCCTCGTCCTCGTCCTCTTCCTCCTCTCTGGCCTTTATAGCCTCTATTCTCGCCTCTGTCCAATCCAAGATACGGCCGATGGAGAGAGTTTCCCCGTTGAGAGGGTGGGCTATGCCAACATCGGCAGAGACGCCCTGTTGGATCATCGACATGAGATCCTGACATGCAGCTGCATATCCAGCGCTGTACGCTCTCTTTGATGCACTTCTGGACGACCTGTAGAGGGTTGTGATGCTGAGTGCGGCAGCTGGCCGGCGAGGGTGAGTCAGAGTGAGAGTCAGCGAATGGGTCAAGAGCCGCACCTTTAAAATTGTTGAGCAGGTCCTTCTCGGCCTTTTCAAAGTTTGAAGCAGGCAGAGACTTTGCGAGTCCGTTGAGGTCGAGCGATTCCATGCTGCAGGTTTGAGTCGGTGCGTTTGCAAGGAGATCGGATATGGAGTATTATGTAATAGCCACTCTGTGATCACGTGAGCCGACGCGCCAATAAATATCAATGCACGGCGACTGCTCGGGTCCCGAGTAATTAGTTGGTTGAGTTTCAACCAACATTATGTGCGACTCTGCGCGACCTCTCGACTGGGCCGATGCGTGTGTGCGCGTCTCATGGGCGGCGCTCTCTCCCGCCGTCCTCGTCGCAGCTATCTGCATAGGCTCACGAATCCCGCTTCCTGCCCCCCTCCGTCCGTTCCTCACTCTGCAAGAGGCTGAAGCGTTAGATGCAGAGGACAAGACCGAAGACAACGTTAATGGGCAGACTGGTGCGTCCCTGTGGCGCACTGTTCTACTCGCATTCGTTGCTCTCGCTCAAGCACTCTTGTGGTTTGCTGCGGGCGCATACAAAGCCATCACCGACAAGCAGATCATGTGGATAGCCATGTGTGCGTTCTTGATCGGCGCTTCGTGGCTATATGGCATATACAAACCGGTCTTTTACCCGAAACCAACTGCACACTTGGATCTGTTCACCTTGTATGCTGTGCATCTCACGTTTGCAGTCGTGCTACTCGGCGGTGCGCTGTACGACCACAAACTACTCTATGTCCCTCTACCTCCTCGGTATCAACTTGCCGGGTTGATTGTCAACCTGGCGTCTGTCCTGGTGGAGTTGGGTGTCGTATGTACCATGCCTTTTGAGCTGCCGAGTAACCGTTTCAAAAAAGAAGATATCGTAAGTCGCAATGGACACTGGCTCGGCTAATACTAAATCAAGTTCCCAGTCCGTCAAATATTCTCCCGAAGATTATACCACCATCCTGCAATGGATCACATTTAGCTGGGTTTACCCCCTCATCAGACGAGGGACACATACCACCATGAACGAAGAAGATGTCTGGAATCTCAGCATTGTAATTCAGTCTCGTCCACTGTTTACGAAATTCAGTAAACTTAGGTTAGTGAGATTTACGTTCACGCAGTTTCCATGAATTCATATAATCAGACGCCAGTCACTCGTTCTTTGGATATTTGCTGCCAATTCGAGGGATATTGTGTAAGTCCCTCACGCTTGAGCGTAACACCCAATTAACACCGTACTTCGTGCCAGGATGGACTTCGTAGGGACAGTCGTTAGCATCATCTTCCAATACGCATCTCCGTTCTTCCTCCGGTAGGCATATCCATAAATACATATCAATCACTGCGCTAAATTCTACACTCAGACGTATCCTCGACATCATCGATGACCCTAACACCCAATCCCGAAGATCTGCATACATATATGCATTCCTAGCTTTTTTGTGTTCGTTGCTCAAGGTACGCAATATACGTCCTCCGCTTTTTCGTACCAGCTCACGACGAATCATTCTACGCGATGAATGTTACGCAACTAGTCCCAGGCCGACCTACAACATCTGTGGCACGGTAGACGCGCAGCAGCGCGGACCCGTATTGAGCTCATGGCAGCGATTTATGACAAGGCGCTCAAACGCAAAGACTATTCCGGCGTTATCGATAAAGACAAGGTTAAAGAAGCTGCCGAGAACAAGGAAGCTGTCTCTGGCGAACAGCAAAAAACGAAGACAAATCCGACTGCGGATGACCCAAAAGCGGGTGCAGATGTGGGCAAAATCGTTAATTTGATGGCTGTGGATGCGAATAGGATCGCTATGTTTCTTGCAACCGGCTATGTTGTTTATGGAAGTGAGTTGTTGGCACGTTGAGTTTTCGTGTAGATAATGTTTGAAACTGTCGGCCTTTGTAGGTGTCATCGAAGTCATCATCGCTTCTGCTTTTCTATACCAGTACGTCCATCCCTTCCATGTACTGTATCCCAACTTCCACTCTCACCATGTTAACAGGCTCCTCGGCCTGTCTGCCTTCGCAGGCTTCATCGTCATGATAATAGGCTGGCCGCTCAACAGCTACGTCACCCGGCGCCGGATCCGCATCCAAAAAGGCGTCTCTGCCGCACGAGACAAACGAATGGCAGCCCTGACCGAGCTGTTGATTTCAGTCAAGTTTGTCAAGTTCTTTGCTTGGGAAGGTAAGTGGATTGGAAAAGTTATGGATGCCAGAGCGCACGAGATGGGTTGGATGGTGAAGTGTAAGTTGTGTCGCTCCTCGATCCGCGTTCCTATGCATATTCCTGACGTCATGTGAACTGTACACGACAGCCCGTATCAATACAATCATGTTTAATGCTATATGGACGTCGGCGCCCATATTGGTTTCCCTCATCTCGTTCGCGGCGTACGTCTATCAAGGGAACAAGTTGACTGTTGCAATTGCGTTTACGGTGTGTTTTCTTTTCGTTGATGATGGCATATGGGTTGGAGCGTATGCTGACATGACGCGCCCTTGGTGCATGTAGGCGATTGCTCTATTCAATATGATCCGGTACGTTGTTTTCCGTTCTGCGTTTCGTTTCGGGCCATGGTTGACTGTCGCTGCACACAGACAGCCCCTGAATACATTCCCTTCGCAGGTCGTTCAAATCCTCCAGGTTCGTTTCATTTCTCTCTTTCATCCTCTTTATGTCGCCCATCTCCCGGCCACGCGTTTATGGCGTCCTCACTGTATTTATTCCAGATGATGGTAGCCGTCAGACGCATCGAGACGTACCTTGACGAGGAAGAAGTGACAGAGCAGGTATCATCGTTGAAGAAGGAGTATTCTCCGTCTACGGTGCAGACCCAGGAGCGGGAGCACGAGGAACAGGGCCTCGAGATCAAGAGTGGGACCTTCAAATGGAACGAGGTGCCTGATAAGTCTGAGGACGAGAATAGCAATTCCAAGAACAAGGGCAAGGGCAAAGCGGACAGCACGAATAACGGGAGCGTCACCAGTAGTGACGCGACGAGTCCAACGAGCGTGACTGGCGTCAAAGCTGAAATTGTCGAGTACAAGTTTGAGCTGAAGGATATTTCGGTACGGTTTCCGGAGGGCGAGTTGACATTGGTTACTGGGCCTACTGCGAGTGGGAAGACGGCGTTGCTGGTGCGTACCCGCACCTCGTAAGCCCATGAAGCTGATGGATTCTTCTTGTAAGCTGGCTCTCCTGGGTGAAATGACACTCGTTGACGGAACCCTCATCATGACCAAATCTACTTCGCAAATTGACGAGTTCGGAAATATGCATGCAATTTCGTACGCTGCTCAGATGCCGTGGCTGCGTCACCAGTCCATCAGGGATAATATACTTTTCGGACAGCCGATGGACGAGGAACGCTATAATGATGTTGTCGAGTGTTGTGCATTGAGGCCGGACTTAAAGATTTTCGAGGATGGAGATGAGACAGAGATTGGTGCAAGGTGCTTTTCTTCATCTTTGTCTGTCTCTCATGTTGACTTTCATTCGTGGATTCCAGGGGTGTGAGTTTGTCTGGTGGGCAAAAGGCTAGGGTGGCGCTTGCACGTGCTGTGTATGCGCGGACGAAGTATGTTCTCCTCGATGACCCGTTGAGTGCAGTCGTACGTTTTCACTTCGATAATTCTATGATGACACCTCATTCCCTCTGTATTTTCCAGGATAGCCATACGGCACGGTTCTTGTATGATAGGCTCATCCGCGGACCGCTATTAGCCAATCGGACAGTGGTATGTCACACCTTGCATCCCGTCAATCGTCTTCGACTATCAATTTAATTATCATTATGTCCAGATCCTAGTCACGCATCATGTCGAACTTGTCCTTCCAGGGACGCACTACCTCATCCGCATGCTTGACGGTCGTATCGATACACAGGGAACAATCAAAGATCTCCGTGCACGTGGCGTCTTGGATGGTATTGAGCAGGATTCGGCTGCTGATGTGAAGTCATCAGAGCCAGTTGTGGCGTCGGAAGAACCAATTGAGGCTATTGATGCCGAGTCTCCCGAGTTAGGTCAGGGTCAAGATGGGAATAAAGATGTGTCTAAACAAGTCAAGCGGAAGCGGCCGAGGAAACTGGTCAAGGATGAACATCGTGAACAGGGTGGCGTCAAGTTCTCGATATACAAGTCGTATATGAAAGCTTCGTACGTCGACTTTTTGCTAACCCCTGATGACTCTACCTTGGTGTGTGGGTCGATCAATTCATGCCGCCTTTTACTTTTAGGTCATATTGGACGTGGTGTATTTTGGTTCTCTTGGTTGCATGTTCGCAGACTTTGGGTGTCGCAGAGAAACTCTGGGTTCGGGTGAGTGCACCTCGTTCTTGCGTGAATGGTCCACAGTTGATCGGCTTATCCACTGTAGGAATGGGGGCAAGCATACGGTCCAGGACTATTAACTAAGCCTTACATGTTTACGTCCTCGGCCTTGAAAGAGAACGAAGCATCGATGCATGGGCCGTACCACGACACCACCTTGTCGTCCAATCCTTTGATTTACACTCAGTCGTTGTGGTTCACGCTCCCAGACGCCAACGAACATCCGCTCTTCTACGTTGGCGTGTATGGTGCTATCGGAATGGCAACGGCTGTCGTGGGCATACTTGCCTCAGCAGTGCAGTACACGGGTGCACTAAGAGCATCTCGGACGCTGTTCAAGAGGCTTCTGAGTGCGGTTGTCCTTGCTACGATGCGGTGGCATGATATTACTCCGCAAGGTAAGCACGACGAGCACTTCTCATCATGTTTGCTTTTCCCTCTGACCTTTTGACTTTCTTATACAGGGCGGATGCTGAACCGCTTTGGCAAGGATATTGAAACAATTGATACAAATTTGGCTAGTTCCATGTCCTCGGTCAATTCATCACTTGCTACATTCGGTGCGTCTATTATAACTGTTGCGTGAGTATATTTTTTTGCTCCTTCAACTTTCTTGATTATACCCTGACGGGGACCCCTCCAGATTCTTCTTCCCACCTTTCTTGATACCCGCGGCTATCATGGGATACGTTTACCGCATCCTTGCAATAGGATATCTTAATACGGGACGTGACTTGCGCCGCATGGAATCAAATTCGAGGTCTCCTATATTCTCCGGCTTCGCAGAGCTGTTGGAAGGCATTGTCACTGTGCGCGCGTTCTCTGCCGAACAACGATTCTTGAACGATCTGCATGGCAAAATCGACGTGATGACCAAGGTCAGTAGTGCCACTATAGTCCAAATACCACCATGCTGAGTGTGATATGTAGATGTGGTATAATTTCTGGATGACCAATCGCTGGCTGTTGCTGAACTTCGATATTTTGGGTGGTTTTGCTGTGTTGATCACTACGCTATTTGCGTTGACGGGGTATGCTAAGGCGGGTACTGCAGGCTTGTGTATTACGAGCGCGATGACGTTTACGACGAGTGTGTACTGGGCCTGTCGGTACTGGACCACTCTCGAGCTCGACTTAAAGTATGTATTTAATGGATGCCCCACTACAGATGCACTGACACATTTTACAGCTCTGTCGAACGTATTGTGGAATACCTCGATCTCCCACAGGAACCTCCTGCCATAGTCGAGCTGAACCGTCCCCCTGCACACTGGCCTTCTAGCACGAGCAACAATGCGCTTGTTTCAGTTGAAAATCTCGAGATCAAGTATTCCCCTGAGCTACCCCCTGTCCTGCACAATGTGTCGTTTACATTGAAGGCAAAGGAGCGTGTTGGTCTCCTTGGACGTACGGGTAGTGGCAAGTCGACACTGGCCATGAGTATCCTCCGATTTGTGAGCCCTCGGTCCTTCGCCACTGGCGAATTTTTGACCAAATTTTGGTTCTAGGCAGATCCTGCGAGCGGACGGATTTTGATTGATGGTATCGACATTTCGACGATTGGATTGCACGATCTGAGGTCTCGTTTGGTAAATTGCTTGTGAATGAGTATTCGTACCTCTGCTAACAGCTACCATTGCAGACATTTATTCCCCAGGTATGGGATCTAAAGTACCCTTCGAGGATTTGTATTTGATATAGTTCAGGATGCCACGCTGTTCTCTGGAACCTTGAGAGATAACCTAGACCCCTTCCGTACGTCACCTCAATATATACCTTTTTGTCGTGTGACTAATAACGTTTTTATACGCCAGACGAGCATGAACGCTACGAATGCCTTGACGTTCTATTCCGTGTCCAGATGCTCAGTCAAAGCGCCTATGAGACACAGCGTAATTCCTGTGCTCCCTCGCGTGCACCCACGCCAGAAGACGTAGCTTCATCTGTCCCATCCACACCTGCAACTGAGATTGATACAAAAGTCACGATTACCCTCGATACGCAGGTATCAGCTGGAGGTGCGAACTTTTCTCAGGGCCAGCGTCAATTGATCGCCATGGCACGTGCGCTTCTACGCCGAAGTTCAATTATCATTCTCGACGAGGCGACGAGCAGTATCGATTTTGAAACAGATGCCAAGATCCAGGCGACCATTCGTGAGGAGTTCAACGAGTCGCTCCTACTAACAAGTACGTTTGCTGAGATGTTCTGTATTATGACCGAGCTGGTTGATCACGGCAATATTTGTAGTTGCACATAGGTTACGCACGGTCATTGACTATGATCGCCTGATCGTGCTTGACAAAGGGGAGGTTTGTCATTTTCTGATAACTTATTGAAACGCTGATTGATACTCGTTGAAAAGGTCGTAGAGTGTGATACACCCTGGGCCCTGATCCAAAAAGAGGGTGGCATTTTCAGGACCATGTGTCTCAAGAGCGGAACGTTTGCTGAATTGGAGGCTGTTGCCAAGGCAAAGGCTGAAAAAGATTTGGCGGCGCACCTGTGAAATGCGAGCACATTGTTGCACCTCGTGGTCTCTTTGAGGGATGTAGAGATATATTCGATAACATTTTGCAATGGCAGTGCTCTAGAAAAGAACGTTAGCAGAGATGCGATTAGAGACCACTGTGGGGTAACACCGGTGAGAATGGCATACTGACTTCCTCGTAATGAGGCTAATATCTAGCAATCCGATGAGTAAAACTTTTCCACCAAGATGCAATGGATCATAAAACTCCTTCTCTTGCGAGCAACCAACCCATTAGAATTATAGTAGCCTGCCAACAGTAATATATATATATATTACAGATGCCTGGTAGTACACAATGAGTCTCAGTCCAGGGTTGCGGGTATCTGTGAGAAAAGAGTATCTAGTTGCTGCTCAGTCTGAAAATGCATTGTCCGGAAAGCTTCGCTATGTGTCACGTTCGACGGTGTGTCAAACCCAACAACCTAGAATAAAAGGAGCGCTAGTTAATGTGCATTGATGTCATGAAATCTGACACTAACCTTCCCATCCTGAAGAACAATCCAACGATCGTAGTCAACTATAGTAGCAAGTCTGTGCGCAACTGCAAGATTCAACCATTCCATTAATTCCAATAAATGCAGGTATAAAAACTCACTAGTGATCAGTAATGATTCGGAGAAGTGCTCACGTATCGTGGCTTGTATTTTTGAATCCGTATCGAAGTCGATGCTGCTGGTTGCTTCGTCGAGGATAATAATTGCACATCGCCTTAGGAGGGTACGGGCCATGGCGATCAATTGTCGTTGACCCTGAGAGAAATTAACTCCCCCAGGAGCGACCTGGGTATCTAATGCGATGATTGCCCTTGAATTGCTTCCAACTTCAGCCTGCGATGAACTACCAGAGCCACGCCATGATTGATGGATTATGTCGCCCAACAATTGGACACGGCGAAGGGCATCCTCGCATTTATGATCCTCATGCTCTCCTACCATGATGCATTAGCAGCGTTGTTGCACAAGATCAGTCACCACGAACCGAGTGGATCTATGTTCTCCTTCAATGTCCCAGAGAACAGCACAGGATCCTAGATATAATTTTGAGCCCAGACACAGAAGGCAGGAATAAATGCCCATACCTCCGGAATATATGCCTTGACACTAACATTGAGCCAATTCACTATAAAAAGGACTGTAAACTTACCAGGCGACGTCTTAAGTCATGAACACCGATGGTAGAGATATCAATCCCATCTATCACGATGCGGCCTTCCGCAGGATCAACCTAACGAAAGCATTCAGCTTGCTAAACTAAGAGTGTCGAGAAACTCCATGGGCACTTACAAATCGCAGCATACTCATAGCCAAAGTCGACTTTCCGCTTCCTGATCGCCCAATGATACCAATGCGTTCGCCTCCATTCAAGGACAATGAAATGTCATGAAGCACCAGTGGTAAGTCATCCGCATAGCGGACAGAAAGATTCTCGATCGATATCAACCTTTGACCTCTTGTGCTGGAAGGCCAGTGCGCTGGAGGCCTGTTCGACTCGATAATAGGTGAGGGTTCTTGGTCAATATGCAAGTACTCTGCTACCCTTTCCACGGCACTGTGACAAACAGATTGGCAGATTAGAAACATCTCAAGATAGTAAAGGGTAACGATGTACTTCAAATCGAGCTCCAAAGCAGTCCAAGAACGGCAAGCAAAGTACACACTCATCGTGAACGACATTGCACTGGTAATGCAAAGGCCAGCTGTTCCTGCTGGAACATAATCAGACAATGCAAGCAGAGTGGTCATTAGTACTGCCAAAGCCCCAATGGCGTCAAAATTGAGTAGAAGCCACCGGTTGGTAATCCAGGAATTGTAGTACATCTACAAGGGTAGATCAGTACGACAGGATCCTTTGCAGAGGTGAAATCAGACTTTGATAGCGATGTCATTTTTCTTGTGAAATTCCTCCATAAATCGATTTTCGGCCGAAAATGCCCGTATCGTTACAATACCCTCCAGTAGTTCCCCGAATCCAGAGAAGATGGGGGACCTAGATGTAGATTCCATACGACGCAACTGACGACTAATATTCAGGTAACGCTTTGCGATAATGCGATATAACACCGCAATGAACGTCGCTGGTACCAAGAACGTAGGGAAAAATACCCTGAAACCCAAATTGGTTCAATTGGTAGATATACAGAATCGCAAAGAACACGTACGCAACAGTCAGTACGGCCACACCGAAGGCCGCAAGTGAAGTGCCGACAGTAAACATGGTATTAGAAAGGGTGTTATCAATTGCGTCCATGTCTTTGTTGAAGCGGTTTAATAGCCGTCCTGAAAGTATTAAGGTTTGAGAGGCACTTCAGAGATGGGATAAACCTTTACCACTAGGCGTGATATCATGCCAATGCATGGTAGCATGAACCACTGTTCTTAGTAGCCGACTAAAAAGAGACCGAGATGCTCCAAGGGCTACGATGCACTGCACAACAGTGGATCCGACACTGAGAATAGCAGTGAAGGAACCAATGACCGCGTATATCTTGACATAGAAAAGAGGTTGATCCCGTGCATCAGGAAGGGTCACCAGATCGAGCCAATAGTCGGTAAGAGCTCCATTGCTTATAGTTGTCGCGTTGTACGTCTCGTAAGCTCCGCCCCATTCCTTAACATTGGGTGTCAGTGTCGAGCAGATTAAATATGTAATCACTGACTCGGATCCAAAGCTTTTCAACCACTCCCATGCCCTGCGAGCACACGATCAACAACGACATAAGGCACCATAACCAGAGGGCCCTAAATTAATATTAGTGTTCCCATTGACAAAGATGACAGATATGACGCACGACGCTGTGAGATAAGTCATATAAGTGGAAAGCTTGATTCCACCCTTTTCCATGGATTCGTCCTGAATATGGGATATTGTGAATGGGCGCCTTTCGTGCCGTCGACCTTCATCACTCTTCTTTTGTCCTTCTCCAGCCAAGTCAAGTGGCGGAAAATGTAATACGCCATTACGGCGTTGTTCAACGATCTGCCCATCGAGCATGCGAACTAGATAGCTCGCTTGGGGAAGAACGAAATCAAAATGATGAGTAACCAGGATCTAACAAGCATCAAGGTTACAGTGGCCAACCTTCATTCTTGATTACTTACCACAGTGCGATTCTGGAGTAGTGGTCCACACAGCAACCGCTCAAACAAGATACGATGTATTCCACTATCCTGAGGGATGTGAAACTGTGTAAGCATGAATAACCGAGGATTACTTGGGATACGCACAACTGCGCTGAAGGGATCGTCCAGCAGAACATATCTAGTGTCCGCATAAACGGCACGAGCTAGGGCAACTCTACGTGATTCGTCAATAGAATTTCATCAAATAGAGCTAAGCAACATGCCGAATTCTTTGTCCACCAGATAAATTCATACCCCTGGATCATCTGGCATGAACCAACAATCATGCGAACGCCTGAAAGAACCCACCGGTCGCCAATTAGGGTATCATCGCCATCTTCCAATGTATCAAGGTCGGGACGCAGGGCACAGCATTCAACTACATCATTGTATCTTTGCTCGTCGTATCGATATCCGAATAGAATATTTTCTTTGATCGTGCGACGTTGTAACCAAGGTGTTTGGGCAGCGTACGAAATTGTAGGCGCAATCCCTTTGGAAAGGTTTAACTTCCCCCGGAGTTTGGTCATTTCACCCAATAGCGCCAGCTGAGGATGTATTGGTTTATAACAACGAGAGAGAAATGGAGGCAGCTCACAAGTAACGCAGTCTTTCCGCTCCCTGTTGGTCCAGTGATAACTGACAATCTCCCTTCCGGAAAGCGTACAGAAATATTTCGTAGTTGAAAATGATTCGTCCCTCGTAGCTGGATTATGTTTTCCCCTGAGTTACCACCAGTTGTAGCTTCAATTCCCTCAACCGATGAAGGCATCTGAGCATTCAACTTGCCATTTGGTTCCTGACGTTCCTCTGGCTTATTATCCAAGTTTGATTCCCACTGGAAAAAACCTCTCTCAATAGAAATATTTTCCCCTTCATTGGAACCACCGGAGCCAACATGCGTTGCTTTTAACGAAGAAACCTGCTCAGATACCTCTTCCTCATGGAGGAAGCCTTCAATCCGTTCAAGAGAAACCCTGGCCTGCAGGAGACTAGTGAGGTCATTTCATGGGGAAAAGTGGGACAAGTCATGCCTGGAAAACCTGGAGAATGAACGAAGGAAGGATGTTCAAAGGTTGCCTACAGTACAAGACGCCTCTAAGAAATCGAAGGGTCAGTGATGAACCATCACACACCTCAGCATGGCCATGAGGGCAATAGACTGCCAATGATAATCAGCCTACAATGTTCAATGACACAAACTATCCAAAGCTTACTGTGAAAGCAATAGAAGCAGTTAATTGGTGGTCATGGTAGACATATACCAAAAATGAGGCTACGGATACCAGTATGGGTGCAGACACCCAAACTAGCGCGGTTAAAATGGAGTTGATACAAGCTGATCGTCGTGCGGTGAGCCCAATAGTTAATAGAAAGGTGAATACTAACACTTCTTCATCCATTGCATCTCTCTGTTACGGGAGTCTTCAACCCGTTCAATCCAGCGATCCTCCCAAGCAAAGAATTTGATGTATTTGATGGCCTTCGCGAGCTCATCGAGAACAGCCATACGGTGGTCGCGTGATGCAGAAAGTTCGTTCTGGATTTGAATTCCAACCCGCGTGATGTAGATATGAATAGCCCAGCCAACGAAGATCACAACGAAGCCTGCGAATGCGGCAGAGCCTAGAAGGCTAAGGATAACTATATTCAAGCACCGAATTTGCAGAAAATGATAAACAGACATACTTGAATAAAAAAATAAGAGCTAGGGTAATTTCCAAAGGACCTTCAATTGTTTGGGTTAGCAGATAGTCCTCGGCTGTGATAATCAACAGCTCACCCCCGTAGAGAAGATAGGCACTCCCAACAATCAAAGAAATCTTGTTGGCGTCTATGGCCATCAAGTTTACGACTTTACCCACGTTCGCGTTTGGTTTGGAAGTATTGGATTTGTCCGTGTCGCCAATTGATGTGTCCTTATCCATGACACCGGAACAATCTCGTCGCTTGAGTGCCTTGTCAAATATAGCATCCATGAGTTGAATACGGACACGAGCCGAGGCACGTCTTCCAAAGAAGAGACGTTGGGCATCGGCTTCCCCCTAAAAGAGTATATAGTGGACGAGTAAGAAGACAGTGACCCAACTTACCTTCATCAGAGCACAAAAGCATAAAAGAAATGCCTGAACGTATGCTCTCGAATGACGCTCAGGTGTGGGGTGATTGATTAAATCCAGAATGTTACTGATATCCATATAAGGCGGATTCACGTAGTCACAATGAATTACACTGACCGGAGGAAATACGGCGAACCATAGCTAAGTGTTACCGTGAGGAAAGTAAGGAGGATATCAAGACTGCGGGGTTCAGGGACCATGGCGTGTAGGGAGTGAGTAACTTACATGATGTCACGGGAGTTAGCGGCCACGAGACGCCATAATAAACTTGATTGGCTACATGTGTTCTCAAGGGTAGTGAATTTAGTGAAGACAGGTTTCGACTGCAAAGCCGGGCTCAGGTCCCAGACGTTTTCCTCATGCATATCGGTTGTGGATCCGCGCTTGATGAGAGGGTATACCCAGCTGAAAGTTGCCCATTCAAAGATACTGGCATAGTCTTCTGGCGAACGCGTTACGTACTGGGAACGTTTCAAATGAGTGCAGAGACAAAAATTCTTATGCAATGCTTACAATGTCGTTCTTGATTGCATCGGGCGGGATTTTCAGTGGCATTTTGGAGATCAGCCACAAACCGAATGCGACTACGGCTACATTGGCAGTCATTCCCATCCATTGAACGAGATGCATCGAGGTGGCATATGCATAGAAGTGGTATAAAGAGCTCGCCAGGGTGATAACCCCAAAGGTGAGGTGTGCGGTATACAGGATGAATAGATCGATATATGCTGTTGCCTTGGGATAAAGTGCGGGTTTCAGTGCATTGTAGAGCCAAGTGGTACTGATCACCAAAAAACAAATTGTGTCCCGAACATGTCCCTCCCTCCTGACAAATTCATAGATCCCCCGGGTCGCCCAAAGAAAGACTTCGAGAAAAGCAATCCAAATGAGAAGTGTGGTACGCCACGTAGGAGAGGTGCGTTCGGTTGGAATTTCAGGCGCGAGGTAAGATGGAGATTCCGGGAGAGTTAGGGTCTCTGCTTCTTCTGAGGTCATAGAATCTTGGAAGGGGACGTTAACACGACTCCATGCTCGGGAAATATAGGCCGGGGGCGATATCGGGATCGAGGCAAAGAAGAACCCTGTGGCCAACAATGTGGGTATGCCGGCGCTCCATACTGTTTGAACACAAGAGTTGCCAATATCCAAAGGACCGCTGCCTTCGCAGAAGGGGAAAACCATGAATGGTGCACGGTGCTGGGTTCAGCGACGTATAAGAGTGCCAAGACCAATCGCAACGTAGTAGTGAGCATCGCCTCAGTATACAGCTGGTTCACAGCATAACCCGTCCGTGTGAATCTGTGTAAACACCGCCAAACATTTATTTGTTGGCGGGTAGTCAGTCTAAAAACTAATAACCACTGCGCTGTGGTACTTGGCTACCTGTGCGCACCCTCGCTACCCAGGTTTCCTGATAGTTATATTCCTTTACTGAAGGTATCCTTACTGTCATAATACGGTATATGGCCGACCGCCATCCAAGAACTTGGCATTGTTACAGTGCTTCTGTGTGTATGTTCTCATGTGGACTGGGACCTATGTTCATTCCGGAAAGTTGGAACATGTGTCAACTTTGTGAGTACCTGCAGAGTTTTGTCTCCTAGATGCAGTTTTCCTAGCACGCCCACTGTGCCAATCCTTTACAGATCCTTCGTCTCAGAGTCCAGACCCTATGCACAAGATCCATTGCCATCGAAAGTTGAAGACCAAGTGGAACTGTGCGAAATGGCCCCTGGTTGCAAATGATGCTATATCTGCCATGCCAGCTGAATTACCCATACCTCTTATTTCAGAATGTTGTTGCCAAGTGTATGGATGAGAAAGTTATTGTTGGATTATCCAAGTCGTATGTGTCCTTGATTGCTATGCTTTTTGCTGTATTGTCTCATTGGAACCACAACCGCTCGCGCACAATAAGTTTCTCTTGTCTTGTGTCTCACTACACACCTCACATTTCTCCTGCTACTTAGGATAATATGGCCGCCGGCTGCGTCCTCCATCTGCGTTGTGGTCATCGTTTCATTCTGCCAATCTGCGCCTCAGTACGTTCACTTCGTTTGTAAGTGATACCATCAACAGTCGTTGTAACGTAGTTGCTGAGCATTCATCGTTTGTGTCTCCCTTCTTCCCTCCGTCTTCATGGTGTCCGTGTGCACCTTGATTGGCATTCTTGACGATGGCGTTCAATTCGTGCCTATGGATAAGAACTTGCACTACTGGACGGCCCATGCGCAACGCTCAAGTTTTGCAGTTCTTCATCGTCGCTTTGTTGAAGTCCGTTACTCCACAGCAGTCAAAACTCCCATGTATTTTCTTTTGACTTCAATCCTGCGGGAGCTGTTTGAACTGCCCAACGAAGACAATTGTCTCTCCGTCTCGCGGATGCCGCCACCTTCGACGACTGTCAAAGGCCTGGCATTAGCCAAAGCTGCTCTCGACCTTCGTATCGACCCATTCGCACATGGCCAACCATACACGGCCCTTTCCTGTGCGTGAAGCAGACGTTATCTTCTCTACTACCCATGTCAAACAAGACACTGCGAATGCAGTCTTTCCCTCTACTTACGGAAAATACACCAATCGCTCTCCACATCCCGAGCCATCAGGCAAGTTCAGGGTCTCAGGATCAATTGACGCTCGGGAGGTAACTAGCCACTCTTCAAAAGGAGGTCTAGTTCTTCACAGCGAGAACAGCTGTCATTCCATTGGATGTTTGACCACCTTCGTTCCTGAGGTCAGCCGTTCTTAATACAATCCTCATTTTTCGGCATGACATTTATGTCTTAGAGTTTCTCGGTTTGCCTTGCATATTCTACGGATCGTGCGATAGAGGAGCATACTTTGAGGATCTTTCGGTCCCTGCGCTCTCAATAAATACAGAGGTCCTTCTGAACTCTTGGAATAGTCATTTTTGAGGTCCCGTTCAACTCGCGAAACAGGTGGTCCCTCTTTCAATTTAGGCATGGATGTGGGGACGGCACATCTGTCCTTCTTGGTGATCGTGAACGACGGGAGCTTTCCATCCTTCAAATTCAGAACTACTAGTGGTCAATTGAGGGGCAGCGCATTCTCGCCGCCTCGGAAGTTACCTTAGCACTTATTTTTCACTATTTTCTGGTCTTTTGTTCAGCTCACAGGTAGGGAACAAAACACGTGTCGGTGCATTCAGGATGATTGCATAACCAAACAATTACAGTAAATGAGTGTAGCGCTACAACGAAGGTGTGTGACTCGAATAGGATAGCACAAAAAATGGACACAATTACTACTAGTCAAGGGGTCATAATTGCTAACGAGCAATTTGGGAAAGTGGCGGTTAGTAAGCAGCATCTAATATCAAACAGTCGAAAATAAGAGATGCACGTCTTGCTAATCGCTAATCGCCATGCTTGAAAATTCAGCCAAACCCTTGTCATCCAGGTGTGCGGCCGAAGTAGTACAGCCGCTGTTCTGGGTGCTTCCTTTACCTGTCATGGGTTATTCGAACATCATGGCGGACCATCGCCTCACACCGAACCCGTTTCCAGTACGGAATGGAACCAATTAATAGCCCCTTGGTGCATCCAGTGTTTCCACACCATACACCATGTGCCACACTGCCAATTGCTCCTGGCAGCCGCAGCAGCATCCTGCAGTACCGTACTGCTAGGTAGGTGGTTTGCAGTACCAATCTGAGTTGAATAAAACAGGATCACCCCAAAGACGAAGAAAAGACGGATGCAGAGCCGTGGCAAGTGTTCGTTCGTTACAGTAAGAGTAGTCTGAGACTCCACAAGAAACATAGTAGAGGATCGAGAGCCCGCCATACTACATATTCACAGCCTACAGGCTCTGCCACCCCTACGCTCCATCAAATACAATTCTACAAATTGAATGATAAAAAACTACTACTACTACTACTACTAATGACTCACTTACTCTTTCCCTCCAATCCCATCGACACGCCGGACGTCGTACCCGTACCCACGATTTGGCCCAAACAAACAATATGTTATGCATCCCGGAGGGCCAACCATGGGATGGGCAGAAGTCAGTACGTGTTACCACGCCATCTTCGCCACGATCGACTACACACACGCCCAGGATCAGTCAGTAACCCCATTGTACCATGACGAAAGTGGGGGGGGGGGGGGGGGGGGGGGGGCACAAAAAATTA
>Ga0307518_10001277_pt1 | contig 18895 bp, 15 predicted proteins | sample 25_EM_MG_FD_203889 | JGI IMG/M metagenome (GOLD analysis project Ga0307518, IMG submission 203889) | Populus trichocarpa ectomycorrhiza microbial communities from riparian zone in the Pacific Northwest, United States - 25_EM | ecosystem: Host-associated > Plants > Roots > Unclassified | place...
AAGTTGTGCTGACGTTTTTGATACTGTCTGGTCCGCTGGTGATGGAGTCACCGCATTAGCCAGCTTTCCACGCACTTGAGCCTATTTTGGTGGGGGTTTCATATGGGAGTGTTCTTGTGAATGAACCTGGAAATTTGATAATTTTTCAGTTAAAAAACATCATATTTCCAAACACACGCACCCGTTATATTCACAGGTTAGAATCCTGAGACAAATTGAGCATGATGCCTGAAAGTTCTTTCAAGCTGGAAGGCAAAGTGGGCTGGAGGAAAGTCGCCATGCGCAATCCTAAGTGAACACAAAGCATTAGTAGCAATCCAGGAGTGAAATTCCGAATATTTCCTGTGTCTGTATTCACCATGAATGATTTTCAGAAGCTAACATAATCCTCTAACATTCGTTTGAAAGAATTGTAGCAGCCAATTCCAATACAAATCAGACATGGGAGATAATCTTATGCTCAAAGGCCGAACTACGTTATAGGATGACTTCCCATATTGCCATCTCAACTAGTTTATAAGAGAAGGTTACGGAAATACTTAGATTGATCAAATTTTACAAAAATATGTATTTAAATGGAAAAGAATCAGCATAAGCACAAAAATAGAAAAAAAAATCATGAAATGATTTAATTTCTCAATATCTTTGATTTAATTTTTTTAATTAATTCATTTACTGTTTACTCTAAAATATGATGGCTCCTAAATTTTAAAAATTATAAGTCTATCTTACCTGAAATCTAGTGGATGATTTTTTATTCGTATGTTGAAGCCGAATGAGTTTCTCTCTTGTTGGTTTGATGAGTCATTGCCATATTGTATACAATATGGAGTATATTTTGAGTTTGAAATGACAAGTTAGTCTTACATACTTATGTTATACAGTGAATGTCAAAGAATCATCTCAATTTAAAATTTTAAGATATTATATAAAGCTTCAAGATATAATTTATATTATTATATAACGCATCCTCTCAGTTGAAATCTCTTTACGCTTGACCGTTTGATTATCAAGACTTTAACACCATATAAAAAAATCATTTTAACCCAAAAACTTAAGCTCTTGGGTGAGGTTTCAAGATATGATTTATATTATTTTCTAATAATGTAATGAATGCAAGAGAAAAGACATGCAACCTTGGCTATTATAATGTGGTCATATGAAGTGATGGACAATATCATAGGTGGCTTGTCTTTAACTTTAGCTTTACCTTTAACCCATCAAGCTAACCATATATTGGTGTCAAAATATATTGTATTATATTAGATTAGCGAGTAATGATGTTTAGTTTATTATAACATGAGCATATATAATATAAAATATTGTTCTAGGTAAGCCTAGAGTGTATGCAATTTTAAATCCATAAACATAGACAATAAAATTCAAGACAAACATGCTTTCAACATAAAATATAATAAAAAAAAAAAGAATATTAGCATGCATACTAATCATATATTCAAACTTGCAATATATATAAGATCAAATTCCTAGTATGCATACAAATAATAAAAATAACAATGTTTAAATTAAAACAAATTACTTGTTGAAGCACTTTAAAGAACTAAAATTTTTGTTGTTGTCAATGATGAATCCTTTGTTCTTAAGGCTTTATTGCTCATCACTTGTACACCTAGATTGTTTGCAATATACCTCGTAAGATTCCAACAATACTACATTAGTTTAGATGCATTTCTAAATAAGGTATTTGGATTAAAACAAAAGAACTCAAATATCTCTCAACGAAGTATGAACCTAAGCTCTAGATTTGAGAGAAAAAATCAAAGCTTAAAAGAAAATGAAAACGCTAAAAATAAGATGAGAAAGAGTGTGAAAAATCTAAAAAATTAAAGTTAGAAACTCTTCTTTCACCCTTTTTTTTTTATAGTGAATTTTAGAAGCTAAAAGATTGAAATTAATAGGAATTAGTTTCCACCATTATCAATCTTTGATTAACCACCATAAACCAATAATTAAGTTTAGGAAAACCATGTGTTCTTTGAGATTAATTTCTCATTCACCCATAATTTGTTTAAATCATGTTAATTAAATAAATTTCTAACAATCCCTTACATGAATTGAAATTATCTCATCGGTTTGAAAATGACTCAAAGATTTGTTGGGAGATACTAATTTGGTAGATTACTATATCAGAATAGGTAGCTTTTGACTTTGAACCTTTCTTAGTGAAATACTATCAGATTTACTCGGATAAATAATGAACTCGATGTCTTGAACTATTCAGCTTTTTATGCAAACCAAGATAACAATACTCGTATAGTTCTCTATCTAGAGATTTCATTTGGTTCTTACTATTGTGTTTTTTTTGCCTTTGAACAACTCCTGGATTCATGAGTGTTTTAAACAATTTAACCTCTATCGAAATTCTCAAAGAAACATCTACATTTCTCACTCATATAAGTGATCTTTCATTAAAAATATTATGCTATACTCCATTTGGTGTACCAAAATATAAAAATTATTAAGAGCTCAACTCACCTTTTATCACGTTGTAATTGTATAATGATGACTTAGTTTTCTAGCGCTACCAAGAATGTTATATGACTTAGTTTCCATAATTTAGTCTTGAGATATTCAATCAACTAGGTATGGTTACTATCATTACACTCTTTCATATTTTAAAAACTTTAAGCTCATTCTTCTTGATGAATCATATACAAGCTCTCTCAACAAACCTTTAGTTAGTGGATCTGTAATATTTTCCTTTGATTTTATATAGCCAATATAAATAATTCCATTCGAGAACAAGTATTTAATGGTATTATGTCTACGATGTATATGTTTAGACTTGCTATTATACATATCACTTTGTGATCTTCTAATTGCTGACTGACTATCGCAATGCACACAAATAAATGATATAGGTTTTGGCTAACATGAAATACAATCTTTGTATTTTCCAATCCAATTTTATTTTTGGCTAAACAACATGTTATTATTTGGGTTTTTTTTATTTATCATTAGAGATGATTAGTGTCCAAGTTTTTTAACTCCAAAAATTAAAATTTCAATCTATTTTCACTTAAAAATACCTCAAAATATTCTAAAACCTTTATAAATCCATTTTTTTACCCTGAAACAAAATGGAATCACCTTTTAAAAAAAATCAAATTGAATCCATAAAAACTTAACTAGTTTTGATCTATTTTTTTTAGCAGGTTTAAAGAGAAAAACCATCTTCATTGAACTCTTCTCTTTAAGACGAATCTATTCATACAAAGATCGGTACTTTTTATGGTCATAATATGGTCGATCGAACTCTTTCTCACTTATCTTCCTTTTTTAGTGAGTCCCTCTACTCTTTGAGCATTCATATATATTGAAACATGAAAAAATGAAGTTTAGAACCAAAATGTAAAAATCATAAAAGAATAGGAACTAAATATGCAAAAATTAAAAATTAAAGGGCCAATATGAAGTTCTCCACATCTCTGAAAAATATAGTTGGAAAAGAGCTTTGTTTTTATTTTTGTTCATTTTGGTCCTTGATCTTTTAATTTTTTTTAACAATAACTTATATTCTATTTGGTAAAATTGATATTTAATCTAACATCCAAATATTCCCTGCCATCTTTATATACGATAAACATGCAAATCAAAATAAATTCTAAAATATATAACCAAGAAAAAATGGTAGAATATCTCACTGAACTCACCTTTTTGCAGTTATTGAGTCAGTTACCATGAAGAAAGGAGGACCTCGTACTGCTCTTTACGATCTTTGTAAGAAAGTTCAGTGGCCAATGCCTACATTTGATACAACAGAAACGAAATCCAGGTTTGCCAATTCAACTAGCTCTCTCTCCTGCCTTTTTTTTCCCTCCCAACTTTCATTTATATGCAAAGATCAAATATTTCCTTTCACCGTTATTAATTGTACAGGGTATTTTGTTTTCCATGCTACATGTTTTCTGCATATTTTTCTCTCTTTCTTCTAATCAACTTCTTTCCACAGAACTGCAATTGAATTCGGTGAAGGCCCCCAAAAAAGAAAGGGGTTTAACAGTTACGTATCAAAAACCATCTTGAACATGCCGTCTTTTGGCGTTGTTGAATGCGAGGGCTGATAAGAAGACTTCATATGACTCTGCAGCACTTGCCATGCTTAATGAGCTTCAAAAACGGGGGCAGGTCATCATTGGTGAATCAATATAAGACTTGCTGTGGTATGAGTTACTATTCTCTATTCTGTCTAATTTTGGAAGCATGATGGTGAATTTTTGTTTAATAATCTGCCATCTCTTGATTCAAAACACAGAGCAACCAGGAAAGTAGTGAGTGACGCCTAGCCCCAGGTGCTGTTGTAAGCTTAGATTAGAGTAACTTGTGAACTGTCCCCCATTTCCTGGATAATGTTTCTGCCAATCAACCTTGTAACCAGAAGGGTTTATGTATATGATGTGACTATTAATACAGGAAACAAAAAAAGGTAGCATTATGTTATGGTTTGCAGTTCAGTGGTGCCCTCTTGCAAACCAGAAAGGTTTCACTGGTCAATCCATCGAGCATCAAAAAAGAAAAAAGCATATAACTTGCAAGCTGTTTTCTTATCCCATGTCGGCTTCTAATTTACATAAATCTCATCTAACATTTGTAAAAAGAAAAGAAAAGCAAGAAAGCATCTTATCTAGCGGATGCCTGTCTGATGGACTTCGATGACATTGACATTTGGATCAGTCTCATGTGTTAAAAATTAGCGATATAAAAAATGGGCTGAATAAATAATTGAAAGGGTTAAAAATTTAAAATGGTAATAAAAGCCTTGAATCAAAATTTCTGACAACATTAATCGTACTTCCATGTTAATCCTCATTAAAGGTGAATTATTTATTATTTATATTCTTATTAGTTTTCAGTAGATCCTTTCTTAATGAATCATGAAATTGTCATACAAATTGAAATATTTCTTCAAAATAATTAAGAATGGGCATTTGTTATGTTGAGTTCAATGGATCTAGTCTGGTGTGTTAAGGTTTGAGTTAAAGCATTAGGTTTTATATAGTTCTTGATCAAATAATGAAAAAAAAACCCTACAAAAGATACTGGTATGCTAGCTTGTAAGAGCCCGTTTGGCTAAGTGTTTGTGGCAGCATTTATTATTTAATAGTTACAACATATTTATCGGTTATAAAATCAGCCATAATTTTTATACGCGGGCTTTTTTATTATCTGTGTTTAAAACTCTGTTTTGTTGAAGCAGAAATGGCATGCTGCTCGTTGTGTTCCTGTAACGCAGCCTCTCCTACACAGTGGAGAGTGAATTAATTCACTCTCCACTGATGTTCACTAAGTGAACAGTGGAGATATTCTTTATTATTCTGGTCGGACCGGATCCGATTTAAAGCTAAATACATTGAACCAGGTCCGACCCAGTAAAAAAAATTCAATTTTTATTTTTATTTTTAATTGTGTTTTATTCAAAAAATTAATGTTTAACATTATTTAATGACACTACATAAATTAAACAGAGATCGCTTGATGACATAACATTTGCATTAAAAACTATCAGTATTAATATATATCCTTTTCAATTATTTTATAACCTCAATTTAAAAAGTATTCTTAACCAAATACATTAAATTATTTTTTGTTCAACCTCAATTTCAACCACAGTTTTAACCAAACATATATAAATATCAAATCAACCTCAACTAAAAATATTTTTATAAAATAATTTTTTAAATCACAACCACAATACCAAACACACACCGGATAAAAACCCATCTCAGAGAAGGGTGTCCTCAGCACTCCTCCAGCTAATCGTACGAGGATGCACGTGTTTCTCGTTGTACTGAAGTTGGATCATGATGAGCCCATGAAGCTGAGAAGCAAGTGGCTTCTAAAGTTATTGGTGATGAAACCAAATAGAGCAAGTTGACTGCATATTCTTTTCCTGGCTTTGATAATGTAAGGAAGAAAAAACCTGCAGTCTGCAATGCCTAGCTGGTGCAAATATTCCTGCAAACATAGGCAATGACTATTCATTGACAACTCACTTTCTGTCAAATGGCAACTTGAATAATAATATACGACGCAGAACAAATCCACTCGCCCTTTTTGGTTTTACATTTGCATGAAGAGAGTTATTTTGAGTTGATCAAAAGACCTCATCTATGCAATGTGTTAAATTTACATGGTATGGTGTCAAAGCGCACCCACCGAAGAGATGGACTGTATACATAACAGGTGTAGTTAGGAAAAACAACAAAATTTGTTGGGATTTTCACTCATCTATTGTTCCTTATGCACGTCAAATGCAAGTATATATGTATATGCAAAGAGAGGGTAATTGTGTGATGCAAAGTAGAAACTGTCTTTCATTCTCAGAAAGCTGGTGGTGGAAACAGCAAACTCCCACAGCATTGAGCTTTCTCAGTTTTCACAAGTCACCATTGGCCAGTGACTATAAAGCAGCGTGTATGCCAGCTTGATACGGTGACATCATGCTCTAATCAAAAGCTCATATACATTGCTGTTGTTATCCCCGCTAACACGCTTCAGCATCTCAAAACTCTTACGGCTCCCTAAGAAATCAATCCGTTTAAAAATCACATAACCATGCACTGATGTTTCTTTGCTGGAGTACGCCGATCGAAGCCTGTCAGCATGTCTGGAATCAGTATGAATAGCAGCTCCTATTTCTTGCCCTGACATATCCTCCTGGAAGAGAATATAACACACATCAGCATTGATTCTAAGAGCCATCAGGATTGATCATACAAGTTGATCAAAACATCCATATTTATGATCACAGGAAGTGACGTACTAGCTAAGGGAAGGGAAAATATTTTCAAAACTTACCTGATAAAATGCATATATATGATCTAAAACCTCCAAACATGTAAAACCATTTTCACTGAAAAAGGTTCTTGAAGATGGCCCCATTTCAGAAAATCGGTCAACGGGAAAAAGTATAGTCAGAAAGTGATTCTTAAATATCAATTCGGTTTTCTCACTGCAAAACACAGAAAGAGAATGCAGTGAGACACTCATAAGCATTGAGGATAATTTTGGAAGGCATCCCAGTTGAGAAAAACAATAACCTCTCCGTCAGTGGCCGGGTTAAGTTTGCAAATGAAGCTTCTGAGTCCTTGATGTCTCCTTTTGCATCAAAAAATACAGATGTATGCTGTTCACTAACATCTTCGCTACTAAAAGAGTCTGTGTAAATAGAAGCTGTTGAAGTTGGCTCAGATATTGACCAGCAGATTGAATCCAGAAGGCTGCTAGGGGTTATTGGTCGTATTGGGGTTTGACAGGTCTGTAAAAATCCACAGAACAAAAGATATGTTTCACATCAACACAAGGCAGTTTTCAATACAGGACCAGATGAACCTACCCACATGCAGAAAAACGCACTTGAAAGGAAGAGAAAACATGAAATAATATACAAGACATCACCACCAGCATGTCATTCATTTGAAAAATATGCAGAGGCACAAGGAGTCAAGGATCACCAAGAAACTGACAAATAATGACTTTCAGGTGAAAAAATTTACTAGCAAATTATCATGTTCATAGGATTCTGTAAAAGCACTCTTCAGCATTTTGCATGGTGATCAAATGTCAACAGCCCAAGATTTTCACCATCGCACCAGGGATGGCCCCTCAGTAATCAGGCCCAAGTCTTTCAAGTTATGACTTATTTTCATGGGACAATAGCTGTAATGGCCCAAATTTGAGAAAAGACCCCAATTCTACATGTTAAAGTAAACACATCTTTAGTCGATGGTGTTCGTCAAAGAGTCATCTCAACTTAAAAGCTTAAGCTTTAGATGAGGTCCCAAAACATAGTTTATTCTATTCACTAGCACACCTCATGAAAACACTTTGGCTTAAAACTTGAACACGCTCACCACTACTTTGTGTCGAGATTTTTAATTTAATTAGAAAAATGAGGGGATGGGGCTGCTAGGAATCGAACTTGTGGCCATTTAGTCATTGAGGCTTTGATATCATGTCAAAGAAGTGTGGTCCAATCCAAGCAAATGGTTTCATTATATTCACTAACAGTTTCTATGTCTATTATGCATTAAGCAAAACTGAGTCTCTCACACTAAAGCCAAAAAAAGAGAACAGAAAGACAGAAGGCATTGCAATGCGAGAATAGCTAAACATGAAAAACACAAGCATGCAAGTGCAGATCTGATAAAACATGAATATTATTAACCACTAACCTGCATACGATGACTGCGACGATTTCTAACCCCATTCTTAGCAATATTCACAATCTGTAGCCTTTCTTCGTGACTTGCTTTACCTCTCAAACTCTGTGGATCTTGAGGAACATTTCTTCCATCCATTTCCTAGAACAAAATCAATTTTAAAGATGCAAAGTACAGGGGAAACAAAAACAAACATCTAGGAAAACATTAATTAAAAAGTATCATCATTAAATAAGCATTTGAACAACATCAAAAGTACCTCTTCTGTAATGTGATTTTGAAAATTTTCCAGCATCACGCCAACATGTCTGGCCAAATCAGCAGACATGTGAACAAGCCTTTGCATGTGCTTCTCCTTCACGGTTTTCAGAATCCATGGTGGCTGAAATACATTACATGCGCAAAGAATTTAAATGAAATAAACTAATGAAGTGGAGTGCTAGTCAATATTAAGAGAAAAACGATTTTCAAGTTGTAGATCATGTCATCAGTTAGATCATACAAAATATATGCAACTACAATATGCAAACAGTTAAAAAAAACTGACTTGGAAAATTCAAACAGTTTAAGCATCAAAAAGCAACTCTGTAGAGGAGCAGCATTTCAGAAGAAAATGAGAACACAGAGTACTCATTCTAGTGTGGAATCAGCAATGCAGAACTCACAGTAACAAGGTTACTAGAATGGCCAAGGTATTTTTGGATAGAAGCCCCTTCACACACTACATAACTTGCACTGCAACCAACAAACCATCGATCTAAAACCTTGGCACCTTCTCTTGTAGCTGCCTCATAAACCTATCAAGCATATTAAATGACTCAAGGAGTTGATCAAAGACATTGTAAAGCAGTAAACATAGATGAAACATGGAGTCCCACTCATTTATCTAACATCAGCATGTACATTAGAAGTAAAGAAAACTCACTGCTATCTAATACCAACATTTCAACTCACCCTACTTCGCAGATCATCTGAAATGTCTGAATCAACATACATGGAATTGCCAGACAGGTTCAAGCCAATACTTTTGATAGGACTTCTTCCAGAAGATAGTTGATGCAGTCCTTCACTCTTGTTGAATTGCTTGGCATCATTAATACCAACAGGAAGACAAACATTTTCAGCACCAGTAAAACCGACAAGCCGATTCATTTCATCTAAGCGTGCACCATTTTCTCCAACACTCTTGACACTATAGAGTGATTCACTCAACCTCACTGCAACGGATGAAAAAACAAATGGATTTGATATAACAAGCTAAAAATAAAATCACTTTAATTCTCTTGTTTCCTTGTTGTGTTCTTGTTTGAGAAAAACAATCAAGATACATTTTCACATAAAAATCCTAACAAACAGAAGCCTCGCTAAAAAACTCAGGCAAATAGCCCACCTAAACCATATGGAAAACCCATAGAACCCTCTTTAAACAGAATAAAGGCAAGCATAAAAAAATATCAGTATAGCACTTGAAAAGGCACCATAGCTCTGAGAGAGATCAAATCTCCTAATTCATATGTGAGGTTACAAATAAGATTGAATTTGTGACAGAAAATTGCACAAAACCAGCTCTGGTAGAGAGAACCTTTGATTAGCAACTAAATGCATATAACTGATTAGTACAAAACCAGAATTAGTCAACTCTTACCATTCCTCCTGACACTGTCCACAAACCATCCAAGCGTTACAACAAAGAGACCAATTTTAGATCCATGCTTCAAAGCATGCTCTAATTTACGTCCACCAAAGCTGTAACTAGTGTTAAGGTTCCACAGAGTCATGGCATCAATAGCGAAAAGATATTTAATGTATTCTGGGACTAAAAGACAATGAGAAATGCCGAATAATACAGTCAACCCAGCCAAAGAATTAAGATGATTGCAAAATTTCACTCGCATGCATATCCAACGCACAAGCCCATTTTACAACGAAGCACCTCCACCAAACTGCCATTTCATGTCAAAAAATGATATAATCTACGTCTAAAAAGAGTAAAAGGATATCTGAACCACCAAATGGGTACACTGAGGATGCAAATTAGGGCTGTATTGACCACCTAATCTCTCTGTTGCTTCCATGACTTGTTTCCTGGCTTCTGCATAAGAAGAATTTCAAACCTGAACAACTACTTATTTAGCTAATTAAACGAGAAAATTGAATTGTTTTATCTGTTAAAAAAGAATACAAATTTAACATATCAAATAATTAGAAGAGAGAATCAAAAAGATGAAGCAACACATCATACTCAAGATAGCCATAATTCTACCTTAGTTAGCATCATATTTTCTTTTAAAGGAGAGAAAATTACATAAAACAGATAGCTCAAATATGTACCTAATACCTAACAATTCAAAGAAAAAATGTTGCTGTTATCATGACAATAACACAAACAGCTGCAACTGTATAGTTATTGTTCGTGACTTCATACAAATAAAAAAAACGTTACTTTTATGTGATAAACACAAATCTACAATATATAATACAAATTTCAAACACAATATCACAATCTTTCATGCCTTCTTTATGTTTTTCTTGATCAATAAATCAACAATTCAACATCTTAAAAATTAAAAACAAGCAAAAAATATTACTCAGTACCACAAAGTAAATACCTTTGGATAGACCGGTAACACAAATGACAAGACCAGCAAATGGACCATGTGATCTAACCACGACAGGCTCAGACCCAATAGAGGAAGTAACAGGAGACATTGGCTCTAAGGATTGCAACCCTCTAAAAGAAGGCAATGAAGCTGACATCCCCACAAACAACCTTGAACACCCTTTACTATCAACCACTTGAACTCTACCACTACCACCATCACCAGCACCACCCATAAGCCCCCGCCACACTTAAAAATCTATTTTTAATTCTTGATTCACACCATAATTAACCATAGAAAAAAAATCAATAAAGCACCAGTCTTTCAAACAAAACAATAAAGATTCCATTGCATGAAACAAAAAAAGATTAATGAGCGGGAAAGAGAAAAAGAAAGAAGACAATACTAATTAGAGGTAATGATGGTGTTTCTGAAATGACTAGAAATAAACCGAAGTAGAAATCTTGACATGAAACAAAAAGTGGGTTGATGTTAAAAAGAACAAAAACAAAACCTCAACCAAGAAGTAGTACTAAAACGAAACAGTATAGGACTTTGGAAGAAAAGGGTGTTTGAAGAAGAGAACAAAACAGTAAAGGAATGTGAATTTTGATTCAAAGAGAGTGTTAAAAGTAGTAGGAGTAGCAGAGGTTGCTGAGACAAATCACAAATAGAGAATTTCTTGAAGAGATCCCTTTAAAAAGTTAGAAAAATTTTGAATGTCGTGCTTTGCTTGCTCTCTGGCTCTGAATCTGTAATGTAAAAATCACTGCTTTGGCTTTTGTTTTTTGCTTTATTGGTTTCAAAAAAAAGGGGAATCGCACCATTTAATTATCCAAAGCCAAAGCCAAAGCCACGAGCGTTAGAAGTTTTCACTTTTCTCTGTATTTCACATTCAAAAGCTAGATTTATTCTACCCAAAATAGACATGTTATTTTTGCGCAATTACATGGCTGACATTGTACAAATACAAGTGGCTTTGCTGTAGAGTTGAAAAGCCTATGTGGTTGTTGCACATTGGAATTAACTATAACTTAGTCCCTATGTTTTATTAAGATATATTAATTAATTCCTATAATATAAAAAAATTAAATAATCATTTAATCAATGTTGACCATGCTTAATTTAGAAGTAATTTGTTCCAAAAAATAAAAAGCTTTATTTCTCATCAATCTCTCCATCTTATCCTTTTCTTTTCTTTTCTTTTCTTTTCTTTTTAAAAATCTCAAAACAAAAAATAAAACTAATTAAATAAACACAAATAATTAAATATTAAATATAGGATTTTTGAAATCATGAGGACTAATTAATTTGTTTTGATAAACTAAAAGAACTAAACTATAATTAAGAGAAATCATGGTGTGTACCATTAAATTATAACAAACAAAAAAGAAAAAAGAGAAACTCCCAAGATTTCTAACCAGTAACCACAGCCATCAGTTTCAAGACTTCGATGAATATGACAGAAGACAAGTTACATCCTGCAATTAATTTAATAATTATGATATGAACTCCTTGATGTTTAAAAGAGATGGTGATTGAAGTTGTTGTTGAGGAGCATAAAAACATGTTTCACCTTTTCTCCTTTCTTCTCACTTGTTTGATCGTGAGAAAGGCAGGTGGACTAGGCATTGAGTTGTTTGATTAAATTTCTTCTCGTTGAAGTTTGATAAACTTAGAGATCATGAGAGATTAGTGGCCCGGTTTACATGTTGAACAAGTCAATCTCCTCATCCTCATGGCCATGATATTGCTGCCTGCATTGATGGAATCTAAAGCCACGTTAAGGTGCGTTTCGCCACGGTTGTCAGGAAGCGGATAGATCCAGTCTTGGGCTCGGAATGCTACCTGACGAACAAGCTTCTTCGGACTTCAGTGTTAGAAGCACAGTGTGACTATGCCCGCCCACCTGGTACTCGAAACTTGACTCCGACCGAGTTTTACCCCGTGCTAGATCTAAATTGATCCAGTAGATTAACTCGTGATTCGATACATGCATTGTCGTCATTTACGATAACAATCTGGTCTCACCACCTGCTATACTCATTTCTCTACATGCTATTTGTTTTCATTGAGCTTTTTTATGTTTGAGTCATTATGCTTTAATTATTTTGCTGGGTTTTTACCCTACACTACATCCAATTGCTCTATAATGTCGTCTTATGTTAATGAAATTTCATTGTTGTTTTAAAAAAAGGGTAATTAAATAGTTAGATAGATATGCATAGAATTGGTTCGCTCACGGGAAGTTGTCATTTTCCACGATACTCCTTTAGATCACCTAAAGTTGGCCTGAATTATTCAATGGCTTGTAGTATAAAGGTTGCATAAGCAGTGACATTGCCAGCAACGCACTACAAAAATGTTTATGACATGATTGATGTTATGAAAAGCAGAAAGAAACTAGTCACTACGAGCAATTTTAAGCTTGAAATTAGGAGGGCAGAGTCTTTTTTGTATTTACAATGATGCAAGAGTGCCACAATAGTATGATTAAATTCTTGATTTTATCCCACATACATCGAAAGGCTCCTCAAATCCTCATCTGCGATATTTGGTTGTTTCAAGTTTGGATGCCATTGCCCACCGGACTGGATTTGAGCATGAGATTTTCAATTGTGGCAGCAGCTAGCTATGGTTTCTGCTTCTACAGGTTCAACAGGTATACTGGATAGCAAGTCAACGCTGTGTATCCAAGGAAGATTTGTGAAATCAGAAACGATCAGAGCCCGGCAAGGAAATCAGACTGAAAACGGTGGCAGTGGAAATGAAAGAGAATATATAAGGTGACCTATCGACATGAAATATTCAGCAACTACATGATGACAAATCAGGATTCTAGTCCACGATAAAATGATAGCACTGTCCAATTAAGTGGTAGGCCATGTCCACTCCTGAAGCTCCACAGCCATCTATTATAATTCATTCATGTATATGTATAGAAGATCACTCTTTGTCCCTTGCCTGCTCCTTGGAAATTCACATGGTAAGGGGGGCAATGAGCAAACTGCCGCAAAGCCTATTCAAGCACAGTTTCTCATTGCTTTTGAAATTGTATTCGGTGTGTTTTCAAAAGATATGTTTAGCTGGAAATATATTAATTTGATGTTTTTTTTAATAATTTTAATTGTTAAAAAACTAATTTAATCAAAAAACTTAACTTATTAGATAAGGTTCCAAGATATAATTATATTATTTTCTAACACACCTCCTCAAGTGAAAGTTATTTGGACTTGAAATCTACATAGACTCATATTACATTATGCTTGATTTTTATCAAATAAATGAGGATGGTAAGATCCGAACTCGTAATCATTTGGCCATTAAAACTCTGATACCATATCAAAAAATCATCTCAACCAAAAAATTTAAATTATTAAGTAAGGTTCAAAATATAATTATATTATTTCTCTATTAAAAATAAAAATAAAATATCTTAATATATTTTAAAAAAATAAATATTTTTTTAAAATAATATTATTGAACCGCCGATCTATGCTCACCACCCAAGTTATGGGCAGTGAACTCTAGATTTAACGAGATACATAACTTTTGTTCGGGCAGAGTGGGACAAGGACACTTTCCGAGCTATAGTAAGGAAGCACACAAGTTCATGTTATCACAGCACTAATGCTATAAATTAATGTTGTAATAATTTTTATTATTAATTAAGTAAATAATGATGTGACAGATCATAGTAAGATCACCATGGAAAGTGCCGATCTAACAGCATTAGACTAATTAATTAATATTTGATGTGTGAAGGCAACTAGCTAGTGGCGTTCTTGATTATCGCATTGGTCTCCCATCAACCGCGTACCAAACCTTACGCAGCAAGCTTCCACGTGTTACAACATGCGTAGCCATAGAAATATACGAGTCAATGGTCCAGGCACTTTTTTAAAAAATTAAATAAATTAAATTAAATCAAGTAAATAGGGGGACGAAAGAGGAGGATGCGGTCAACTAATCTGTCAACTTCCTAAAATGTACACAAGGAAGCCAAAAAAAAAAAAAAAGAGTTGCTTTCACTTTGCATGCTATGGCATATTCGAAGTATCGAGAAATAGTATGACGTTAAATTAAAAATCAATTGTGAGAAATATAATTTTAGGCTATGGTTAAAAAAGAAATCAAGAAAACAAAAACAATGATCAGAATTAAAAAAAGAATGGAAAACTTCAGTTCAGTTTAGCCCCTCAAGTTTTAGTTTATACATTATTTGATCTCTAATGTTTTAGAATTTTATGTTATAATCTGAAACTTTATTGTTTTTACAGCATTGAGAGAAAAGGGAGAAAATCACTAAAAAAAAATAGAAGAAAAGAGAAAGAGGTTAGTTGGGCACATTCTGGTAATGAAAAATACCGATCATTGTGTTAATTGGTTCATTTTGCATAGAAGAGTTTTATGGAGGTGGTTTGAATTTTTTTTATTGCTGAGAAAAATAGATTGGGGCTCGAGAGGGTTTTTGTGATTTGGTTTGATTTTGAGTTTTTAGAAAGATTGGAGGTGTTTTGGGAAATAAATGGGTTTAACAAGGCCTTTATAATGTTTTTTAGACGTTTATATGTAAAGTAAAGTTGAAAATGAGGTTTTAGAGTCTTAAAATCCAGATCTTGACTTTTCAACTACCATAAATGGTTGGATTTTGTTGTCTGCACTATAAAACGATGCATTGTATTTTCTTTAAAAAAATAAAGGAGTTACATGAATGAAGGTAGTTTGGATATTTTTATCTTGTAAAAAAAAAAGTAGATTAGAGCTTGAATTTTTTTTGTGACGTGGTTTAATTTTGAATTTTTAAAAAGAATGGAGGTTTTTTGGGATAAAATGGGTTTAACGAAGTCTTGTGATGTTTAATAGTTATTTACATGTGAAAACAAGTTGAAAATGAGTTTTTAGAGTTTCAAAACTTGGACATCGACTTTCAACCACCATAAATGGTCGGAATCTGTACCAGAAGACAAACACGTTGTTTGTCTAGGGGGACGATGCATCATTAATTCTATAAAAAAAATTAGGATAGATGATGGGTGTGCAAGCCTGACCTTTTTATTTCAGGTCATACACTCATAAATTGTTTGTTAAACAGTCCAATTATGCCTTAGTTTTTCATAACACTTGAGCTTGTGATATTAACAATTACTTTACTATTAGTTATATATTAAACTAATATGCATATTTAAAAAAAATCTTATTGATATTCAATAAAAATAAAATATCTATTTTGCTATTTTTATTATAGATGTTTTCTAAAATATTATAAGACTTATTGTTCTTAGATTTGTTCATAATAGCGTCTAGAAATGCTTGATCCATTATTTTTATTTTGTTTTATTCTTATTTAAACTTGTTTTCATTATTATAATAAGTTTTTTTTATTTAAAAACAAAACTTTTAATAAAAGAAATACATGAATAAAAAAAGTGAGTATTTTATTAAAAAGATACATTTTTCTCTTTAATTCAAGTCATTAAATTTTTTATGAATATTTTTTAACTACCAATAGTTTTTATTCAATAAACCTTGTTGCTAAATCACATGAATGTAAGAAGATAATTTTAATTAAAAAAAAATATTTTTCCTTTAAAATTTTTATTAGTTAACTTTCTTACAAATATTTATTTTAATTTTTATATTATTAAATAAAAAATAAATTTTGAAAAATGCTTTGAAACAACACTTGTGCACTTTGCTGGTCAAAATTAAGTCAGATGGTGGCTCACACTGATAGAAACCTCCGTTCAAACTTGCTTGCCTAATACTAGTTTGATTCGTTGCGGGATAAATCATTTTTTTTCAGCATCATAAAAGGGTGCGGGTGTTGTGTTAATGTTTTTTATCATCAAGAAAATTATATTTGCAAACTAAAAGGTTTATATTCGTGTTCAATAAAACAAATTGAGAATATATATATAACTAATAAATGATAATAAATTGATTGATTTCAACCAAAAATTAAGTTGAAAAGCTAAGATAAATATGTTATTTTTTAGAAAAAAAAGGATAAATATTTATTTTAGTTTGAAATTGGATCTTTAAAGTTTTAATTGGTTTAAGTGAATAAAATTGAACTTTATTTCACCAAATCAAACAGTTATTCAATATCAAAATTTATTTTTAACATTGTGAGAGCCTTATTTAAAGTCAAATGAAATAAAACATCAAATTCAATCCTAAGTCAACTTAATGTTAAAGGATAAAATTGAAAATAAAAAAAGTTAAGGGATAAAAAAATAAAAAGAAAAAGGAAATAATAAAAAAACATTAAGAGTAACTATTGCAACTTAAGGTAGATTGTGTCTTTCTTCTATATTGTATTTCTATTTTTTTAAATATTTTTCCCATCTCTCAATGCCTCATGTGTTCATGATTCTAAACACCGTTTCATGGTTTACTGGGGATGAATATGTAAAACTAAACTATAGTTGTTAAATGCAAATGAAAAAAAGAAGTTTGAAGGATCCAATAAAAAGAAAGAGAGAAGGATGCAAATGAAAACAAAAGATTTGATGAGGTAAAAATAGTTTGAAAGACTCAATCAAAAGAAAGTAAGAAAGGATGCAAATGAAAACAAAAAAAAAAAAACAAAAAATTCTTGAGGTGGCTCACAATTTTTATGAAGTTTCCACCCCATGTCTTTTAATTGTACTAGTCTATTGCCCATGCTACACTACAGAATAGATTCTTTTTTAATGAAAAAACAATATTTATGCATTGATATTATGTTTTCTAAAAAGAAAAAAATAGTTATGAATGCAAAGTTTGACCTATATTGGATGATATCTTTTTTCAATGTCGGGGAAGTGATATATTGGATTTTATTTATAAATATTAAGGCGACAATATATTAGATTGACTTATATTAACTCGGGTTAATCAATTAAACTCGCACTTGAATTATGAGACCGTGATAACCTAAAAAAAAAAAAAATAATTATATCCAATTCCAAAATAATTTAATGTTGAAAGATAAAATTGAAAAAAAAAATCAGTTAAAAAAAGGTTAAAAACTAGACTCGAGTTAACTTCTTAAACTTGTGATTAGGTCATACATCTCATTGAATTTAATCTTTTATTTTTTAAGTTATCATTTATTTAATTACATAACAACTAGGTAGAGAGACTTTTTTGTATCAAATAAAAAATAATTTGAAAAATAAACAAACATGATAGGCACAAGAGATTGAAAAAACAAAAAAATGACCTAGTTTTTTAAATTCAATAACAAAAGGATTTTTAAAATTCAAATAAAAAAAGAATGATTTTTTTTTGTTTTAATTTTAAAGGGCTGAAAATGCATTAAGTAAAAACAATTTTTTTAAAAAATAACAATAAGGCCGAACTTATGTACCTACCTATAATCCTGGCCTATAAAAAGAGAAATTAGAAATAAAAATATTTAATTAAAAAAATATTAAAAAAACTCAAGTGAACTCATTTCAACTTGTTAAACTAATGATTTAGATCATGCATCCCATTAAATTTAATAACCTTTTATTTTATAAATTGTTTTTCATTTAATCACACAACAACTAGGTGGGTGAGACTTTTTTTTTTGTATCAAGTAATTTAAAAAATAACAAGAAGGAGAGGAGTGTGGGACTGAAAAAAAAAACCTATTTTTAAAGTTAAATAAAAAAAACCGTTTTTTAAATCAAATAAAAAAGAGCCATTTTGTTAATTTTTGTTTGTTTTAACTTTAAAGGCTAAAAAAACATTAAATAATTTTTTTTTAAATAATAATATGGTAAGAGCAAAGACCAAATCACACGCTAGCCCATTTAAAAAAAATATAAAATAAATATAAAATAATTTTTTTTAAAAAAAAGCATGAGTGAAAATAGTACATCACTAGTTACATGCCCCGCGCGATGCCGCGGGTCAATTATTTTTTGTATTTTAAAAATAGTTAAGATTTAAAACTATTAGGTTTTTTTACAAAATTATACCCAAGAGTCTCAGGTTTGGTTGCAACGCCCGATCCAAGAGTAATGTTTATAATATTAATAATAACATTAAACTTGGGTTAACCCTTAGCATAAAAGTGTCTGGATTGCAATACCAGACCCAATAACATTGGACATGGGTCTGGCTGCAAGGTTGTGT
>Ga0307518_10001278_pt1 | contig 18894 bp, 26 predicted proteins | sample 25_EM_MG_FD_203889 | JGI IMG/M metagenome (GOLD analysis project Ga0307518, IMG submission 203889) | Populus trichocarpa ectomycorrhiza microbial communities from riparian zone in the Pacific Northwest, United States - 25_EM | ecosystem: Host-associated > Plants > Roots > Unclassified | place...
GTCTGACTGACTTACTGTCTGGAGGTCTGACTGGTCTGACTGGTCTGGAGTGGTCTTAAATGTCTGACTGACTTACTGTCTGGGGGGTCTGACTGGTCTGGATGGTCTGGATGGTCTTACTTGTCTGGTTGACTTACTGTCTGGGGGTCTGACTGCTCTGACTGCTCTGGAGTGGTCTTAAATGTCTGATTCCAGAACTCCCAGACTGTTAAGTCATATCAGACCATTTCAGACTGTTAAGAGACCTAAGTGCTGTCAGAGAAATTGTCACCTTGCTGATGTGATAATGGTAGTACATAGTAGTCATTATTGCATTGGCAATCACTGTTGTTGTCATTGTTGTCACTGCTGTCATGTAACAAATTTATTTGTGTAGCTAATACATGCAGCACTAAATTATGATTCTGGGGGGGGGCATTGCCATTGAGGTCGTTGTCATCAGCATGCAATGTTGGTCATTGTGGTGCATCATCACTGTCGTCGTCGTTGCCAGGGTCCTTGTCATCGTCTGGGTGTGGGTTGTCACCAAAGTCATCGTCACTGATGGCCACCATTGCAGGCTACTGCTGTCGTTGTTGTTGCTGGTGGCCACTGCCGTTGACATCGTTGTGGTCACCTGAGGTGATGGTGGTAGTGGTGGCCGCTGTCGTCGACACTTGTGTTGGGATCATGGTTGCGCATGGTGTCGTCAACAACACTGGGGGAGATGGGTGGGCTGTCGTCACCGTCAGGACGCTGTGGGCATAAAGAAAAAATATATTTACTGGCTGCTGCGTGGTCACTGGGAACTTGGTGGTGGCTGCCACCATTGCTGCCATCGTGGTCGCTGTGGTGGTTGGCATTGTCAGTTGTTGGCTGTAGACAGCCTGGTCAAGGTGTGCTTATCTGTTGTTGCGTTGAGATAGGTGGTTGTGCATTGTGTGTTGGGTGTTGTTACCGTTGTCGATGCTGGGGTGGATGGGAATCTGATGCTTTGTGGTCATGGCTACAAGACCACAATGGAGAGTGCGAATGAAATCTGGACTGGGACCGGTGAGAATGCCTGTGCTTGCGACATGAGCCAGACCACCTGCATGGTGACCTTGACCAGGTGCGACTGTGGGAACGCTTACAGTGCTGCATGATGAGTCAGTCATTTTTGCAGCACTTGAACCATACAAGCATGACTGACCTCTCTATTTCACCTTTCTTCAGGCTCCCGGTGATCAGTACGACAGGCCTGACCTGGTAATCAGGAAATGTAAGAAAGAAAGAAACTAAGTAATGCTTGTAGAATGAGGCGACGTGTACAAACCTGAGTCCATCCAGTCGCAGTCTCGCAGTCCCTCTCACAATCCCTACAATTGCGGTCTCTGTCTCTGTCCCGTTCTCGGTCTTGCTCCTGCTCTTTGTCATGGTCGTAGTCGCGATCCCTATCCCTATCACGATCTCTGTCACAGTCTCTCCCAGGTAGCACACCTGCATTTTCATCAACATCCTTTTTGTTGCACATGTCCACATCCATGGTGCGAATTTCCTTGAAAACGGTCAGAAAGAGGGTAGGAGGTCACCAAAGTGAAGGGAGGAGCAAGAGGAGTTAGTAAAGAAACCGAAAAAAATACATACATTTAGTTGGTGGTGCTTGACCATGTTCTGGTGGGGCTGTCATTGTTGTCATCGCGTTGGGGTGATGGGGCTGTGCTTGTGCTTGTGCTTGTGCTGGCTGTTGTAGTCATTGTCATTGTGCTGGTACTGGGTGAGCTGGGGAAATGGAGGCGAACATCTTGCTTTGTGTAATGGTCCAACTTTTTATCTTATCTAATCTGTGATTAGATAGCATCTTATCTTATCGTAGTGTACAGCCGTATCTTATCTACCTTAGTCTAGACCTGTGCCTCATGCTGTACACGCTGCCTCCCTTGATGTCATTCCGCATAGCCTTAGCTCCACTATTGACGTCACTAGCATAGCATTGCACAGTACGTAGCCTCATGGATAGCCTTGCGTAGCCCTCGTGTAGAGTAGTATATATACAGTGCAATCCAGCACCCAGAGGCTCTCCATTCGAGCTCATCTTGGGTCTTTGCCCTAGCTTCTCGACTCCTATCCTCTTAGAGTCTCTGTGTGTAGTTGGGTCCTTGGTGTTTTCACCTAGGGTTGTCTCACTTTGCTTGGTGATGGTTGAACATGTTCTGATAGCTTCGAGTACCCCTGCAGTGACAAGGCCAACATAGAGTATGTCAGCAAGGGAGTTCCTGGGGGTGAAATGAAGGCACATACTTGGGGAGGGAGAGATACCTGTTGCTCATTTGACGATGACAGGCTGATGGGCCACAACTGGGGGCGAACGGATATGCAGCAAGACTCACGACAACAGCTCACCGCGACAGTTGAACACTACAATGGGGCATTGATGAGGGCTGCACGTATGGCCTTGAGAGAGTCGATGATATTCACCTTGATCATGTCAACATGTGTGAGGAACCATGTGTGCAGTGAGAGAATGCCTAATGTAATCACAACACATTCAACCGGCTGCTAGTCCTGGGGAGAAAAGGTGAGCTGTGTGAGAGGGTTGGGAAAACCTCACACACAGGTTACTTTCTGACTAAGCTGATGGCACCAGGGCCCATGGCACTGAGGGAGAGTGTGAAGTCCCATGCCTGGCATGGGAGATAAGGAAGAGGTGGGAGGGTGAAAGAAATCGGAGAAGGGAGGCCGACCAGCGGGACTAGAGAAGGAGAGAAAGAAAGAAGCTGTGGGTTCACAGCCACAGCATGTCCGAAGACTACACTCTGCTACTCCAGTTGTGCCTCCTTACATCGCAGACCAACACAATGAGTGACTGATATACATACCTGTGAGATGCCAGCTCCACTGTCATTTGCAAGCATATGCACAAACAGTGATGATGCTGGGCTAATCTTGGCCAAAATTTGCATGATCAAGTTGAGTGCACCCAGGTGGTAGGGAACGAGAGGTTGTGTGGTTCTGGTGGACTGTGAGACAAGAGACTTTGCACCTGCGGGGTTGATGCAACAAATCAGGCCTACTAACACCAACAAATTGGCCATTCTTTTCACCAGGAGACTGTAGTAGCAGCAATGCAACGATCAACAACTGCCTCCATCGGGTGTCTTCCAGGAGATATGGTTATCTCAGGCTGCAGATCTGGGTGATTGGGAGGTGTTGTTGCAGCATCATGATGGCCATAGTCGTCATTATCCAGGTCATGGTGATGTTTGTGATGGCAGTGGTTAGGCTGGTCATTGTCGTTGTGGTAGTGGTGGAGGCCATCATTGTCATTGTGGAGGTGGTCGTTGTCACTGAAGCTGGTCATGGTAGTCGTCGTCATCCAAGTGGTGGCTGCGTCATGGACACAGGTGACAGGTGGTCGTGGTCATCCAGGTGGTGGTCATGTTATTGACACAGGTGACAGGGTGGTGTGTTGTCAACATCGTCCAAGTGGTAGTGGTCATGTTGTCGACACTAGTGGCGGTGAGGGTGGTAGTGACCGTCAACATCAACATGCTGGAATGTTGGGGCCATAGACGCTGATGAGGCTGGGGCAGTTAGGTCTATGTGCTAGCAAAATCACTGCCATCGCTGTTGGCTATTGCCACCGATCGCTATTGAGGTGGTTGTGGTCGCATTCGAGTGGTGGTGGTCGCTGTTGGCGTTGATCTTAATTAAAAAGAAATTAGTGAAAAGGTAAGCTCACCGAGTGGTTGTGCTGGCTGTCGACGTCATCATGCGGGCGGTAGCCAGCCATTGTCGTTAGCGGGAGTTGTGGGGTAAACATGCGGTTGTGGTGTTGGCCAGTTACTGTCATTATCGTTGTCATGCAGTGGTGATCATGGTGGATGGCACAATTGAATGGCCACTAGGTTATCATTGATTGTAATTAAAAAGAAAGGAAAAAATAGGCTCACCTTGTGGTCATAGCCATTGGCCGTCGCCACCGTCGATTACTTCACTAGCTACATTGTTGCAGTATTGGTTAAAATGTGTCAGACTGCGGTGTAACCCATGCTGGGTATGGGTGCGGGTATGCGCTGCGACACCCATGGGTACACCCGTGTCGTGCCCTAGTGGTGGAGGTCATCTCCGTCACTGACACTGGTCATGGTCGTAGTGGAGGTGCGGCACGGTGCACTGTAGTGAGGGAGTGGGCGCGTGTGTGCAGATGCAGTGTGTGCTTACCTCGTGTTGTCACCATTGCTATCTTGCCATCCATGGTACACATGTGCACATACAAGTGAGTGTGTGCATGTGTGCGTGAGTTGGAAGATGTTGGTGAAACAGTAGATGGAAGCTGATGGACAGGTCACCAATGAGGATTTTTGTATGCGTCACTTCAGTCACAGCAGGAAGCTCAGGTTTTACTTCACGACTGTCGCAAGAGAGCATTGGGTGCAAGTGGATGTGGCGCTGCTGGCTAGTAGAGAGTCAGTATGTGCGCTACTAACATGGACAAAGATGCAATGATTTACCTGTGTCATCTGGGGTACCACCAAGTCTTCAAACAGATCTTAAGTGAGTTTAAGAGAGATAGCCAGCAATAAAAGGCAATGATGGAAGAGATAAGGATTAGGTGTTGTGGGGGTAAAGCAGACATCAGAAAATTTGCTTGGTCACCAGGCCTTCAGTAATCTGCATGCTTAGAGATTTTTGGTCAACTTCTGCTTCGCACTTTTACTTGTGTAAGAAAAACGTGTTCAATCCGCAGTGTATTCGTACTATTACAACAGTAATAATGGCACTCACGAAAACACAACGACTCAAGTTGCAGGACTTTGCCAACTTATTTGTATGAACTACCTATTACTAGTACTACAATTCAACTGCTTACCACTGCCAACTACATCAGATCGTCACCAACCTACAAGGATGTATGGGAGGAATAAATTCAATTACTATGTACTATACAGATCAAAGTATTTACAAGGATGTTATTTAATCGTTGTTGTTGTTGTTACTGTCATCATCGTGTGTTGTGGATGTGTGTGTGTGTGTTCAAGAGAGGGTGGAGGTTGTGGTCATTGCAAGAGGTTGCATCATGGCCACTCCATGGTGCCGGCGTGGATGTGCTGTCATTGTCATCATCATCTTCATGTCTTGGCCATGCGTGTCCCATCATCGTCGTCTTCATCGTGTTTATGTGTGTCTCGTCATTCTCATCTTTGTCGTTCTGGTATGGATGCGCTGCTGTTGTTGTCTTCTCTTTGTTGTAGTTGCATGGACACTCTGTAGTCCGACATTGTCGCTGCACCATGGTGGTCTGTACTGGCATGGAAATGCTGTAGCCACCTTGCCACCTCCACTGGATGTCCCAGGTGTTGAAACAAACATGTCAATGACTACAAACACACCAGATATCATCAGAATGCCCCGAAAGCGGATGAAACCACCAGATTCACCAATTGGGCCTGCGAAATGCACTCAGACATGCCAAACAGTCACTGCAGCCATGCAGAAGCGTCAAGTGTACATATGGATGTGTAAAGTGTTGCAGGCGACATGAAAACAGCAGAAAACGTTGGAACACATTGAAACCGCTCAATGATGCAAAACTCACTGAATGAGCCCAAAATTGAGCCTCCCAAGTCTACTTACTGCTGGAGAAGGACCAACAATGACATCAATGTATACACATATGTAAACACACCTGTTGAGGTGCTGGGAACCCCAAGTCGACTGATTGTCTTTGGATGAGTTGAGAGTGGTCACAGGAACATGGCTGGCTGGGGAGAGTCAGCACACGATAAAAGCCTATCTGTGTCGTCCGAGCCACTCACCAAACGCCCAGAACGTGCATACGGAGTGGTTAGGCAGGGCCGATGGTGACGTGAAAGACCCAAGATCGAGCGTATAAACGACAATCAAGCACGAGACAGCAAGACAATGAAACCACTCACCAGATATGTGCCAGCGCGGCGCAGCCACCCGAGAGTACTTCAAACCGAGCTTACAGACCCATGCGTCAATGCAATCGGATCAAATTCGAATCTAAAAACGTTAGTCGAACGAAAGGAGTCGAGATGGATAGCATGACTGTCCAGCTTTCCATAGTCATAGTGACGGTGCGTTTAAGTTCGTCCTTCAGCATTGATGATGTTGCTTGGACGTTGCTTATCAAAGCGGGATCCGAGACCAGCGCCGCGTGCATGCCCTGCGGTGGAGGAGGGCTGCTATCATGGACTCTTGGGGAGATACTGCCTCGGGAGTGGGCAATGGCACGGGGACAGCTGGCGCCCCAGCAGGAGTCGGCACTGGCGCAGGCAACGGGGCGAGTGCTGGTGCTGGCGCAGGAGTGGATGCTGGGGTGGGAGCAGGTGCTGGGACCGGGGCAGGTGCTGGTGCTGGTGCTGGGGTGGGAGCAGGCACTGGGGCAGGGGCTGGGGCTGGGGCTGCTGCATGGGCGGGTGCTGAGCTTTGAGCCACCGTGCAATGCGTCCGGTGTTGCCGACGCCGGTGCCTTCGATTTGGCCCGATTGGAGCGTCTTGGGCGGGCTGGGGCTGGGGCTGGGGCTGCCATTGGACCGGCTGGTGCCTCATCAGCTTGTTGTGGCGGTTGGCTGTCAGCCTGCGCTGCGGGGGTGTGCGCGGGAGTGCTGGAGGCTGCACCTAGGGAAAGACCCAAGTGTTGGAACATGGGATAAGAAGGGGAAAGGAGACAGAAGGAGTGACGGAAGGGAGAATGCAGGATGTGCGAGGATGCTGAAGGAGATGGCGACGAGCACACGTTAGTTGGTGGCGGTTCAAGAGAGAGGCACCTACCTAGCGCTCACTGCTCGGCTAGCTAGCTCACAAATCATTCAATCAACGAGAAATACATCCATCTAACCCAGCATACTAATTAACTAGAACTTGTAATCTTCTTCATCCCCTTCATCTTGAGAGTCCCAATCGTACATGGCAGCAATCTCAACATCAACATCATCTAAGTGTGACTCATGGTCTGGACCTGGGGCTGAGGAAGCCAAACTTTGGCTGTCCGTATCATCTCCATCCCAATCCACAAGACAATCTGATATATTGATTTCAGGAACTAGTGATGCATTCGTAGCTGAACCCGGATTGATATCCATGGTTTCATCCTGTAGCTCAATGTTGTCATAGGCATAGGCATGCCCCACACTGAAGCCCCAGTGATAGTGCATTAGTGTATCATGATCTGCAAAACTGAATAACAGATATTTAGGCTCATTCAAGGAGAGGGTTTTGCGTGGACACACCAATTAATGTAATAGTACTTCCAGTCATCAGCATCGCGACTATTCTGGGAGATCCCAATGCCATCAATATGTTGTTTCCCATCTGCGAATGCTGGTATGAGGTGGCAGCATCACAGCACATCCGCGGGATCAATAAAACCGAATGCATCTGCTGTATGCATCGGTACAAACCTTCCTTTATCTAGAGAGCACTGTTCCCAGCCTGCAGGGTTTTTCAGGACCTCAAACCATCGAACCCACAAAAATTCAAGGCACCTCGACTGATAATCCCTGGATTCCGGCCCAGTGAAGATGACATTAACATGGTAAATGCCCAAGATGCGGGCATAGCAGAAATGATGAGAAGTAGAAGACTTGTCATTATTCTGTGACAAGAGCACGACATTGTGATGGTCTGTGTGGGGATTGACCATGTCTGTCTCACAACAAAGATCATACGTCGTGTAATTAATTCGAAGCAGGGAATGACGGTAGAATCAGTTCCCCTTGAGAAGAACGTGATTTGGCGTCAATTCAATGTTGCTCTCAGAACCTGAAGAGTCTAGGCCCGAATGAATTTTGTGAATGCGAGGCAGAAGGTGGTCCCTAAGGTTCGGTAGGAAGTCCTAGAAGATTTTCTCAATGAGCTTTACATAGCCGCAGAATGAAAAGATTACCTTTGCAGCTGGGTCCTCTGAGTTTTTCTGCAAGAATATATTTATATCTTCAGGGAAATTTTGTGACTTGCCAATGACATGGTGCTGCTCAAGTGCCTGTGGGGCTGGGTCAGCCAATGACACCTCTTTCCTTTGCATTCGGATACGCCGTATCTGTGCTTGACGGCGCTCAATGGCAGCTAGTTGAGGAATAAAGGCCTTGTGGCTTGTTCTCATAAATCGATGTTTGCTAGTGCAATGTTCAAGCTCACCCTGGTGGCAGTATATGAGTGAAGGATAAGACACCAGTCACAGCACAAACTTACCACTTGTGTTGAGTAAGAGTCAGTAGTCCCATACATTCTGATATGTGCTGCATAATCTCCAAGTGCATGGAGCTTATATGTTTGAAGGTTAAGGAGCCTTGGACGACGCTCGCCTGTAACAGTGGCCGACGTTCCTTCCCGAACTTGATGCCTTCTGGGACTTGGCCTTGCTGCGAAGCTCCCTAGTGGCAAAGGTAGAACATGTGTCTTGAGAAAATATGCGGAGCTGGTTAACAAGACTTCCGGAGACAGCTTCCAGGACCTCCAATGTCTCATCTGTATGTATTCATAGCTTTGCCAAGCCATGCCAGTGTGCAAGAAGGAACAACAGTCAGCAAACCGCAGCATCATGGGGCTCAGGAAAAAGTCCTATGAAGACAGGGATTGCACACTAGAAAAATAGGTACTATGAGTGAGTTTGGAGTGATGAATGAAGGACTCGTAAATTTCACCTGTAATAAGTCCTCAAAGTCATGGGCGGCCATTCGTTTTAGTTCGGACACATTGCGCCTGAACCGTCGGATTGTATCACGTCCAAAAGTGGGGATTTGACGGTAGCTAAGGTAGGTGTCAGTGCGCAACTCCGGAAGGGGATATCATTGTCATTCTTACCGCTGATCGAGTTCAGAAAGAGCATCTACCTTGAGGCTATCCAACATCCGGAGCAGATGAACAAATACTGCCTTCCATACCCCTAGCTCGAACTCATGCAAAAGATCAACAACAAGCATGAGGAAAAAATCAAAACCTGCATGACCGAGCCGCTCGGAGAAGGCATTCTTGATGCATGTGAGTCCCATAGATAGCAAGCTGACTGTGAGACTCGCCTTGGTTGGAACTAAGGATTCCTCCTTCAGCAATGCTTCAACCTGTGGTGTGTCAACCACATAGTTTTTCTCATAGATGAGCCGGCGTGCAGAAACGATCTTCCTTTGTCTCTCTTGTGTGTCCCTACACACCAGAAGCTGACGCTGGAGTATGTCTCTCTCCGTCCCCAAATGATGCATGTGGTCCTTTGGAATAATGCACCATGGGCACAGACATGTACCCAGGTTGTGAACATTCACTATCAGCACTCTGTAGGAAAGTTAGTACTACATTATTTGGACCCAATATGCATAAGGGCGTACTTTTCAGGATAATCAGCTGAATAGGTAAAAATGCAAGGATATAGCCATCTTTCTATTCAATCAGCGCATGTGAGTACAAGTCCATGTTCATACGCATTGACAAATTCATCATCAAGAAGCTCTGTCCACTGAGCATGGAAGAGTTCCCTATGACAATGCGTGAAGAATGGGTCACCAGGTAATTTTCCCCCGGAGTTCTCCAAAACAAAATCCTTGAAAGAGTCAGGTAGCTAATGGAATCAAAACTGAAAGATAGCCCAGAAATTGAGAGATCATACTTACCATCTGGAAATAGGCAACATGGCTACACAATTTAGTAGATGGCTGGCCCCTCCTATACTTTGTTTGATTGCCAAAGAATACATAGAGTGGCCACAGCTTAGCATCCCCAAATGATGTAAGCTGTGTAGCATCAGACCAGAACATGAACGCGACAATTCGACAGGGCAATGTACATTCAGGCACTGGCAGTGACTCCAGTAACTCGCGGTGAGCATCCAAGAATGACTTTGAGGTAAAGAGTTCACCATGGACTGTGATATTGCAGTTATTGCGTGGGCGTCGCCAACGTAGCTCATACGGCTCATAGTGGAATAGATGGTGGTCATTTGGATCTAGGACCCTCTTGTGAAGGATAGAAACAAGCGAGCGATGGTAGAAGTTGGGAACAGAATAGTCACTTGGTCCAGGATTTGCAGACCATCTGGAAAAGGGTGCAGAGATGGTGACAGTCATGCGTGTCCATCCAGCATTGCTATCAAGCCACTCTGTTACCTGTGCATATGATCGACACTGCCACAAGGCTCCCCACTCACCTATGCACCAGGTCTTTGCATCTCTACCAGGTAAGTCTGGTACCAGTTTGCTGGTTTCAGCCGGCATGCTGATGTGTCTGGGCATTTTTTCAGTTGTTTGCGTGCTATTTTGAATGCTGCGCATGTCCTTGCACATGCCTGGTGTGTTTTCATGGTTTCCAAGCCTTCCTGGCTCTTTGGGTGTTTTATTGCACTTCTATCACGACGAGAAGGCAACTCCATGGATGTTGATGGGCGCAAAAATGCCAGCACATGCCAGCGGTGAGAGTAATGAAGACAGATCGAACATGGGTAGCGTTGATGTCAGAGACAGACAACATTGATGATGAACTCACCAATGAAATGGACGAGTTTGGGTACATCGGACTTGGTCAGGTTCTGATAACGAGGTTGACGATGCATCTGTATCACTTTAGGCTTGGGAATATGCATGGAAATTATAATTTGTATATATGCCTTTATTTCTTGTTATTCCTACTACTTGAGTCAGTACTTACAATATCTCACTTGGTGATATTTAGTCTAAACAAGCCAGACCTGGCCAGACCTTGCTAGGCATTGTATGGATGGGAGACTGTCTGGCAAGACCTAGCATGGGTGTGATGCTTTCTGGCCAGATCTGGTGCAGGTGCAGGGCTTTCTGCAAGACTGCAAGGTCTTGCAAGGCACGACTGGAAATTGCACATATTTACCCTCATCCGAAGTTGTTGTCTTTCTAAGCTAATGTAATAGAACTCCTGCTATCCATCTGTCGTTGCTGCGACCTGGCTTTCTTCAGTTCTTGACATACTGACTGTTGCTGTACTTCTCCATGCGTACACACATGGCCAGTGACTAATGGTGCGAAGGCGATGACAGCGATGAATTGACAGAATGCATCCATGCTAGGACCAACAACAACAATGGTGACAAGGTGTGACCACCTGCACGGGCCTGCATACACACAAAGGCACTAAGTTATTTCGCCTCCTTGAGTTTGTTTGCCTTTTGCAGTTTCGACTTCGAATCTTTTGCATCGACATCGACATCTAACGGTTCAGTATGGATGCTCTGAGGGATGTGTGGTCCAGATGACACATGTAAGTTCTTGATTCTTAATCTCTGGTGTGGACACACGTGGTGACCGACCCTCTCCAGTCACGTTCCCTCAACTCACGTTGAATCAACAGTACCGCTACTGCTTGTGCCATCTTTGCCATCGCCGTCACCTTGTCGATCCGTCACCTCGTCAATCGCCATTGCTGGCTGTCTCGCCCTCAATGCTCGCTTCAATCGCCTCATCTGTCTTGGCTCTTGTCCAAAGACAAATATTTGACTCACACTTGGGCCGCCCTCCAAGACTTCAACTGGTATGTTCCCCGGTACACATGTCAGCATTTCCAATGCCGATCTGTCTCTATGGAATTGTCAGGTAAAGCGGCTCGATCTTGAGCTCAATGGTGAGTTGTGCATTTTTGAGCTATTTGGACATTTTTTGATATTCTTCATGTCATTTTCGGCCATTTCACATTCTCTGCAACACTTTGCATGTCTGCATGCACACTCGATGCATTCACATGGCTTCCAACACTGTTCATCTCATTTACGCCACATCTGGCACTTCCAGCACCTAGGTATGTGCCCACGCCATCACTGTGGCCTGCAATGGCCATTTTACCATTGGTGTTTGCCACGTTCAGAGTGTCTGTTGGGCCTTTTGGTGTGTCCACCTGGCTGCCCAACAGCATCTGCATCATTTCCAGGTCTTTCGATACTGTCTGCATGTCAAGGTGTACACACAATATTTCACTGCTGCCTGGGTCCTCTGATTCAATCAACACAATAATAAATGTCTCCAACTCATTTGGAGTATCTATGGGTTCAATTCCACAGCCTGCACCACAGTCCGTCCATCCTCATTGCTGGCAGCGGTCTTTGTCCATTGTTTCCACTGCTAATGCACGTGCATGTGACCATGCAGCTAGCTGACTCAATTCCAAAGATGTTCTTGGTCTCCCTCGACTCACTGGAACCATCCGCATACTCGGCATCACGATTGACACATCCAACATTGTGCTTGATCCATTTCCATGCCCATTCGTGCTCTCTACTTTGCCGCTCGCACATCCTACTGACCTAACCACCAGACGATGATGCCAATGCCAACCACCACCAATGCGATGACTAGTGCCCTGCATGGGTAAACCTGCAGGTATCAGAGCACTAACACAGATCTGTGCCTGCTGCACTCTACCTGTACTTGTCACACCCGTGGGTAAGTCACAGGTCACTACATGTCGCACATCACATTGCCCACTGCTACAGACGATGATGACGACGTTCATCACCATCATCATTCACAATCACTGCCGCTATAACGACGACTGAAATACATGGGTATGGGCAACCCGCGCGTGCTATACTGATGTGTCATTGCCCGATAAGTTGGAACTTGTATCTCCTTCGTCTTCATGCCTTCAACCTTCTGCATCGATGCCTGGGTGCAACGACCCCACAAGTGCGTTTGAGTACTTTGTCTCTGTGTGGCTTCACGTCACACGCATATCCCAGTAAGTCATTGCAAAGGCAAAATGGATGGCCCTTCATACACAATTAGTACTCTCCGCATGTTGTCTACACTCTCACAGGATTCGTCTTTGTTGACCCCCCGCCCAGCATCTTGCCTCCCCCTGGATACATTATCCTCAGCTGGTAAGCACCTTTGTCCTTCTTCCATCCCTACTTGCTCTAACATCCTAATCAGTCGCCTTCTTGGTCATTGCCAATGGTTGCGCATCCCCAATACCCACAGAAGGGACCCTCCCCCAGTTCTTGTAGTTCCATCGCAACGCTTGCTTCGTCTTGCGTCTCGGAGACCTGCTATTGTGCTCTAAGAAGCAGAAGAACTGCAGCAGATTTCAAGAGACACTATTACAGATGGCTGCACAAGCAAGAAGACAGCCTCTTTCTCACCTGAGCACCCCCCCTCTCTCAATATGCAGCAGCCCTTTGATGGTAGACAAGCCATGTTTTCTCCAGGGCTTCCCACTTTGCTGCAGTAAAGTTATTATCCATCTCCATTTCTGATCAGACCACCTCTGCTTCAGGCGCCTATGGGGTCTTTTTTTCCCGCAAAAGCCTCCAAATGCTCCTCGTCATCCCACATACGCGCATCATAAAGTCCATACTTTGATGGTCCATTATCCCGGCTTCCCACTCCCACCAGCTATCTCTATCATACCCTTTGGACAAAGGAAATTGCACATGATGGCCCCACCCTTTGGGCAACCTTTCCTTCCCAGAAACAGATGAACCCCAAGCGTAAGCATCGGAGGACCACTCAAAGCTCCCTTAGGTGGTCCGGGGCGTAAATATAGCCCAATGCCATCACAGCTGCCTGCAACTGCTCAGAAGGGGAAGAAACTTAACCGTTAATCTCACAGTGAAAACACAACCCAGTGAGGACGGCGCACCGCAAACTTATCCCCCGTGGGCCCGTACGCCAATGCCCACAACACACTCCGAAGAACCAGTCGCCACCCCCCTCAGAAATCGACACCGTGGAGATGTTCCCTTCCGAGTCCTGGCGATGTGCAACGCCACAATCCGTTGATATTTTCTTACCAGGCAGTGTCGCATGCTTCAACATCGACAGGAAGTCGAGACACCCATGGAGGCTCCGAGGATTTTGCAGGTACTGAGATAACCAACTTGACCCCGGGCCGCTCACCGACTCAGCGCAGAACCCAGGGAGTCGTTCCTTGGCGTTGACCCGGTTTATTTTGCGTTTCGTCCGTCATCGACATCGACACCAGGGCGTCGACCTTTACCTCCTCTTCCTCATTCTCGAGGGATTTCGGGTAAGTTCACCGTTCATGATCCGGCGCTGGCCCATTCCCGCGATGTGTCCGAACACGGCAGACTTGAAAATACACACATCCCTCCGCCGTCTACGTCTGTAACCCTCAATCTCCACGCGAAGCCTTTTGCATTTGGTGCCAGCCGTGGTTCTGGTTCATGGCCTTTTGATATCGCAGCACCGCCGCCAGCACCTAGTCTTGGTCACACGCGGTTGCCATCTCTGAGCAAGCCCCGGAATGCCGCAGTCCAGGAATTCAAACCAACTGGCATTACATTCCGACCCCCGGTGTACCCCAATTTCCCTTCCTTGCTCAGGAGCCCACGGCACGGCCATTGTCAATCCCACCGGTCTTCTCTAGGTCGTCCGCACTAGGGTAGAGAGAAGAGACAACGTAAGGGTTCGTTCAGTGCCACTCAGGATGTCAACGACAGTGGGATTCCTGTAAGTGGGGATGCTCCTCGCAGTATCTGCCTGCTCCTACGTCGTCTCATACAAGCTCACAGGATTTCCACGTGCGCCCTAACCTTTTCGGGGTTCCGAACGCTGCCCCTACTGCCTACTGAAGAATCAGAGCGAATTGGTGATAATAAAGATGAAAATGTACCAAGTGTTAATGTCCAGGAGTTCACGAAGGACGAAAATCTCAGCGAGTCCGGCTCCTTCCCCACCGTTGCACCACCGAAGTTACGTCGTGTGCTTTGCACATTGTTGTGGCCTCCCACGACCTTTGTCCCCACTCCGAGCCCACCTGCAAGCGTTTCGAGGCCATCCACGGTGAATACGACATTCCAACCTATTCTGTATGATAATCGAGTCATCTTCAGCCTAAATCAAGTTATTGGATGTTGCCATGCCGCATCGAACAAAGTCTCTCTTGCAGCAAGTTTATTTCTCTCAACCCAGAAACGAGAAGCGGCACATCGAGACTACGTTAATTATCATTCCGCCCCGAGTCACAGGCACACTCTTTCATGCTTGCATCTTTCATTTCCCTTTGTAGGACCAGACATTAACAAACTATTTAGTCACAGTACCCTTATAGACAACCCAATATATTTGATATTGTAATTGCCCTCCATGTGGGGATGCACAGTTGATACAGCCCATCTTTCACACAAGGTGGCAATTGTGGGCAGCTGGGTAGGTGTCGTGCACCATATTAGGGAATAGGATACGTAATGCTATGTTTTGTCTTATACTCGGTGGGCGACGTGTGTTATCAATCCCCAACGTTTGACCCTTTCACTCAAGTGGGTTTTACTGTCACTGTCTCCTTTCATCAAGTATCAGTTTCAATTGAATCACATGGATAGTCATTCATACTATGTTTCAACAAGCCCCGGCATTTTGGTCGCCATGGTTGACACCACTGCTGGTGTCGGGTTGGCAAAGGACCAGCTTCTGACGCATACTTTTGCGCCATCGACGGAGAAAGCGAACTCATCTCTGGGGTCTGAGAGTCCATATCTATCTACTGCACGATTACGGTCACCATCAACAATCAGCTCGAGTTCTACCTCAAGTTCTGTAAGCGACGAAGAGGTACAGCAACACAATCGTGCCGCTGCTTTCAATGCGAACATCGATCGAGCATATTCGAGCATCCAAAGAGTATATTCGAATGTCCAACGCGCATATGGAAGGAAGGTGATGTGTATCACGAATAAAATAATTCAAGTACACTGAAGAAATTTCACATCACAGATTGTCGTAGTCCCAATGACACCAAACCCATATCACCGTCGAGCACAGAAATGGCGCCAAGCACTCGTGAAGAAGAGAAAGGCAATGTTGGAGATTTTAGAAGCGCAAAGAGTCATTGAAGAAGTTGAGGCTGAAGCCAGGGAGCACATACCGACAGAGACGATTGCCCGGGTCCGCTCCGAATTTTATCGTGTTGATGATTTCTCCACCGACGAGAGGCGCTTCATCACCACGATTGCTAACGCTGCCTTGACCGTACCTGTTTGCACCTCCGCACGGGACTGAGGGTGAGTTTTGGTGTCCTGTCAAGTTATCAGACCTGACGACAATATTAGATGCCTGTTATACAATCTCTGGCCGCAATTTTTTTCACCCTGATTTTATTCCTAGTCGTGGAAAGCTGTTTGGAATGTATTGGACTACTTTGCGTAGCTTTGTCTCGGTGTAGTTGCTCAGTGGGGCAATATATTTATATAATTTGTAGGAAGTGCGGAGTGACAGCATTCCAATATTATGAGAAGCTGCGATGGTTTTTAGGAGTCTGCGCATGCTCAGACAGAAGTCAGCACCTTTTTGAGCAGCATATCCTGCACCCATGATCGTCCCTGGCAGCGTGTCCAAGCACGTGAAGCTGTGCTGGCATGTCAGCAGATAACAACTGTATCTGGGTTCTCATCTCTCGAAGCTCCAACACCAAATTCGAAAAAAGGACCTCGAAACTCGCCCCAGATCCAGCACCACCCACTTCAACTTCGTTACTTGCACCTAATCCATCTTTCACTACAAGTTTCATTTGAGTCTCCAAGGCATTGAAAATCTCATTGGTATCTTGCGTTTGAGGACGTTTCCTACTTGTGGACACCTCTGAGTCCCGGCCTGAACACCGTGAGTATTGTTCGTGAGTATTGACCGTTGAAAGATGGATTTATTCACCTTCAATTTGTTGTCTCTCTGTCTCCAGCACGACTCCATTGACGGTCAGAGTTATACCAGGAAAAGCTGGAGAGGCAGCTGGGATTAGTATGATCCAGAGATGAGGGCCCGAAACTTACACCGGCCTCGGGCGTCAGGCATATTGAAAACGGGCATCATAGTGATTGGTCTGCACCGGTGGCCTGGTGAGTGGTATTCTGACTTCAGGGAGGAGCTGACTTAGAAGTTTGATTTTAACGGTGCTGACGCGTCGTACTTCACCGGTCATGGTAATATAAACGTAAGTGTCCGATTTTTGTTTCTCGTACCATCCGGATTGGACAGAATGGCCGACCGTTGTCTGTCGGCAATTATTTTAACACTACTGTATGCGGTATGGCCGGGTGGGCGACATTTGCTCATGTGCTTCCACACAGGTTTTAGACTATCCTCAATCGCTATTTTGGGATGTGGCTAGACCATGTCTCCGCCTATTAAATAGGTGTCGGCGAATGTGCCGAACCTCAGGTCAGTAATTTGCTCATGTTCAGCAGCACAGTCCCCACGGTGGCATATGCGAAGGTAAACGATGACATGCAACTAATCGCAGCATGTCCGATCGCACAGCTCTACCTGGCGTATAAAAGGGCCTCCCCTTCGTTCTCAGGAGTTAGGGATCCCCTAGTGACTCTTCTCCCCCCAATATTTGTCCGCCTTCATTCTTTGCCAGGATGCCCGCTGCCAGCCTGGCTCACGACGATGATGATACTCCACAAGACGTAGTCACCGGTCAGAAGCGTGGACCCCCCAGTGCATTGCAACTGGGACCAAGAAAGAGGCCGTCTGTATTTTGACATTTTATTTTAAAACTGGCTGATCGCTTTTTTCATCAGTACTACTCAAGATCCTCTTGTCCACCACGGGCGCCATTTTGGAAGGGCGGTGCATGCATTCTGCAATGTTCAGACCCTTATCACCAATGGTCTGGTGTATATGGCCGATGTTGACGAAGACCTTGCTACTGCTACGTGAGTCTATTTTTATCCAGAGGAAACCTCTCACGCAGGTTGTGGACAGGGAACGGAAAGAGTACGCTGTGTTCCGTGAACTTCTGCGTATGATTCCAGGGCTCGAGGCTCGGCTGATGGAATCATCGGAGGAACAGGTGGTCAACGTTGCTGACCTGGTGACATAATCCCTTCTATTTGTTCGCGTTCCCCAATTGATATACTCTGGTAGATCCAGAAAGGTGCGAATGGTGCCAGGGCAGATGACACCAAAGGTATGAAGGCTGCGGTCATTGACTGGATCACCCCAAAGGGACAATCCCTGAACCCTCACATTCCGCGTAATGTGAAGTCCGGACGTGGCTTCAACCACGAGCGTACTGGTGCACTACTTTGTCCCGCCGGTCTTGATTGGGCCAATACTGAGTACGTGCTTTCAGAGTTACCCAGTCGATTCTCATTTAAAAAACGCCCTTAGAACAAAGGCGAAACTCACGAATGGCCAGATCCAAGTGGCTGGTGACCAGTGGCCAGTATTCTTGTATGCTAACTACACGTATGATCCAGAGGATCCATGGAATGGGCTCCTGCGCAACGGGTTACTAGTATCTGTGAGTCCTTCGACCGTTGTCCAGCTTATATTGCGGTGACTATAGTCTGGTAGGCGTTCAAGCACATCTTCACCTCGCCGAGCTCGGTCGACCAAGAACCCAAAGCGACGCGATCTGGGAATGCACGCATTCATGGTATGCGCGCTGTCACCAAAGCTTCACTAGCTTATGTTGCGACTCAGGTGTGTTTCACTATTTAAGTATATCGTACCTCTGATTTTGTTAAATACAGGCCCGATTTTCGCTCACGTCCGCTCAAGTTTTCTCTCGTACAGATCATGTCACCGATTCTGAGCGCTTCTACAACAGTATCCTAGATCTCTTGGATGACCATGATGAAAGGGGTGAAGTTGATCAGTTGTTGACTTGGTGGAACCGGTAGGACATTTTGGATTTCCCGGAATATTAGCTGATTAATATATGCAGACAAATCTTCCCACTCTACACTGACATTGAACGTCTTTCGTCCAAGAATAGTGCCCTTGCGAGGATCCGACAGAAGCGCGCGGAGATTAGGGAAAGGGCGCAAAGTGTAGAGGTTGAATAGAATTTGTTTCTGGTGCTTCGTCGTACATCACAGGTGTTCACATACATTGTGCCTACATATACAATTTCATTGGTCATCAAACAAACATCACAGTGATGGAGTGGTCTGAAAGGCATCACTAGATAATCACATGAATGTCTAGCTGTATC
>Ga0307518_10001279_pt1 | contig 18893 bp, 13 predicted proteins | sample 25_EM_MG_FD_203889 | JGI IMG/M metagenome (GOLD analysis project Ga0307518, IMG submission 203889) | Populus trichocarpa ectomycorrhiza microbial communities from riparian zone in the Pacific Northwest, United States - 25_EM | ecosystem: Host-associated > Plants > Roots > Unclassified | place...
TTTTATTTTTTTTTGGAGGAAATGCTCTGGAGTATTCTTATTCCTTCTTATCCCAAAATTATGATCCATTATTCCCTGATTTATGTCCATGGTCAAAAGTTAAGAGGGGTGGTTATTCTGTGAGTTGTCATTTTGCCTTTCTATCAAGTACTTATTATGTGTTTAGGGCTCATTGTGCATAAGTGAGCCTGTATGTGCGTCTCAGTTGAATTATTTAATCCTCTTAATGTAATATTGTGCATTCTATAAGATGTTCTGTTGTTTTGGAACAGAGGAAGTGGCATTATGTTTTTTTACTATTCATTTTTCTTTTTTTCCATTCTTCTTAGCTACCATTTTTATAACATTCACACTCTAATTTATCTTTGTACTCGTTTACGAAATCACAGAATCCAAGGAAGGAGGTGAATGCAGTGCTAAAAAGAGAGGCAGCTTACTTTGGTGATATTGTGATTTTGCCATTTATGGATCGCTATGAGCTTGTGGTTCTCAAAACTATTGCTATTTGTGAGTTTGGGGTAAGTCTATACTTTATTCATTGATCATCTTTCATTGAATCTTTTAAATAGGATATCTGTGACTGTGTACTTATTTATATCTCCTGAATCTAGTTGTTTTGGTATCTCTGAATATGCTGAATACAGGTTCGGAATGTCTCAGCTGCATACATCATGAAATGTGATGATGATACATTTGTTAGGGTGGACACAGTCTTGAAAGAAATTGATCGTACCTCTCCCAACAAGTCTCTTTATATGGGCAATCTCAATCTCTTACATCGTCCCCTAAGAAATGGAAAATGGGCAGTTACTTTTGAGGTATGTAAGTTTAAATGCATTTGTGGGAATTCTGATTTAATAAAATCCCTTGCAACACAGTCTTCGCTCTTATTAATTCAATTGTCTTGTTCCCTTTTCTCTTAAAATAACATACAAAAAGGAAAATAAAATAAAATAAGAAAGTCTGGGTAAAAGGAGTAAAAGGGCAATTATTAGAATCTCTACAAAATATACATCTCAGCAATCTCTTCTGGGATCTCATAAGCCACCTGGGGTTGGCCTGAACATCATGAAAAGAAGCTGAAGAAGTTTTAATTGTTTATCAAGCTGTAGCACCATTCTCTGTTGTACTAGAAGCAACGTTGGTGATACTGGTCATGGCACTTTTGCATTACCCGAATGAGGTATCACTTCCCACAGTACTTGCAAGAGTTGCCTAACTGTCTTCCTTTTTACCCCTTTCCCTTGTAATTTTTTGACCGCATTTGATATTTCATGGAATGGAATGGATGTTGGTCAAGGAACTTTTTCAAGGCATAGAATGGCATAAGACAGCTTTGAGAAGGCTGTTTGTGCTTGTTGGCTAGCTATGATAAGGGTTTTTCCTGTGTTAGTTAAAGAATTAAAACATCATTCCTCACCTGCTATCAGACTCATCATCCTTAAAGGTGCTGCTTTTTTGTGATTTTAGTTTTTAGGGACTCGGGGACCATGTTTTAGTTGAGCTCCTTTCATGAATCAGATAGTCCTGAACATCTTACACGTTCTGCTTTGACTAGGAAAGCAAAATGGAAAAGGAACTAATCTAGATATGGTTAGCTATGTTGCTACTCAAATGAATTCAAAATTTCAATTTCTCTGTCTTGATAAATAGAATCTGAACGATGAAATTGTTTTTCTATGTTCACTTCTTGCATTTGAAGGTTATTTGCCTAAATGTAACAGGAATGGCCTGAAGAAGTATATCCTCCTTACGCCAATGGACCTGGATATGTAATTTCTACTGATATTGCTAAATTTGTCATTGCTCAACATGGCAAACGAAGCCTCAGGGTTAGTGATATTTAATCTTATCTAATACCTCCCTCAGTTGAAGGATGCTCTTTTTCCTTCTCTGCCCCCCTTTCTGTTAGCATTTCTTTGACAACTACCTTTCCTATCAGCTTGTAGTTTGTACATGAAAATATTGTTAAACTCTCATTGCAGCTCTTTAAGATGGAAGATGTTAGTATGGGAATGTGGGTTGAACAATTTAACAGCTCCACCCCTGTTCAGTACTCTCACAACTGGAAATTCTGTCAATACGGATGCTTGGAGAACTATTATACTGCACATTACCAATCCCCAAGGCAGATGATCTGTCTGTGGGACAAGTTGGCGAGAGGTCGGGCACAATGTTGCAGCTTTAGATGATAGATATATTATCAGATGTCTCCAAGGATCCTTTAGATGAAGGCAGCAGCTTTACTACATTTTGTTCTCGTTTAAATGGGCTGTAGAGATGGCTGTTTTTTAATTTGCAGCCTTGATTTTGGAAGAACAGACTGTTTTCTTATTGTAATTGAAATGGCTTCTAGCAAAGGCCAAAACATTTTGGCTTCAACTAAAAGCTGGAGAAATTGTACATACCTATCTTTCTATGACAAATATCGATTCAGTAGATGCAGAAGTGAGAAAATCCGTTCAGCTTTATTACATTCGGCTGTTGCAAATAGGTTTGAAAACGTTCAAAGCGGATATCAGCACTGGAAAGTTCAACCGGGTATCATCAATATACGATTGAAACTTCTACCCATTTTTTGTACCGAAATAATGGTAAATGGTAATTTCATTTTATTGAGACAAATGGGCCTATTAGAATACCGGTAGGCCCAATTGTATTCTTCCTAAGAAACAGCACAAAAACATTTGCTAGTTTTTTTTTTTTTTAGTTTAACGTGGGTGTCCGGTCCAACTTGCGTTCATCTCAACTAATTCTACGATTATGTAAGCCTCTAGTGGCCATCATATAAGCAATCACATGACTCGAACCTGAGACTACAGAGAAAACAAACCTCTTGATCCCAAATTCTTACCACTAGACCATCACATAGATAATTACTAGTCTACCTTTAATAAAAGGTTTAATGGCAACTTTTTGCCATAAACCGTTAGGATTGTGGCACATTGAAGTTTGTATTTTTATTTGATCAATTTTATAGCAAATACCCCTTTAATAAAGGTCTGTTAGTTAGGACAACGTTTTGCCTTTTATGTCCCTACCTCCATGTTTCTTCGGGTATAAATACCTCAAACAGATTTTTGGTAAGGACAAGTACAAAAAGAAAAAACAGATATATCGCCACAAAAAAAGAACATTATCCTCTGTTGCTTCTTTAGTACAACATGCACGGTATTTATAGTTCATTTTGCCCATCAATCTTGCTAAATTGAGTCTCCTACGCTACTAATTTTGCAGAAGATTAAGAATCTCTAAGCCCAGTGTACCCTCACGAGGCCCGCTGAATCTACTATGAAGAAAGCGAGGATTCCTTGAAGCTTATTTTTGGCTTCGTCAGTCCATAATTTATTTATGTGTTGTTAAATCTTCTATGTATCCCCTTTTGTCCTTCCATTTGATTTTATCAATTTTATTCACCAAAAATATCATTTTAAAAAAGACTCAGTTTTTAGTATATACTAATAAAAATTCAATCTAGTTTCATAAATATTAAGTATGTTTTATAGAATTTGGTAGACATATTTTTACATAAAATCATTCAAGAGTTTGTACAAACTGAGAAATTAAGAGCAAGTAATATTAAGTAATTCGATAGCATTAGTTAATTATGTAGATACTGCTGAATTTTTCATTAGTATTCTTCTCCTTGTAGGAGGAAATATATAGGCAGAACTCTGAATAGACAATGCTCTGAATAAACAGAGCTCTGAATAGGTAACAATCCCATTCTAAGAAAGTGTAGTAATTTTGTACAAGATTTGATATGACTTCTATAATTGATCAAATTCACATAATTATTACCTATACGAGATTTGATCTGAATAGGCAATAATCGGATTACAAAATAATATTTGATATAGTTCCTATAATTAATCAGATCACATAATCGAAATTAATCATGTCAACACTCCCCCTCAAGTTGGGGCATAGATATCAATCATGCCCAACTTGGTAATTACTCTCTGAAATGTCAGCCCTGAAACGACCTTGGTAAGAATATCAGCTAACTGATATGCTGACTGGACGAAGGGAAATTGTATGAGTTTCTGATCTAATTTTTCTTTGATGAAGTGACGATCAATTTCAACATGCTTTGTGCGGTCATGTTGAACATGATTATGCGCAATGGAAATGGCCGCCTTATTATCACAGTATAGAGTCATCGGGTCCGTATAGTGAATCCCTAATTCTGTCAAGACCCTCTGAATCCATAATAATTCACATACCCCATGAGCCATACCTCGAAATTCTGCCTCCGCACTCGACCAGACCACCACTTTTTGCTTCTTACTACGCCATGTAACCAAATTTCCGTTGACAAAAGTAAAGTAGCCTGAAGTAGATTTTCTGGTTGTTTGATCCCCTGCCCAATCAGCATCAGTATATCCCTCAATGCTGGAGACTCCATGTTTTGAGAATAATAAACCTTTGCCTGGGGTACCCTTTAAGTATTGTAAAATTCTATTCACAGCATGCAAATGTTCTTCGTTGGGTGCATGCATAAATTGACTTACGACACTGACGGCATAGGCGATGTCCGGTCTTGTATGGGATAAATAAATCAATCGACCAACCAACCGTTGATAGCGGCCCATGTCTGTTGGAACCTGATTAGGAAATACATCGAGCTTGTGATTGATGTCCATAGGGGTTGATGCAGGTTTGCAAGCAAGCATGCCAGTCTCTATTAGCAGATCAAGCACATAGTTGCGTTGTGACATAGAAATCCTGTAAGCTGATCTGGCGACTTCAATACCATAGAAATCCTATAATAGCTTCATCTCCTCTGGATCGTCACCTGTTAACACCATGTCATCCACGTAAACAATGAGGGCTGTTACCTTCCCGTTTTGGTGCTTTATAAACAGAGTATGGTCTGCATTACTCTGTTTATAATTGAATGCTGTCATGGCAGATGAGAACCGCCCAAACCAAGCTCTAGGGGATTGTTTCAGCCCATATAGAGATTTCTTCAAACGACAGACTTTGCTCCTAGTTTCAGAATTACACTGCACACTCGGTGGCAAGTCCATATACACTTCTTCTTCTAAGTCCCCATTGAGGAACGCATTTTTAACATCAAACTGTTTCAAAGGCCACTCTCGACTGGCTGCTATAGATATGAGAATACAGATTGTGTCAAGCTTGGCAACCGGTGCAAAAGTCTCTTGATAATACACGCCGTATTTTTACATATACCCCTTTGCAACCAACCGGGCTTTATACCTGTCAATGCTGCCATCGGTTTTAAGTTTCATAGTGAACACCCATCGACACCCAATTGTTTTCTTTCCTTCGGGTAGGGAGACAAGTTCCCAAGTAGAGTTCTTTTGCAAAGCTTGCATTTCTTCATTTACTGCCTTGGCCCAAGCTGGATCTGTCAAAGCTTCCTGCACATTACTAGGGATGGATATATTGGATAATTGATTAATAGTGAGTGCATATGATTCAGACAACCTATGGTTAGAGACATAATTGTTGATTGGATATTGGATATTGACTCTATGATCGGGTTCATACTGTTTCTTTGGGACACCCTTGTTTGATCTTTGGGAACATCATGGGGCTGCAGTAGTAGGGTGAACATCCTGGGCATAGAAGATATTAGTAATTACATTTGACTCATCAGATATAGGTTGTAGGAGTACCTGGGATTCACCATTCTGAGATGATTCGTTGGTTGATGGTGTTAACAAAGGCAACTCTATATTTAGAGGTGACTCCTCATCAATGCTCCTGCCCCGTGACTCCTCATCGGTGCCATTGTTCCCAAGCTGTTCAATCATGTTTTCCACCTCAACAAATTCATTCCCGTCACTCTCTTGTAGCAAATGTTCAGTGCTGGATTGCTCCCCCTGAAAGGAAATGATAGAACCTTCTTTTGAATAAAAAGGTTCAGTCTCACGGAAGGAGACATCCAATGTGACGTGTAACTTTTGAATGTGAGGATCATAGCATCTGTACCCTTTCTGTAAGTCTGAATATCCAACAAAAACACATCGAGTGGCACATGGATCAAGTTTAGTTCATAACACCTTTGGAATGTGAACATAAGCAGTACACCGAAACACTCTAGGCTCAAGGTTTGGAAGGTGCGAGGTGGACAATAAGGATTGTATCCGCTATTGAGGTGTCTGAAAATCTATCACTCGAGAAGGTGTTTGATTGATTAGATACACAGCAGACTTTGCAGCTTCTCCCTAGTAGTACCGAGGCATGTGCATGCCAAAGAGAGAGGCACGAACCACTTCTAAAATTTGCCTGTTTTTTTCGTTCGGCCAACCCGTTCTGTTGTGGAGTATAAGTACATGAAGTTTGATGCCGAATTCCATAGTGATGTAGATACTTCTGAACAGAGGTATCCAGGAATTCCATAGCATTATCAGTTTGCCAAGTACAAATCTGTTTCTGATACTGAGTACCCACCATACGATGAAATTCCTGAAATGCTGTAAAGACATCACTTTTTTTTTTGGTGTAGCAAAGACATCCAAGTCATTCTAGTACATTCATTGATAAATGTGACAAAATAACGGGCTTTAAATATGGTAGAATTTTTTACAGAACCTCATACATCATAATGTATAACGACAAAAGGTTCTGAACTTTTATTTAAACTCGGTAAATAAGTAATATGATGGCTTTTAGCCATTTCACAAATATTGCAATGAAACTCAGAATCATGAACTACATTAAAAAGATGCGGTTGTAATTTTCTAAGATATCCAAAGGAAAGATGTCCCAATCGTCGGTGCCATAACCATATTGTGGCTCAATCTGTATTTGAACTTCTAGTTTGATATGCTTGGCTGAATCTCTATCCTTCATTTTCTGTAAGTTCTAAATAATAGAGTTTGCCACGTTTAACACCATAACCAAGAATCTTCCGGGTCAGAATGTCTTGAAACACACAGAATAATGGCCAGAAGGTTACTGTACAATTTAGAGTAGAAGTAATTTGGCCAACTGACAACAAATTATGTTCAAGGGATGGGACAACTAGAACTGAGTTCCACGTGATTTTTTGAGTCAAGATGATAGTGCCTTCCCCAACAGTAGGGGAGGTACTCCCGTTAGCTGTAGAAATAAAAGAATGTGTGGAAGAGTGGAGGGATTGTAACTAACCAGTGTCTCTAACCATGTGATCTGATGCACCTGTATCAATTATCCAATTATTATCTTTAGTAATTACAGAGAATGTATTTGCCTTACCAGTGCTGCTAGAGTGAGCAACATTAACGGTAGGCGGCAGGTTATCAGCAGCAGGTAGTTTATCAGCAGCGGTAGTCTGAACTTCAGCCATGGTCATCATGGCTTTTGCTGTAAATTTCTTCCTTGGTTTCTTTGAGAAATCCCACCATTTAGGATAACCAATGATCTCATAACACCTCTGTTTTGAGTGTCCCGATTCACCACAATGTCCACAGACGAGGCTTGTGTATTTTCCAATAGATGAATTATTTCGGTTCTTCATTGTTCTAGAAGCTGGTCTTTGACGGGGTTGGTTTGTAAACATGGCAGAGTGCACGGAGTGCTCACTGGTTGTTCGATAGTTCCTCATGGTTTGTCTTTGTTGAAACTCCCTCCTTATGCATGCGTATGTACTCTCCAAGTCCAGTTTGGATCTTTGCGTAATATTTCTCCACGGACTTGCTCAAACTCAGAGTCAAGACCACTCAGAAATATATGAACACGAAGTCGATGCATTGTTGAATGCAGCTGGACCACTCCTTCAACTGTCTCTCCTTGAGAGGCAGTTCTGTGATCAATTTCTTGAAAAAGAGCCACCAGTTCATTGTAGTAAGTGGACACAGGTCTTCCTTCTTGTTTGATAGAGAAAGATTTTTTATTTAATTCAAACAAACGAGTTTCATCTGAGCCATCATAGAAGGTCTTCGACACAACCTCCCATATTTTCTTGGTTGTGGATAGGCGAATAAATCGCTGCATCAGTAACGGACTCATTGAATCAATGAGCCAACTTTTCACCTTTTGACTTTCAGTGATCCATGTTGCAAACATAGGATCTTCGGGTTCGGGTTTTTTTGTTGCGCCAGTGAGAAATCCAGTTTTGTTACGAGCACCAATGCGCATCTCCATTAGTTGAGACCATAATGGATAATTGTTTTCATCTAATATGATGCTGGTAGGGAATGCAAAATTATCTTGGTGAATAATAATGGGTGATGTTTGGCTATTTTGTGGAACGGGGACAATGGGGTTAAGGTTCGTCATGTAGTAAGGGATTCGTGTGGGATTCGTTTTTGATTAACCAGGCTCTGACACCATGTAGAAAACAATGATGTATACTAGCTGAATTTTTCCTTAGTATTCTTCTCCTTGTAGAAGGAAATATATAGGCAGAGCTCTGAATAGGCAGTGCCCTGAATAGGCAGAACGCTGAATAGGTAACAATCCTATTCTAAGAAAGTGTAGTAATTTTGTACAAGATTTGATATGACTTCTATAATTGATCAAATTCACATAATTACTGCCTATACGAAATTTGATCTGAATAGACAATAATCAAATTACAAAATAATATTTGATATAGTTCCTATAATTAATCAGATCACAGGATTGCAATTAATCATGTCAACAAATTACGCACACTGTCCATGGAGGCCAAGATGAGCCATAAGAACGGCCACCAAAGTGAGTAGCTCTCCTCCTCCTTGAAGTGCTCGAGCATGCTCTTTCCATCCACATTGAATCGCAGAATAAGTTAGCATCTCTACCAGAACTTCACTTATCATTTCCCATTTCTGTTCACTCTGCAGCAAGTTCAATGACTTGGCAAGCTCGTCACCATCAGATAGTGCTGACCCTTCCGAGTTTTGACCGATTTGCTTGTACTTTGGTTCGCCCAACTCTTTGGGTAGCATAAAAGGCAAATCACTCCATAGATACATCATGTAACGAGATAATGATCTGCTCATGTTACAATGAATTGAATCCTGGCCGACGCAAGTATTAACAGCAATGTGCCATATGAGGAAGCTTTCATGAAAGTCTTTAAGAACCACGGACCATTCAAATTTTTCAAGGCAATCCTTACTTCTGAGGGCATGATCACCTCTCTCTTCCAATATCTTATATGGAACTAATGGGAAATTGCATCTTGAACGCATATCTAAGACACGTTTGAAGATCAATTCCTTTAAATCACAACCAACATCCTCCCAGCTCTGAATGTTGCCGGTTCTAAAGATTTTTGGGAGGTGTTTACATGGGCTCTCTCTAGAATTTTTTGGCTCATATTGGGCTATTGATGCTTTCCACTTTTTGTTATTGCTAAAAAACGATAGCAACCGAGAAGAACAAATAACTCGAGAAATAGAATCCGCCAGTGGCTTCCTTTGATCGCTAAGCCAAAGCATACCCCAATCGGAGAAAATCATCAAAATGGCCGAGTAAATCTCCAGAACAGTAGCTCCGAACAGCAACAAGTATGATACAATAATATCAATTTTGGAATAGGTATGCGAGTTTCTGGTCATTGATGAGAATGCTACTAATGCAGAGACAGAGGACAGAAAGGTGATGAAGCGGAGAATGATGCGTGGTCTCGGACAAACGGTTGTCATCACCTTGGTGAAAAGTACATCGAACATGAACCCCAACTCAACTTCTATCAATTTGAATGCTCCAGCAGCATCCTTGCTCTGCAAGATACCGTAGCTGATCCTATGAACAGGAAATGGAACGGTGTAATCAGCAAATAGTACCTTCAATGTTTGGAATAAGAAACAAGCTTCATGGAACTTTTTGGCCTCTGATATTATATATGTTATTAAAGCCCGAAATTTTATCAAAGCCTTCTGTGCCCAAAATTTCATTAATGCGACGCACGTTCTCTTCACTGCTCAAAATATCATCAATCTGATCCACGAACCCTTCTGTGCCCAACATTTCAACAATGCGCCTCATGCCCTGTTCCGTGACAAAAATATCACTAAGGCCTCGTTGCGTGCCCCCTTCTATGCCCAACATTTGCTTAAGGCGATCTATGCCCAGTTCCGTGATCAAAATTTCATAAAGTTGAGGCAAAATATCATCCAACTTTTGGTGGAGCAAAATTTCCGGATATATTTGCCTTCGTACATGTATGCCTGCTTCGTTTGCTGAGTCCATCAACTTGCTGGAGCTTGCGCACCAGAGGACCCAAATCTTCTCTCCATATTTGATAACTCCAGACACAAAGATGGGAATGACTATATATATGAGCGGATCATTGCTCCACCATGACCTCAACGAAACATAAAAGGCCACCGCTAGTTGGGTTAATAGCTGAAGCAAGTGCCTCGACCACAATTCGTTGTCCTCTACTGAATAGGCAGTAATAGTGTCAGGGCCTCCAAGGTGCACAAGGAGCATCGGTGCCCAGAATGCCGGGATGAAACTTGCATTTGAAGTGGTACCTTTGGATTCTGAACCCCCTTGGCTACGAGCAAGAATACCTAAAGTAATAGTTGCAAACCAATCTGCTGACAAATATGCTAGCCAAACAAACATCCCGAACCAGATTCCGGCTGTATACTTTCGTCGAATGCCAGTGATGGTCAGGAAAATTTGCAGCGAGAGACTCAGCAAGATCATTGCTCGAAGCTCCCATCCGTTCCACAATTCGATAACACGTCCATAAAAATTATACAGATTCATCTTTGCTTTCCTTCAACACAAGCCAGATATGACTTTACTTAAAGATACATTAATCAATTAAACAGAATATTAATCACATAATGCATGAACAGTACACCAAATTATGCATTTATAACATCTTTCTAAGCAATTCGCATGAATCATCTTTATAAGCTCGGTGATGCATACGAATAGTTTTGTATTATAATCTATATTCTCTAACGCATGCAACGACAACACCTATTTCTCTCATAAATTTTATTTCAACTACATGTATCAAACTTTCAAATAAATTATAATTAATATCGAAAGCAAATGAAAAAAAGCTTTCTAACTTAGGTAGAGAGACTTGGAGAAATGAATCAAACTTTTACAGCCAAACGTACCTGAAGATTTTGAAAAAAGCAGTGCTGAATCTTCTGATGGACTAATTTATTACTGGTTGTGCAGCCAACTTGAGTTTTGTGTGTTTTTTAGTCCTGGTTACACAAAATTGTGCGTAATCTATATTAATGATGCTGCAAGAATATGAATTGGTACATGTACTTTAGTTCCTATCATCAATATCAAAAGCTGTTCTCAAGAGAGAATAAAACACTTGCTCTCACTACAAAATAAAAGGACCAATGGAATAAAGTGCTTTCGCTTGTCACAGCTAAAACTTTGTCAGAAGTTGAGAGTACTCATGAGCACAAATTACTTCTCATGCTCTCAAGAAAAGAATCATGTAAACTTTTAAATTGTGATTATTCTTTAACAGCTTTAATATGACCAACACAGTTACAAGTTAATAAGTTTTTGTATTATCATCTAAATCAAGATGTTTATACAATTAATTTACTTCAGGGACTCATTGTTGGTAAGTGTTATGCTTCCACATTATCATAAAGGATTTGATCAGTTCTACGAGAGCCTATAAAAAATTAATTTCATATGCTTTTTTTTTTTTTTTCTTAAAACTTGGTCATCTGGTGTGAGAAAATCTTCAAAAGAATGCCCTCTGGGATATATTGTTTAAAACATACATGTGCTGTACCGAAAAAATTAACCTTTTGTATATATAATAACATAACAATCACAACCATGTAAGAGTAAATTTTCTTTTACAGAAATTATATTACCAAATAAATAAATGCAAAAGGAAAAAGAATACACTGTTTTTTTTTTCATTAACTAGATGATGGCTGCAGCTTTACTACATTGGTCGATCACACATTCATATTCTTGTCCTTACTTTATGCTCGCACCCTCCTGTCAGGTCGCCTTCGCCAGTTTTGTTTGTTCGTTTAAGTGGGCTCTAGAGAAGGCTCTTATTTTTTTTTTTTTTAATTTGCAGCCTTGATTTTGGAAGAACAGATTGTTTTCTTATTGTAATTGAAATGGCTTAATTATTGCTAAGGCCAAAATATTTTGGCTTCAACTAAAAGCTGGAGAAATTGTATATACCCTATCTTTCTATGACAAATATCGATTCAGCTTATGCAGAAGTAAGAAAATTCGTTCAACTCATTACATTCTGCTGTTGCAAACAGGTTTGAAAATGTTCAAGCAGATATCAATGATAGAAAGTTAAACTGCGAATCATTAATGTCTGGTTGAATTTCTTACACACAATTTGTAATTATTTTTGTATTAATGGCAAGAATTATTGCGGATACGACGGATTGAGGTCTACAATTAATTTTGTGAATTTTATCCCTCAATCATCATGTTTTGAGCAAATATTGTTCCTTCATTTGATTTTGTCATTTTCATCGACGAAAAACCCTTTAAGAAATACAATTTTTTGTATTTTGAGTTGAAAATGTTCACATATACAAATAAAAATGCAATCTAGTTTTTAAAACAATTTTTTTTTAGTTAAAGAAGTATTTTAAAAAAATTTCTTAAATACTTTTTTGCACATGAAAGTATAAAGACATTAAAACAATCACCGAAGAAACACATTTGATGAGAGAAAAAGGGCTAGAAGCTCAAATCTTAAATTCATAATTTATTATTCTAAAAATAAATTCTAATAATATATATCTTCTAAAAAGGCTTACAATGCTTTTTTATAGGCTAGAAAACATAGGAAAATAATATAAAATTCAAATTAACACAAAATATGTGAGAAAATCAAGGAAATTAGCAAAATAGGATATTGAAGCCTAATTTCAGGAAATCCATGTAGTGGATGAATCGCCAAAGACAATTTTTCAGGAATTAGATTTTGAAAATCTCCTATAAAAATCTAAATCTGATCCAACAATTGAACTAAAAGTTATAACCTCTTAATCTTAGCTATTATATTTGTCTGACACGATTAACTTCACTCTTGGTTCTAGTCATGTCCCACTAGTTCATAAAAATATTTGTTAGATCATCCACATAATTTGTTTGGAGTAAATCTCTACCTAATTGTGATAAATCTCTATATAATTTTTTAGAACCCCAAATCTTTACAAGTACGACTACATCACATTTATATTTATAAAATTACAAACAAAAAAGAAAATATTTTGGAATGATATAATTAAAGCGTAAATTATTATTTGGAATGAAATAATTGTAACTTGGTCTTTATGTTGGTTTTTCATCACAATTAAATTGATATTTTTTCATAAATTGTTCTTCATTGATAATCAAAGTTTTCAATCTTACCTATACTATTGGAAAAATTAAAAGGTTTAATTTAAAAATTTAGGGAAAAGAATAACAGTTAACTTTAATCAAGGGACTAAGATGTTTTCCATAACCTATAATATCATCAACAATACAAGTACTAAATTATATATAATTTACTCTTTATAAAATAACCAGTGGAGAAAAAATTAAAACCCAGCAATCCTGTTTTCATATCCTTTTCATCTCCGTTTCAGTCAGAAATTTCATCAAACACCTTATCACAGCCAAAGAAATTTCTGTAGGATTGCGAATGTTAACTTAGATAATTATATTGTGAGCTTTGATTCCTTTGAACAGAATCCTGCTCAATCGTTGTTTCTTTAACAAACAATATACTAAAACTTCATAAGCATCACGTCTGGTTAAATCGAAGTGTTATATGAAAGTTATGAAGCTATCATTGTATATTATTACATAAAATCATTCATAAATTTGTACATATAATAGCATTAGTTAATTAGTTATAGATGCACTGCCCATGGAGACCAAGATGAGCCATAAGAATGGCCACCAAAGTGAGTAGCTCTCCTCCTCCTTTAAGTGCTCGAGCATGCTCTTTCCATTTACATTGACTCGCAACATAAGTTAGCATCTCTACCAACACTTCACTTATCAATTCCCATTTCTCATCAACTGACCAACTCTCCTTTTCCTGCTGCCAGTCCAATAATTTGCTGAGCTTCTCAGCATCATCCCGCACGCGAAAGGATAGCTTGTACAATGGTTCACCCAACGCTTTAGGTAGCATCAACGGCAAGTCCTTCCATAGATACATCATGTAACGAGATAAAGATCTGCTCATGTTACGATGAATTGAATCCGAAGAATCCTGGTCGAAACAATTATTAACAGCAATGTGCCATGTTAGCAAGCTATTATGAAAGTTTATTTGTTCCAGATACCGTTGCAATTTTACATCGCATCTCTTACTTCTGAGTGCATGCTCACCTCTCTCTTCCAGTATGTCATTTTTATCACCTGGGAAATTGCATCTTGAACGCATATCTAAGAGACGTTTAAAGATCAATTCCTTTAAATCATCAACAACAACCTCCCAGTTCTGAATGTTACCAGTGCTAAAGAGTTTTGGGATGTGTTTGCTTGATGTCTTTGGATAATCCGTTAGCCTATTTTGGGCCATAGATGCTTTCCACCTTTCGTTATTGCTAAAAAACGATAGCAACCGTGAAGAACAAATACCTCGATAAAAAGAATCCGCCGGTGGCTTCCTTTGCTTGCTAAGCCAAAGCATAGCCCAATCAGAGAAAAACATCAAAATGGCCGAGTAAATCTCTAGAACAACAGCTCCAAACAGCAATAAGAATGATATAATAATATCAATTTTGGAATAGGTATGGGACTTTCTGGTCATTGATGAGAATGCTATTAATGCAGAAACAGGGGACAGAAAGTTGATGAAGCGGAGAATGATGCGTGGTCTCCAACAAACTGTTGTCATCACCTTGGTGAAAAGTAAATCAAACAGGAACCCCACCTCAACTTCTATCAATTTGAATGCCTCAACGGCATTCTTTCTTTTCAACATATGATAGCTGTTCGTATGAGTACGAAATGTAACAAGGTAATCCGCAAATACTAACTTCGAAGTTCGGAACAGCAAGTGAGCTTCATGGAGATATTTGGCCTCAGGTATTATGCTATTAAAGCCCAAAATGTCATCAATATATTCTGTGCTCATGCCATCGAAGTATTCGTCTGGAAATGACCTTTCTATTTGCCCTTGTAGAGCCACTCTTTCTTTGTTTACAGAGTCCCTAAACTGGTCGGAGCTTGCTAAACAGAGGACCAAAACCCTCTCTCCATATTTGATAACTCCAGAAACAAAGATGGGAATGACTACATATATGAGCGGATCCTTGCTCCACCATGACCTAAACGATGCATAAAAGGCCACCGCAAGTTGGGTTAATAGTTGTAGCAAGTGCCTTGACCACATTTCGTTGTCCTCTACTGAATAGGAAGTTATAGTGTCAGGACCACCAAGGTGTACAAGGAGCATCGGTGCCCAAAATGCCGGGATGAAGCTTGCATTTGAAGTTGTACCTTTGGATTCTGAACCCCCCTGGCTACTAGCAAGAATACCCAATGTAACTGTTGCCAACCAATCTGCTGACAAATATGCTAGCCAAACAAACATCCCGAACCAGATTCCGGCTGTATACTTTCGTTGATGACCTGTGACAATGAGGAAAATTTGCAGCGAGAGACTTAGCAAAATCATTGCGCGAAGCTCCCATTCGTTCCACAATTCGATAACACATTCATAAGAATTATACCAATTCATCTTTGCTTTCCTGAAATACAAGCCAGATATGAACTTTAGTTAAAGAGACATTAATCGATGGAACAGAATACTAGACACGTAGTAATCACATAATGCAAGAACAGTATACCGAATTATGCATTTATAGCATCTTTCTTAGCAATTCACATGAATCACATTGAATAATGTAATACCAAGTAAACAATAAACAAATGAAAGCAATTATAAAAAAAGATCATATATTAAGAGAGAAGTATTGAATTGACTTAGAATTCTTATATATAATCAAAATCAAGCTTTAAAATATTTAATACATAAAATCAAAGTTGAATAAGATCTCAACAATTGTTTTATAAGCTCGGTGATGTTTACGAATAGGTTTATATTACAATCTATGTTCTCTAACACGTGGAATGGCAACACCTATTTCTACTATAAATCTTATTTCAACTATATGTATAATATCAAAAGCAAAAGAAAAAAAAAACTTTCAAACTTACGTAGAGAGACTTAGAGAAATGAAGCAATGAAAGGCAGAAACATGCAACTCATACCTCTGCAGCTAAAACGTAACTGAATATTATGGAAAGAGCAGTTCTGGTGTACTAATTTACTGGTTGTGCTGCCAACTTGAATTTTGTGTATTTTTTAGTCCTGGTTCCACAAAATCGTGTGCTTCATTTATATGAATGATGCTGCAAGAGTATGAATTGGTACAAATACTTTACTTCTTACCATCAATATCAAAGGATATTCTTAATAAAGAATAAACACTTGCTCTCATCACAATCATTACTACAAAATAGAAGGACCAATGGAATAACTTGCTTTCGATTAGCTAAAACTTTATTATGACCACTTATTACTTCCCATCCTCTCAAGAAAAGAAATCTTATAAAACTTTCTCCCCTTTTTTCCCCCCTCAGTAAAGGAGAGAAGCTTCATCTAATGCTACAAGAAATAAAAGTTCAGAACGTTTAGGAAAACTTGTCTATGTTGGCGGTCACTATTTGACATTTAGGGCTTTCATCAAACACAAGGTACTAGAATGTCTCTCTACTATACAATTATTAGTTCTTGATAATGGATCCCCTACTCGAGAGTGTTGGGTTTGTTGCCATTAATGTGCAGCAACCATTAATGGACAGCACCGTCCATTGACAAATACAGCAGCTGCAGCTGGAGCTGCATCAACCATGTGCACCCATCCCAAATGTCAAAGGTTGGCAGCCACCATTGTTGAAGAAGAGATGGAGTTGGCAGCCACCATTTTGGAAGAAGAGCTGGAGCTGGTGGCACCATTCGTGCCTATAAATAGGCATCAAGAGAGAGCAGAGTTTGAGAGAGATTGTGAGTGCAGTAGAGAGACCAAGAGAGAAAATGAAGAGCTGCAATGGCTGCAATCGTAAGTGCAACAATAAGAGCTGGGAGTTGAGTTTGAGTGAAGTGATCCTCCTCCTCCATGTATTTGTATTGTATCATTTCTCTATCTCTAATAATATGGAACTCTCCCATGGATGTAAGCAATTTGCCGAACCACGTTAAATATTGTGTCTCGGTGTGCTTAGCCTCCAATAGGCAACTATCAAAACATCACCAGTCCGCGCATAGGGGAGTCGGAATCCCCAACAATTGGTATCAGAGCATATGGTTTAAAATGGTGTTTGATTTTGCCCAAAAATGAAAGTTGTCAAGATTGTGTTTTGACCATACCACTATGTAGAGGAGAAAGAGACGAAGCCACTGGTGAAAACGGTATCGAAATCGGACCTCGGACATGTCCGCACGAGCCAACAAGGTGGCTGTCCACGCGCGCAGACGCGCCCCAAGCATCTTCTTCGCCCGGATGGGCTGACCCGACCCAGATATGATGACGTCAGCATGACGTAATTATGACATTAGCATGCACAGTAAGCCTGCCAAGGATGACGTCAGCCTGATGTAATGGTGATGTCACCATGCACAGTAGGCATGCCATGTCAGCGCCCAGTCATCTGACACATCAGCACAGAGGGACCCACCAGTCATGTCATCAGCCACGAGCCGAGCTGAGTTGGAGCCGAGCCTCGAGCCGAGGGATAGGATTCAGTGTAGCTGATCCTACGTGAAATCGGATCTGAGATTGAATCTGGGCCGCTCATCAGGCCAGAATGTTTTTGATCAAATCTTAGTCGTTTGAAATGCGATTTGGATGATTTCAGACTTGTTTCTAGCTAATTTGATCATTCCAGATGCAATGGTATGGTCCGATCATTGAGATTGAAACAAAAAATGGTGATGGTCAATTATTAAAGAGAGATTGCCCGATTAGGAGGCATCTGAAGGTCATCATGGTGGTCGATGGAGATGAAGAAGAAAAAAATCACACATGTTTACCCAATTACATGTGTTGAACTGCTAAGTGGGGAAATTTTTTAGTTGCCTTATGGAAAGTCAAAATTGGGATACCCTGGACACCTGATCATGTGGACAATTAGAGGTGTAAAGTGAAAATTGACAAAGACCAATCTTGACGAATCTAAGCACTGGTAGTCTCGCCAGATGTTGAGAAATCATGTATTAAACCAAGATATTCCAGATCACTTGTAAAGGAAAGCCGCAACAAAGCTAGCAAATGGTTGTATATACGGAAAGACATTAAAATAGATAGATATGGCCTAAGAAGTTCTGTCTAGGAGATTGGGTTTTAAGCGGGACCGGTGTGACCCCTCTAATCTTTCCTGTGAACTTGCTTAGTGGAAGGATTATCCATTCGGTACTATTTTCGTATTTATAGCAGTTTGTAATGAAACGGTTGAAGACTATCAAGATGACGGCTGACACGATCAAAAAGTTGATGTCTTATCCCAAGTGCAGGAGTGTCAAAGTAATAAATAACTCGGCAAGACCGGAGTCGAACCACAGAGAGGTGAAATGTATAAATTACAAATAAAGAGAAAGATTTGAAGATAATAATAACAAAAAAGGAGTTGAAGAGAGTTTTGGGAAATGATATTGATGTAATGATTAAACAATAATAAAACAGATGTCAAGGTTAGAGGATTCACTAATGGTATTTTAAATAAATATAATATAAACTCTTTTTATTACTCAATTGAAAACCACACACAAAGGAGGTTCCAATCGGATGATTTATCGTTATTAGCTCATTATAAATTATTAACATGATCATATTAATCATCTTATCTAAATAACACCATACTTATAAATATCATCAGGTATTCATGTTGCTAGCTTATGTTAACAACAAATCAAGTTCTTATCATAACAACGATGTCGGCCGAAAACTACGAAGGATCAA
>Ga0307518_10001280_pt1 | contig 18887 bp, 12 predicted proteins | sample 25_EM_MG_FD_203889 | JGI IMG/M metagenome (GOLD analysis project Ga0307518, IMG submission 203889) | Populus trichocarpa ectomycorrhiza microbial communities from riparian zone in the Pacific Northwest, United States - 25_EM | ecosystem: Host-associated > Plants > Roots > Unclassified | place...
GTAGCTATGGAGAAACTTCTTTAAAATAGCAGTACTTTCTCCATCTACAAGTTGAGATGCCTAAATTTTAAACCAAAAGCAACCTCTATCCACTGGGGCTACTTCAATGATTTCCCTTTTGTGGTCAATGTGATTATGATTCCTTCTTGTTAACTCTATATGGATATTTCTGGTATATTGAAATGCTGCTCATGACGAGTGGAAGAGCCACAAGACAGTACACTGAAGGTGGTTTCCCTTCAAACATGAACTGAAGCAAGGCCGTTACAAGAAGTGCAGAAACAATGACAAACCCCTGCACGCATCGAGAAAATTTTGTGGAGATAAAAAGCTGTCTTAATAACTCATAATTGAGGAAACTCCAAGCCATATCTTTAGAGTTGGCTTCCATTATCTGATAAAAATTATACACTTTAACAATGTTATATTTACCTTTCTCACACCACCAGCATAGCTTGTGACAAGGCCAACAAGAATTCCACCAAGAGCATTGGCTACAACTGGGATCTGAAACAAAAGAAACACAACTTCTCAATGTTAAACCACATGATACAGCTGTTAGCAGGTATGCCATCCAAAGAAAAATTGAAAATGCACCCTAACATAACTGACAAGAATAATAATGGCTCCGTAAATTCAGAATGCAATACTGCCAAGGCTCCAAGAGAAGAAGCTGGGGGAATATAAAACCTCGCATATAAATTATATCAACTCACAACTACTCTAAACCAAAATATCCCTCACGTCCACAGCCTATCAACCCAATACACCCCACCCAATGCATCTGTCCCATTCAGCTTTATTTGAGATTTGTGCATTCAAAAAACCATGTTTTTGAGTGTCATTGGGATCCAATACATGAACCCAAAAAGCAGGATATTTCAAATCTGATTTTTTACTCAAAATACTTTTTCCAACTGTATCACAATTTAAACACGCTCTCTTTGGATAAACTAATGACTAGATCTTCCTCTACACCTCAACAATCTCAATACATCATATTTCAAAATATTCCTACTTCAAATATAAAATGCAGATAAATTTCACCAATCTGAAGCATTATGCAATGCCAGATGCACTTGTGGCTGTCAAACTATATTAGTAAGTGGACACTTTTAACAGCCCACAGAATGACAAGCCGTCTACTAATGTTTCTTGAGTAACCAGAAGAAGAAAAATCCGAAGAGTCAATGCATAACCAGAAGGACAACAAGCAAAAATTTTTGTCTCTGAAAGAAACAGATGAGTCACAGGAGATTGACAGCAAATCAAAAGCATTCCAACTTCAGGCAGATATCCTAACACTAACAACCGCCCGGGATGTATGAGCTTTACCATCCAGCTATATTTGTGTCAGTGTAAAAGATTTAAACAGAGGGAAAAGACTATATGATCTATAGACAATTTCTCCATCCTTCAGACAAGAAAACTATCTCAACTGGGAAAAAAGAGAGAGAGAGAGAGAGAGAGAATCACAAACCAATTGGAGTTGTTTTCTATTTCATGGCAAGATTTGAAATTGAAACTCCCATCAATCATATTCCAACTCCAACCCATTGCCACTTTAAATATTTTGCCAAGTATGCCATTGTTATCTTCGAGAACAATTGCATTATGGGTAAGATCATTACCATAGTTAGTGGAGTCCAACCATAAAAGTATCCATGCTGTCTGATAGCTTCTCCATCTGGAGACTTAGTGGTACTGGCCAACAAGCACAAGCTTCCAACAATTGACATTTCTACAGTCATCAAGTACGACGAGTGTTTCTTAACCTGAAATGAAGAGAAATAACGTTGGAAGGGTTGGGAATAGACGACACTGGTAAGATCATTTAAATACAAGTTAAAGTACCTGAGAAGCCCATTGACACAAAGCTGAAGCAAGACCAGAGAGAACAGAAGCAACAAGGACCGGAATGATCCCATAAAATAAAATTTGCTCAGGGTCACTACTGCTAGAGCCTTTGCTAGAGCCTTCACCAATGCTTAGAAGAACAGCTGCCATTATCAGCAACAACAAAGCCCCAATTTGTTGAATTGATTGCTTCTGCCTGCACATTCCCACCAGAGAAGAATGTAAAAGGAGTTTCCAATACCAACCTAAAACTTATCATAAATAGTTTCATGTACAGGTATGTGGCTTCTCATATTCTACTGCCTGGATGTTGCCTCAGCCACATTACAATCAAGGACGGTGGCTTATTAAAAGCAGGCACATACTAAAAAAATATCCAAAGAAAGGTTGTCATACAGTAGCTTCAGAATAGAAGATGACTTAAAATACCAGCTTAGTCGGCATGATATTTCAAGAATTCTTGAACCACCAAGAACAAGGAATGAAAGTCTATAAAACGACATAAAGTGACAGGGATCTGTAAATCACAACTTGTAGCTTTTCTTACACTAACTAATGAGCCACTATGGGATATCAATCTGTAAGCAACTCGTTTCAAAATAGAAAAAAAATCAACGAGGCAGTTATTAGGTGGAGCATAGCACAGACTCAAGAGCCAAGATTCAAATAAACCTAAACAAGAAATGGCTTCTAGGTTTTATAAGATGTTAATTGCTTGGACATTGAGAATCGTTGTTGTATACTTAATATAGTCCAAAAGAGATGAATAACGGACCACAAAAAAGAAATTTAAAAACATACCTCAACATTATGTATGTAAAGAATGCAGTAAAAATTATTTTTGTCTGGTTCAATATTGAAAATGTGAGTGAATCAAGATTCTTGTATGATATCTGCAGCAAGCTGTTTTGCAGCGCATAAATTGCTGCAGGAAGTCCGGATGCAGTCAACGAACCAACCAAAGTCCACTGGCTGAACATTTTCTTCAAACTACCATCTCTTACCATGAGAACTAGGGCACATACAACCTGAAGAAAATAAAAGAAAAAAGTAGATGATCATTGTGTTTAAATATAAACAAAAAAGTCAATGAAAACGAAATTCATGTACTTGGAACATGACTTACCTTAGCTAACTCACATGTCAAAACAGATGTAGTCACGATTACTTCACGTCTGCATGAAACTCAATTAATTAGTGACTAGCATTTCATAGAAAAACACATGCCAAGAACATTTGTTAACATATAAAGGAAACAAAGATCATAATAAATTGGATCCATTAAAGCTTGGGGTAGCTTAAGAACGAACGCAAAAAAGCCAGATTGAGCACAAATTCACAAATTTTCCAGGCAATAAGACCGTCGAAATCAGTAAAAATTAGTCAGAACAGACCAGCTGATTTTTGTAAAAATTATGACCAACCTGATCATGCTTCCTCAAATTGTACCAAAATAGGCAATCATTAATCAATCAACAATTTAATTTCAAATTCATTAAAGGTATAAAGAGAATCGAATTCTAATGCAAAATTTACTTGGAAAAAACAAAGCGAGTTGAATTGATGAAATTCCAAGAGAAAATAATCAATGCGAGAAAGACAAGAAAATCGAAGAGAAAGGAAAGTAAAAGCCGTTGGAAATTGGAATTAGAAGGGAAAGGAAAGGAAAGGACCTGGTGAAGCGTTTGGAGATGAGAGGCTGGGCTCCGTATTGAAGAGTGAGCAAAACGGAGTATAGCCAAACCCTTGGGTTCGTTCTCTCCAACCTGGTGGTTCCACCTTTTAGCTTCGTCGTCACCATTTTTGGCGAGACTTTAGGCGCGCTCTCTTTCTTCTTACTTTTCTTTTTCTGTTGCCTTTTCCTATGCTGTCAGCTGTGGAAATTAAAATCCACAAGAAAAGTGAATACCTTCATTCCTAGGCAAACAACTCCTCCTCCGGCCCGGAAAATTTTAAGGATGGAGAATTAGTAATATTTTATTAATTTTTTAAAATTTATTTAAAAAATAAATATATATAAAAAAAATATATAAAATTTATGACTTACAAAAAGTGATGATAATATCTCTGATTTTTACCAAAAAATAATTAATAGTATATCACGTTATAAAATTACTCTTTTTAAAAATAAAATAAAAATTTAGTCTCATAGCATATTGACTTGATTTACATGGATCCAAGGCATGTTTTGCATATATCATAAACTTTTCATATATTCAGAATAATTTTTAATTTCATTACATATATGAAATGTATTTTTAATAACATCATGGTTCAGAAACACATAACTACATAAATTAATTTCTTAATTTTTTGAAAATATGTGGTTCATATTGGAAACACACATTATTTATAACATAAGTTAATAATAATATCCTAAAAAATTCAAGTGATTTTTCAAAAAAATTTGTGTGTTAGATAATCTCTTAATTCTAATAATATGATTCATTTTTCCTTAGCAAATTGATTGGTAGTTGGTACTTAATACCTGTAAAAAAATTTTTATTTTTTTTTGGATTTAAGGACTATTCAATGTTTAAGTAAGTATTTTTTTAAAAAAAAATACTATGATATTTTAAAGAGATACTCTGAAAATAAATATATCATTAAGAAGAGAGGTTTTTTAACCTCTTTTCTAAGAATTCCAGTAGGTTCTTATAGTCAATTCTCACCATTTTTTTTATCACTTTCCTACCTCTTCTCTGTCAAAGAAAAAGATATCTCTAACTTGATCAAAAGAAAAATATATTTATATAATTGGGCTCAGCACTTAGCTAAGTCTAGAGATATTGAGTCTGGTAAATTGTCAAACCTATACATATTTGGGCTCAATGCTTGGCTAAACCTAGGGGTGTAGGGTCTGATAGATCATCATACTCGTATATGATTGAACTCAACACTTAAATGAGTCTAGGGGTGTTGGATTTGGCAGATTGCTAAAACCATATGTGTGTGGGCTGAGCCCAAGGGTGTGTTATGTCTAATAGATCATCAGACCCATACATATCTGGACTCAGCACTTAAATGAACCTAGAGATGTTGGTTTATCACCCGATCACTAATTTCTCTAAATAAGAATCCAAATAAATAAAAATAAAAACAAAACATATTCATCTACAGTTAGCCCCCAATCTTTGTATATTTATTACTCAAATATTTGAAAAGGTTATCAGCAACAAATAAGTTTTTGTTTTATTCACGTCGTTTTTTTTATTAAGTCTTTTTACTTCTCATTTAATAGTGTGGTTTTGCAAAATTAATGCTCAAATAAATTATGAAATAGTGTTTGTGATTAAAAAAAAAAAAAAAACAAGGGCAACAACACAAGATGGAATAAATATTAAAAAAAATTATGGAAATGTAACATAGAAGAAAAACACAATCTAGTATGAATTACAATAATTATCCATAATGTTTTTTCACTTGATTTTTTTATTTTCAATTTAATATTTTCATATTAAGTTGATTTGTAATTATGTTTGACGTTTTCTTTAGGCTGGTTTTATATAGACTCTCACAATATTAAGAATAAGTTTTGACGGTGCGTTAATACTCAATTTGACAAGATAAATTTTAATTTTATTGATTGAAACCAATTAAAACTTTGGGATTCAATTTTAAATTTAAACAAATATTCAACTTCTTTTTTCTTTTTTAAAAATAACATTTTTATCTTACCTTCCCAACTTAATCTTAAGTTGTAACCAACAAATTTATAATTATTTATTGGTATATATAATTCTCAATTTATTTTATTATATACATATATAAATAAAAATTTTATTAATGGTACTTTTTTTTTTGTTGAGAAAAAAAAAACTCCATCTCACAATATAGTGTGAGGAATCAAACTTAATCAAATAATGGTGATACTTGTAATAACAAAAATCGGATAGCATGTTGCATTTGTAATTAATTTGTGGCCACGTTTGGTCTTATTTGTGTTAAGAGTTGCATGCTTATTGAAAAGATTTTATAAAATATGATGAAAGTATATAGCTAGTTTATTTTTGTATTTCAAAAATGTTTTTAAAAAAAAATTTTATTTTTTATTTTTTTCTTAGCTTTAAATTAATTTTTTTCTTAGTTTTTTCATATTTTTTTGATGTACTGATATTAAAATAAATTTTAAAAAATTAAAAAAAAATAGTATTTTAATGTATTTTCAAATAAAAAAACACTTTAAAAGATAATCATTACTATAATACCAAACATACTCTTAATTGAAGCGCTAAAGCTTGTAATAGATGTGTTGCAATTATGATTTTTAAATATAGATATTTTTTATTAGCAGTATGCATGCTAGAACTTTGAATTAATATCAATTACAAGTTTAATTATATGCTTAGTGTCAAATAATTATATCAAGTGAAAGCCATTTGAGCTTTAATTTAATTTACCTAAAAGTTTAAACTATTAAGTGAGGTCCCAAAATATGATTTATATTATTCTCTAACACACCCCCTCAAGTGAAAGTCATTTGAGCTTGAAACTTGCACAGACCCACATTACCTTGTGCTTGATTTTTATCAAATAAATAGGGTGATGAGATTCGAACTCTTGACCACGTGGTCATCAAAGCTCTGATATCATGTCAAATAATCATCTTAACCTAAAAGTTTAACCTATTATGTGAGGTCCCAAGATATGATTTATATTATTCTCTAACAATTAGTATGCATGTTATAATTATTTTTATTATATTTATATCGAAAGCATGTTTACAATGAGTTACGCTTTGGTATGCTTATAGTTTTAAACATGTATAAACTCTAGGCTTTTGTTAGACATCTTTTTATTTAGCATACATTTTTGATAATAAACTAAATATCTTTGCTCACTAGTCTAATATGTTTACAAACTTTAATCTATAGTTTTAAGGCTTTATTTTTATATTTGACTTTGTTTAGTTTATCTTGTGAAAACAAATAATGAAAATAATAATATATATTAATTATGAAATAGGTTTTTAGCATCTTTGAAATTTAAGTTATAATTTAACTTCTTTTAATTTTTTATATTCTCACATATAGATTTAATTTTTTTTTCTATATGCTTTGATCTATAACCTTTTGGTTTGTTATGATTTCTCTTCTTCTCTTTTGTTTAATTTTAAAAGGTTGATATATATCTTTGTTCTAAAGTTTTAGTTTATTTTTTAAAATTATCTTTCTTTTATTTTGGATGTTTTGATGCATGTCATATATTTTATTGATTTATATTTTTCAATAAGTGAATTATTAATTTGTTTATGATATTTCATGCTATTTTGCTAGTTCGATCATAGTTATCTAGTCGATTTTGTTCACACATATGTTATTGTTCACATATATAAAAAGTTAGTACAATAAATAGTTATAATTTATGAAGTTTTGTCTAAGAAAATTGAGTTTTATTCAGGACTATTTGTGATCCCTCCAATATTTCTTGTAAACTTACTTGGTAAAAGTATTACTCATACAATACTATTTTTGTATACAATACAATTTATAAGTGAAATAATAAAAATTGAAACCCAAGAAAGGAAATGAATATTGATTTTTATCTTGCACAGTTTAATTATTTTTATTTATTAAGTTGCTTTATTACAAGTTTTATTTTTTGCTTATTATAGAGTCAATATTTATTTATAAATATTATTAGCTATTTTTTTTTATAGATTATATCATATCTTCTACTCTTTCTATTCAAGACTTGATTGTGAGAAGCAAACAAAAAATTCATCATAATAACAATAAGAATTTCATTACTTTTAAGCGCTTCAACTAATAAATACCTTTTTTATTTTAATTTAAACATAGATATTTTTTATTACTAGTTAATATCAATTGCAAGTTTAATTATATAATTAAATATTTATGTTAAATATATTTGCTAAAATTTTGTTTATTATATTTATGTTAAATATATTTGTCATAAATTATGCTTTTGGATGGATTTTAAGCATGTATAAACTCTAAGTTAAAAGGGAATGAATATTGATTTTTATATTGCTTGGTTTTATTATTTTTATTTATTAAGTTGTTTTATTACAAGTTTTTTTTCTTCTTATTGTGAAGACAATATTTATTTATAAATATTATGAACTATTATTTATTTATAAATTATATCATATCTTCTACTCGAGACTTGATTATAAGAAGCAAATAAAAAATTCATTAATAACAAGAATTTCATTATTTTTACATGCTTCAACTAATAAATATTTTTTTTGTTTTAATTTAAACATTTACATTTTTTATTACCAATTAATATGCAAGTTTAATTATATATTTAATATGCTAAAATTCTTTTTATTATATTTATGTTAAATATGTTTGCTTATAATTTTAAATATATATAAACTTTAATTTTTGGTTGAACATCTTTTATTTAATATACATTATAATGATAAACTAAATATCTCACTAATCTAATATATTTACAAACTTTGATCTACAATTAGCAGTGCCATACGTGTTCTTCTATGTTGTATTATCAGTCATTACTGTCAAATCCAGCTTACATCAAAAAACTGGATAGTGAAAACTTTAAAAAGCACTCTTGGTTTAAAGGTTGAAAATCCGTGTACAAAGGTTGATGGTAAATGATTCTTTACATGTACCGACTTCCATTTGAGATGTGCAATGGATTGGCATTCAGCATCATTCAGTAGTGTCAAACAAACCACTTGATCCACGTCATAATGAATGAGCTCTGTCCCATTCTTGAACGTTCAAAACCGACAAATCCCAGGAGACTCAGTTCTGCTTAAAGCAAGTATTTCCTCATACTTTGAACCATATACAAAGCCCCACAACTGCAATATGGAAGGAGAAAATGCGACTTCTGTCAGTTATTTTGTAACCATCCCAAAAGGAATTTGACACTATAGAGCTGATGAACCACAGGAAATGGCTTGCTTCGTGTGTGTGTGAGAGAGAGAGAGAGAGAGAAGGGTAGAGGCTCCATGCATACCTCAACTTCCTTAACTTCAAAGTCTTCTGTGTGTGCAAGACAAGGGTTCCCATAGGTTTCCGAGACCGAACTTGATCCATTTAATCTTTGCATTGAACATGAAAAAAAAAAATTAGATCCATTATATAATCACGTGTAAAGGTAGTGTCTCAAAACAAAAAGGACAAATTTAAAAGAAACAGAAATAAACAAAATATGTTTGGTTAAAAAGACAAAAGAAGATGTAAAAACAATTTTCTTGGAAAGTTTTGAAGTGATTTTTTGTCCCTTCAAAACAGGAAGAGGGGACATGTCTCCCCTATCCCCACAGTCTCCGTCTTTTCTATGCTAAAACAATAACTAAACACTACCTGAATTTTATTCTAGGAAACAGACATAAAATTCACATCACACATAGTTGCAGAATAAATACATATATAACAGAGAAGTAAAGGTTGGTGCTCACAGATCACTGTCCATGTAGAGTGCAAAGCGGCCACCTCCACCAATTGCAAGAAAGTCAGTGGAGCACAAAGTGAAATAACGATTAGCACCTGCTTTAACATAGCTGTTAGTGCACAGACAGATTTAGCAAAAACAGAAATAGGTTTTAAATAGATGATAAACTGAAGTCCGGTAGACTTCTGAGAAAACACCTTTCTGGGATGGCCATGCATGTGCATATGTACCCTCATGCTGTAGGCTTTTTCATTCTTCAACTAAGTTTCCACTCTCCGTTTCAGAAATTTATTGAGTTCCTATTTAACTGTAGTTTTCTTGGCATCATGCAATTTGACTTGATCTTGTGATTGACATACATGGTTCAAACATAAGTTTCCAAAAATTCTATCTTCAGGAGTTTTAAGAGAGATACCGAGAACAAAATTTGGGAAGAAAAGGAGTTTTAACATGTTGGATGTCCTTGTATTGAAGGACCAGTAAATTTTATGTTGCAAGTAATAAGTTCAGTGTTCTCATGGCCATGAAGATCTAACAAGTTAAGAGTAAGAGATGTGTAGCATTAGCTTGCAGCAGTACGCTGTGTTTACTTCATCCAAAAGCTAATTAACATGAAATGCACTATACGTAATGCAGTTTTTGTCCTCAAAGTTGCAAATTCTGTAAAGCAAAATTTATTTAGCAAGACAAAAGGCACCAGCAGAATAAGAAACTATTTTTCATTTAACAAGTATGTATAAGCTTCTTTCAAACCAATTTTATTGTAATTCCTGCAAACAATATCAGTTTGATGAACATTTTTTTACCCATTCCCACATGACATATTTGCATGCTGATGCTAGAACAACATCCATAAGGTAAGCAAGTGCATGCAAGGAATAATGTTTTGGCACGCCAACAAAAAAAGCCAGATGTTTACAATAGTAAGACAGTTAATTAGAATAAAGAGTTTTCACCTATAAATCTGAGAAGGAAATACCTGTAGGACGGAATATAACAGGATGACCAGGTTTATTTGTGAAAACAAATGTACTATTCGTTCCCTGTTCAAACTTCATGGTCAACACAACACATAAAAGAAAGTGTTTTCTATATGAATTCATAAGTTTGTATCTACCTGATATTTCTTGTTGGTTGGCCTTAGCGGAGCTTCAACCAAGCCACCAAATACTGCCCCCTTGCGATCTCCAACAACCTGAAAGAAAATTAGCATGGTAAGACATGTGGAGCAACTCCAGTTCGAAAGCCCGTATGCATGGCTTATGACTAATGCGCAAAGCTCATAATCAATGGGACAGATCCAGTAATTCAACTTTGGACTAAACAATACAGATTAACCACATCCTCTTGGATACCGCACTCACAGGAGAGGTTTCCTGTGGGAAAGTTCGTCTCATCAACTTTTTTCAGCTATTTCACAATAAGAATTATGAGCAAGGTAACAGTACGATATAATTACTCCCAAATGTGAATTCAATTTTGGTAATGATTCATATACATGCATGTGTGTGGTTGGGGGGGGGGGGGGTTTCCACTTGCAAAATAACCTTCAGGAGACAAATCTAAATTAAATAAATACAAAACGTATTGTCCTTAGCCAAAAGTAAATTAGCATTACCAGCAAGCTATGTCCAGACCAAAGCATGCTTCTTCTATACAAGGTTGAAAGAGATATCCCGTGCCTCCATGTACTACAAAGAACTCCATGGAAAGAGAAAGTCAAGGAAAGACTGCCATTTATTACCTAGCTATCAATCACATGACTATATATATTTTAAAATCAATTGTATATTTAAAATCTGTACTCCTGTACCTGTAGAGCAATAACCATTTCCTCCCTTGAACAAGTGCTGGAAGGGAAACATAAAGGGTGCTTCTTTCTTTCTCTGAAAGAAGCAATGAAGGTTCAGATATGCCTGGAAGATCTCCCAAAGCAACAGGCTCTTTCATGTTCTGCCTCGGCATCTTCACCTCAAGCCCACCAAAATCATCATTCTCATCAACATTTTTCAAGTCTGAATTACCCTTGCTTTCTTGGCTCCGATTTCCACCAATTCTTGTAGCTTGGTAAACAGCTCTTAGAGTTTGTTTGCCCCTTGAAAATAACCCCTTTTTTGTGCCACTCTCTTTTGCTACATTCTCTGATAGCTGGTCACCCATTTGTGCTGAATGATCATTTTGCTCATCCAATTTTGGATTATTTCCAGACTCTGAGGACGATAACAAAGAGTATAAGAACGCAGTAAACGAAGAAGTATCAGGCTCCTCAACTAAGTGCCCTGTATCCTCTTCAGTAACGAACTCTAGCTGACTCCTTTTTGACTCACTGACATCTTCCTGTCAAAACAATAAGTGAGTAATTACAACTTCAGCAAACTTTTGAGATTCCAAACATAACATTGCTATGTTATCAAATACTTGTTCGGATAAGACTTAAAGAGTGTCAGCTATCCATCATCAGGTTCCTTTTAGTCATGATTTGTGACATCAGTTGCATTTTAATTTTCAATGAAGTTCCTTTTTTGCTATGTTATCAATTACTTGTTCGAGATTCCAAACATAACATTGCTATGTTATCAAATACTTGTTCGGATAAGACTTAAAGAGTGTCAGTTATGCATCATCAGGTTCATTTTTGTCATGGTTTCTAACATTAGTCACATTTTAATTTTCAATGAAGTTCCTTTTTTGTTTTGTCAACTAAAAAAACACAAGAAGAAACAGACACTGATTCCCCTAAATCCCATAAGAAACCACAGTAGAGAAACACATTAAAGTTTCACGATCAAGATTCTAGCTAAAAATAGTCCAATCACGGTAATTCTTGGAAATATCAATCCAACCCAATAGGAAAATGATTACAACATAGACAACCTTGAAGAGTTTCGAACTTAACATTGTCATATTAAGCTGCTGAACACAGTAAAAAAAACACCAATATCTACTTGGATAAGATTATCAACCATCTACCATGGAGCTCATTTCAGTCTTGATTTATAGCATTTGGATCATTTTTCATTTTGATTTCCAATGAAGGTCCTTTCCTCTTTTGTTTACAAAAAAGGCAAGAACAAAACAGACAGTTAATTTCATAAACCTATTAAGTCAACCCCAATGGTCAAATGCATTGAGCTTTCCATGATCAAAATTCTAGCAAAAAATATTCTAGTTACATTCATTCTTGAAAATTAATAACCAATGAACAGAACAAACAAAAAGAAGAAAAGAAAACAGATTTATAAGATCAAATACCAAAGTCCTAATAACAAAAACAAATTAAAATCTTCCTACCCATCATAAAATTAGAAGTGGGTATTCATCCAATTATCCAGAAAAAGGCAACATGATGATAAAGTCTCAACCTTTAACCCCAAAACATGAAAAGAAAAGAAAAAACATCAAGAGAGAGAGATGGACTTACAGGAGGAGGATGAGGAAGAGGAGTGGGATGCTTGGAGGGTTTATCAGAGATAGGATTAAGGATGACAGTGGTGAGATCAGACACGAAGTGGACTGCTTTGCTCCTTAACGACTTTTGTTGCTTTCCCATGCTCCCTTTTTCTTTAAAACACTAAAAATTGGTAGAACGGATTTCTTTTCCCCAAAAAAAAAAGACCAAAAACTACACAGATAGTGTACTAAAAGAGATTCTGTTTGCAGATATCTTTCCTTTCATATTCCCATGGCCATGGCATCCCAGTTCTTGTTTCCTTTCTGGGTTCAGCAGCAGATACGCTCATAGAAAAAAGCCTTGTTTTCTGCTTTTCGATACCTAGAGGTAGGTTGAAGGAGGGGAAGAAGGGTTCTATTCTACCGACCGGAGGAGGGGAGAAGAGTATGTTCAAAGTCTTGTCTTTAGATTTTCTTGCTAAAAAAATGATGATGCAACAACACCCCTGCTTTTGAGACCCACGTATTTCACTTTTTAACCTCTCTATATATTTTTATATAAAAATCTTAAGGAAACAGTAAACAGAAGACTCCATGACCCAATGGATAAGGTGCTGGTCTACGTTCGATCCCAGTCATTTATGGACTTTTTAATTTAATTTTACAAAATGAATAGCTCATACAATCAATCGTGTTGAAGCTTTTGCCAAAAGGACCGAGTTGTTCTTTGTACAGAGGCTAGAAAAGAGACTTTACCGGGCGACTCCGCTATCCACTTCCCTGCTTGAAGACAAATTCAGAATCACTGGTTTGCGAGGCCAATCACTTATTTTTTTTCAACAAGAAAGAAGAGGGGAAATATTTATATATGTCAAGTTGTATCTATCTTCAAGTACAAAAATATATAAATTTTGTTTCTAAGTTTTTTTAGGAACCAGGAGCAATGGGTCCCTAAATAATCCATGAAATTCAGTCAATTTTCATTATTTTTTTATTAGCATTTTTATTTATTTTATTTTAATAAAAAAAATTGAAGAATAAAAAAAAATTAGAGAGCAAATAGCAAGCAAATAAGGAAAAGGGACCTGAGTAATGAAAAAAATAAATTGAAGAATCAAGTAAATTAAAAAATTATATTTGATTTTCTATGTTGGATTATATTTGGTTGTGGCTATTTTATGATGTCAAAAGAATAAAAATAAAAAAATAAATCACTAATTAATTTTATAATTATTAAAACTCTAACTAGTCTTGAAAGATTGTTATGTAAAGAGCTTATTATATTAAAGAAAAGACAAAAATCATCCTCGAGAATCCAATCTAAAATAAATTGCATTATTGTTTGACTTTATAATAAAAGGATCTATTATGCATACATGTCAATATTTTGTCTAAACTAAATACATGTATTTAATTTCTAGGATAGTTTTGATTTGACAACCAAATTTAATCCTCATCTTTTTTTTTTATTATTATGCAAGTAAAATTCAAAATAATAATTAACGAAAACATGGGTTTTGATTAATTTCCTTTAATTATCTAATTTATATTAACCCATCTAAATTTAATTATTTTACCAAACTTAATCACCATAAATAACCACAAATATTTTAATAAATCTAATTAATATAAGCTAACATAATAAAAAATAAAAAAGAAATCATGAATTTATTTAAAACAATATCTATATTAATACATGTTTATAATTCAAAAATTCACGAAACAAATCACAAAATTATTCCATCAACAAATATTCCATATATTGGATTAAAATTGCCAATAACGATTCGTCAGGATTAGATCAAATGAGACGAAAAGTGCTGGAAAAAAGAAAGAAAGAAAGAAACAGCCCCAGCATGTGTTGCTCACGCACAAATTGACATGTCTTCTTTCAGAGCTCCATTCCATGCTTCATTAGCCCAAGGAGGCGCGTGGACCACCATGCATTGTGCAAGACTCCCTCTTCTTTCTTATGGCACAGAAGGTGGCGACCACCTCCCACTATGGTAAGAGATCCGACACCGAAAAATGGTTGTTGTTGGATAAATTGGACTCCTGTGTTTTTTTACTTCCTTGTACTAGGGATTTCGCTTGTTTATTTTACAAGCGTTTCTCTTTTTAATATCTATGCGTATCCTCTTTCTTTCTTTTTCTTTTTTCTTTTTTCTTTTTTCTTTTCCCTCATCCTCTATTTAACTATTTGGGACCCTCTACAAAAGTGGAAAAACTAAAGTAGAAAAAAAAATGATAAGCAATTATATTGTCTAATTCTTAAAACAGATTCTTAATTAATTAAATTTCCTCTTTTACACACACACTTTCAATAATTTTTTAATTTTACTTGAACCTTCTATTTATTTATTTTCTCTTTTATGTAATCTCTTATTATTATTTTTTAGTCTCTTGTTCTCTTTTTTTTTTTTCTTATTTCACTCATTAAACTCTTTTTTTTTATCATCATCATGATAAAAAATAAATGAAATATCAAAAATTAAATTGGAGCAAAAATATAATTTTTAAAAACACATAAAAAAATCAGGGGTAAAAAATGAGTTAGCCCCCTCTTCATAATACTTACAACATAAAGTCATTGAATTTTTTTTTTTTTTAACTTTGTATAGTTAGTTTGTAAATAAAAGAAAAAGAAAACTATTGTTTTTCAAAATAAAACGATCTTGCAGAGAAATGACTACCCTCAAAGCAACATAAAAGACAAAACAAATGTCATCAAGAAACGATTAACCTCAAAACTATTACAAATAAAAAGAAGTTTTATTAAGAGATGACCAACCTCAAAACAAGTGTAGCATTATGGCGGGTGTTGTGACAGCTCTAGATTTGTGGATTTGATTTGAAAAAATATGAGGAAAATGAGAAAAATAAAATTACAATATAGTAATTTGAGAAAACTAAAAATCTCAAAATTAAATCTATATTTGATGAAAAAGGATTTTAAGCTCAGAAGAGTGGTAAAGTTATGCTTTGAGCCCACATGCATGGAAAAATAAAGACCTTAACCCCTTTTCTTTTAAAAAAATACCAATTATCAATTGAAAATCATTATCATTTTTTATTTTCAAATAAAAGGTTTTTTTTTGTTAGGTATGTGTGCTCAATGAACCATTTTATTTTAGCCAAGTTTTTAATGGACTTGATAATAAATTTATTAAGTCTAAAAATAAATGCAACAAAAATAATTTTTTTACATTGGCCAAAAACACAAGAATTTTTAATTTTTTTCAATGTTAAAACACGAAAAAAAAAAGTTTGTTTTTTTATGCTAAACATTGTGTTTTAAAAAATATAAAAATATGCAAAGAAATTTTCTTTTCTTTTCTTTTTAAAGTTTGGTTAAAACATTTAATATTTTTTTATCCTTTTGTTTTAACTATTTATCTAATACATGACAAAAAAAAAATACTAACCCACAAAAAAATTCAGCTTTCACTAATTACTTGTTTAGTTATTTTTTAAAATATTTTTTATTTAAAAATATATAAAAATAATATTATTTTTATTTTTAATATTAATATATCATAACGATTTAAAAATATTAATTTTAAATAAAAAAAATTAAGAGTTTAAAAAATACAAATTAAACCACATTTCCAAACAATTCCTAAAGCTACTAAACGGGGCATGGATTCCACACAACATTTCCACTGCCAGCGCGTGGAACCATGCATCATCATTGCTGAAAGGAAGTAACCTAGTGGATCTGAAGCGCCTTTCCTCCCTCGTAATTTCCCTGATGGTGGCGAGCTTCAACGTTACCTGCAAAAGAGAAAAGGAATCATAAGAGCATTTCAGTTTCATTTTCTCTTGTCTATTTCTTCTTCTTCTTTATCATGACTTTTCTCTCTTAGTTTTGTTTCTCTCTCATCGGTTGGATATTGTCATTGCTATAGAGGCTAAAAGCTAGTCTTGGGGTTGTAATTTAATTGAGGAATGCTTCGGGTCAATGAGTTGATTATTGTGGTGGCTGGGTTAGAGGAGGTGTTCTCGGCTGGTCAGTTGAAGAGAGAAACAATTGGGTTTGTTATGGTTCTCGAGTCAGATCGTGCCTGTGTGGTGAGCAAAAACTATGGTGGCGTTGACGAGGGAGAGGTTGTCGCTAACGTGGTGGAGGGCTAGTCTCTGGCTGAGTGAGATTGTTGAGGAGTGTTTGGCTGTCGGTTAATTTTAAGGAGGAAAAGCCAAGGGTTGCTTCCCTCTATTTATAATGGCAAAATCAATGAGGAAAGAATTAATTGAAGATTTTTTTCCTTTAACAAAGTTAATTCAAGATTTATATTTTAGAATATAAACAAGGAATAACATATCTTAGAATGCTTTTTATTTTTTTTTAACATAATTAACCCTTAAAAATCCTTTAGGAATCTGGTAACCATAAAACTAATTAGTGATTTGTTTTTAATTTTTTATATTTAGCTCATCGAGATGTTCTATATGACAAAACTCATTAGGAAAAAGAATATTTTAAGGGAAATTTTCCAGTGATAAACAAAAATTATTCTTTAAAACAATATCAAATATGTTATATTATTAAGGGGGAAAAGAGGAAAGATTTTTATAAGTGTGGCATACTAAAATGCATCATACTATAAACTAAAATGCATGGGATTTGTTATGTTTCTCATTGACTATAGCTTTCATCATAAAACACCATGGATTATTACAATATTTTAATAGAAAAGTTCATTCTAGTCCTTTAAGTTTTCATTTTTACAAGTTTGGTCCTTATAATTTTACCATTTTCATTTCTATCCTAAGATTTTATTTTCATCATGTTTTAGTCCGTAAGTTCTGAGAAATAAGAGTGAAAATTGTTGGAAAAAAAAAAGAGACAAAGGTTTAGACCAACCATATTTTAATCACAAAAAAAATAATCTTAGTTTACATGGGATCATCTTCGAGAGGGGAACTTTGGAGCTAGTTTTTCTCCTTGACCATGCCAAAAAAGGTAATGCAAATCTCATGAATTATCTTTTAATTTGGTTTGATTTTAGGGTTTTAAAGCAATTAGAAAGTGTTTTGAGGATGAAATGTAACACTGCCAAACTGAACAAGAAGAAAACAAGTACAAAGAAAAACAATCTTATCTAAAAGGTCTAAATAAATAACTAGAGAACTGATTTGTATTTTATCACTAAATATTTATCTCTAATAAAGTTGTCTCTTAAAAAGGTTTATAACTTCTTAAATAGGTCAAAAAAATCAAAATTGACTTTTACCTGACAAAAAAATTAAAATCCCAAATCAAATACAAAAACAATATAAAATCCAAAATTAAGCTACAAATCTAGAAATAAAAAGAAAAATAAAAAAATAACTAAAACAAGATCTTTCAAGTTTAATTTGAAGGTCTTTCCAAACTCAGCTACGTTATATAGCCAACTAAATTTCTATAAAACTAGGGCTATAAAACCTTTTGGCCTAATTTGAGCATGATTAGAATTTTTTAGGCTTAACTTTGTATCACTAATCCATAAATGAGATAAACGAATATATTAAGCTTTCTAAGTAATGTAGTTATGGCAGATCCATAATTGAATATTCAAAACTATTAGACCCTTTAGACGCGCTTATATCAGAATGACTTTATAGCGTTAGCGTATTTGAGGTGTTTTTAAGTTTAAACAGGTTGAAATTTGGACTTTAAAATCTCAACACTCCGACTTTGACTTTCTATCAATTAGAGGTGACCAAAATTTAAACAAAAAAATGACATTTCATGTGCCCATATTTGTGACACGTCCATTTTATTTAAAAGAAAACGAGGACAATATCTTCTCTATTCTTTTTTGTTTTTTTTGGTTTTTTTAAAAAAACTAGACATCCAGGCATAACCTTTTTAGGCCATGCTTACTTAGCCTTTTCCACTTAGACCAAGCGTGCAGGCCTGTCATTTCAAAACTAGACACGCCTAGTCTTTTTGTTAAATGACTCTTTATATTTTTTTAATTTTAGAATAAAATTCTCAATTTTATTAAATGGGTATTTAAGCAATTATCTAATTATGCCATAGTTTTAAAGAAGATTAGAGATTTTTATGGTAATATTAACAATTACTTTTATGAATAATTATGTATTAACCTAATATTCAAAGTTTTTTTTAAAAAAAAAACTTATTCATTGATATTCAATGAGAAAAAATATCTATTTTATTGTGAATTTTTTATATATTTTTCTCAAATTTATTTTTCTTAAATATTATTTCATACAAATGCATAAAAATAGTCTAT
>Ga0307518_10001282_pt1 | contig 18883 bp, 6 predicted proteins | sample 25_EM_MG_FD_203889 | JGI IMG/M metagenome (GOLD analysis project Ga0307518, IMG submission 203889) | Populus trichocarpa ectomycorrhiza microbial communities from riparian zone in the Pacific Northwest, United States - 25_EM | ecosystem: Host-associated > Plants > Roots > Unclassified | place...
CACGACATGATTAATCTATACTATTTCACTAAATGTTTTTGAACCTATACTAATTTGCTAACTTTTTTTAATTTATTATGCTAATTTAAAATAAAATAAAAAATCCAAACTCCCATGACTTTGAGCTGTTTCGACGGACCAATGAGTAGCATTCATTGAGTCTAATTCAACCATTCGAATGGCATGATTACCGTAGAAATATATGTTTAAAATCATGAATATTTGTTTAAAATCATGAATTTTTAAAATCACTTTGCAGCTCGAATGGCTCATGAATATTTGTTTAAAATCAGATTTTTACTTATAATATTTTTTTTATTTTTATCATATTTATTAATTTTTAGCCTTCAATAACTTACAAAATATGAACATATTATTTTAATAAATATTTATTTAACTTTCTTTGATAATTATGGAATTTTTTTCTAAATAGTGATTCCAGTTTAAAAAATGCTTTCACTAAAATAATCAATAGGTATGTTATAAATTTAGATTGGAGAAACATATGTTTTTTTATTTATTTTAAATAGTTTAGATTTTTAAAAAACATTTATTTTATTTATCTCTTTTTTATTAGAAAAGTGTGATCCTAATAAAAAACAATGTCGTTGTTTTGAAAAGATTTGTTTTATAATAATATTATTGATAACTTCATAGATAATTATGTATTAGCATAATATGAAGAATTTTGATAATAATATGCTAATCAATATTGAATGAGAAAAATATATCTATATTTACTATAATTATTTTTATGGATAATGAGTTTTATTTTCTTTTTTTTATAGACATATTTTCTTTCAAAATAAACTCATAAAATAATTAATAAAAGACTACTAATTAATTCCTTATCACCATAAAATTTCTCAACTTGTGTTGATATCTAGTTTACATAAATATAATATTCAGTGTAATACTAGTAAATTTCATTTTATGTGAACAATAGTGTAATACATGACAAAAACAAAAACTAAAGTCTAAAACGATTTCCACGAGGTCACCCAATTTTGGACAAGGCAGCAAAGTCAACTCAAGTACTTGAAAACGTGCGAATTTGGGGCCAACATTAGCTTGGCAGCTTTCCGATATTCAAACCACCACGCGGATCCATCTTTCACCCGAATCAATAATGAATTTCAGCAAATCCAAGTCTCTCCTGAAATATAAATCTGGTCTCCATCCCCCAATCTTTCTGTACAATATTCAGACCAATTTTTGCTGGTAAATAGGGTATCAAATAATAACAAAAGCTACAGATTTTCGATATCACAGAGAATTCCATCCAAGCACCTCCAAACTAAGACTACAGTTCTAAATCCAGAAACAGAACTTTACATATGGAAAAAGAGAGATGACAATAATGAGAAGACAGACAAATTCTACACACACACGCTCGTACCCTTCCTAAAATTTTAGTTCCATCTCTGCTTTCTTCTTTTTAGATATCTGGCACTGATGTGTATCCTTGGCATATACAACGCATAGTGGTAGCTTTGTAATAAATGCATAAAGCATAAGTGCGTATCAGTTAAGATTAAGGATTGTTAGCAGCAGGTTAGCCATTTTGTGCATTGAGGTTTGTGGTTAAGTGGATTGATCTGCTCATTCACTTGCAGCTACTGTGCCTACGAGCCTAGGTAGCTAGCCCATTCTATAAACTTGGCCTTTACCAAGCATGTTCATCTCTGTATTTTTCTGCTGCCAAATTGTTACTCAATACATATTCATATAAAAACCAGCGCATGATCAAGTCATCCCTTTGCCAATGAAAGAGTGAGCCTTCTATTCAACCATGAAACTCTCTTACTAGTCTTCCCCCACCACCTCAAAGAGACTAGAAGAAATTAAGAGAAACCCTCATTTATAGCCCTTTGAATTGATAATTACTGCATGTAATATGGTCCTCATGATTAATCGTTCTTATCTTATTATGATCATGAAGAAGACAGGCTGCACAACCACTTGCTTTCTTGATTGGACCATAAGAAAAAGGAGGACATAAACGTAATAGTTGAACTCCCATGGACAAAAGGCAGATGGGGATGAGCTCCGACAAGAGAGAGGCTACGGGGACCAGCTTCACGTGCATTAAGCAGTAATTATGGGGACTGCACCTTATTTGCCTGGGTCAAATGTTTATGGGGCTGGGCTTGTATTGTTTTCTATGGGGGCTTTTCCCCTGGACCAAATGGGCCGAGTGCCTTTTATTAATTGCAAATAATTTATGTTATTGTTAGCTGTTACAATTTATTTTTTAATGGTGTTAACTTAAGTAGTAAAATGCGGTATAAAACTATTATATTATAATTATTATAAGGAATTCAATACGTTGTGGCATATACAAAGCAGAATCAAGACACTATGCATGCTCTTATAATTTACTTTAGACTTACTATGTTATTTTTTTTCTCCTTCTTTATGGTCATCAAATTTTCTTTTTAACCGATTGCATCCTTTTGGTGCTAAATTAAAACCCAAGTACTTTAAATTTGTTGAGCCATGCAAGATTGAAAGAAAAAAGACCATATTAAAAGAAGAGGATAAAATGGGTGGCAATTTAAAAAATAGCATGAAAAGTTCACTTTGGTCCTCATGCTTTTCAAGTTATAAATATTCAATCCCTCAATTTTTCAAAAATACTATTTTAGTCTAAAATTTTATTTATTTTAGTTTTAGGTCCCTAGTTCGAGAGAAGAGAGAGACAGAGAGTGGTCAAATTTTGATGGAGGAGAGAGAAAACCTTGGTTAGCAACAATTTCAACAACAAAAAAGATTGATTTTAGTGTCAACGAGTTTTTTTTAATGAGAAGAGTTTCACATATGTGTTCTTTGTTTTTTTCCTTGCCTGAAAGTGATAAACTTGAGCTCAAGAAGCCTTCCAATTTAGGGTTGACTTTGGGTTTTTGGACAAATTGTTTTGTTATTTGAAGCCATATACGAGTTTATCAAGGTGAATATGGTGTCTTTAAGGGTATTTTGGGTAAAAACAATTGAAAAAAATATCAACCTTGATTTTCTAGCTACCATTATGGCTAGAATCTAAGGAGAAGTAGGTGACGCGTCACTTGCTTATTATTTTTCAAAACCATTATAGGCAGACAACAAGTTGTCCGTCATTTACAAAATAAAAAAAATTAGTTAGCCTGGCCGCGCGGGCTTGGGTCTTTTTTCCAATTGATTTTCTTGTCCTTTTTTTCCCTTTAATCTTAGGCTTCTATTGAATTTTTTATTGGTTTTTTTTTAAAAAAATTTATGATTTTTTTTAATGCACTACAATTTAATTTTACTTAGTTTACTAATAAAATTTTAACATTTTTTTTCTAATATTGGAAGGCATTCTATCTATGTAGCCCTACTTTTTTTTTTTTTTAATTTGGGATGGAACAATGCTTTGCTAAGAGTTTTTTTTTAATTATCTTTTCATTAAATAAAGCATTAGTGCCAAGAAACAATGTTATTAAATACAATCGAGTTTATGACTAGTGTTTCAAGATTAGATATTCACATCAACATCTTTCTCTTAAATTCCAATTTGATATTTGGTTAAATATTTTACATAAAATAATAATGATTAAATATAGTATAGGTGGCCCGTGCTACGCTGCGGGCTCACCTTTTATTTTCATAAAAAATATCATAAAAATCTAAGACTCAAGAGAATTGGGTCCTACCGCACACCCAAGAGAATTGGATCCTGACACAAGGCCTATTAGCTTGGGTCTTGACTCCAGAACCCATTAGCCTTGGGTCCAAACGCCGGACCCAAGAGAATTGAGTCCTGACACAGAAACTATTTTGGTTGGGTTCGACTTTAGGTCCTAGGGCTCATGGATCTGGTGTCAGGACCTAATTCTCTTGGGTCCAGCGTCGGGACCCATTAGATGGCTGACCCAAATGCATTGGGTCCTAACGAAGCACCGAAACGAATTGGGTCCTGACGCAAGAGTCAAGAGAATTGAGTCCTTATGCAAAACCCATTAGCCTTGGGTCATGGCGTTATGATCCATTAGTCTTAGGTCATGACGTAGGACCCATAGTCTTGGGTTAGACGGGGCTGCAAGACTTAAGGCATTTGGGTCCTGATGAAGCATCGAAGTGAATTGGGTCCGGACGCTACACCCAAGCAAATTGGATCCTTATACAGGACCCATTAGCCTTAGGTCAAGGCATCATGACTCATTAGCTTTGGGTCATGACGCATGACCTATAGTCTTGGGTCAGGCGGGGCTACAAGACCCAAGGCATTTGGGTCCTGATGAGTGACCCAAGGGATTTGGGTCCTAACACAGGACCTATGAGAATTGGGTCCTTACGCAGGACATAAAGTCTTGGGTCAGGTAGGTCTGCAAGACCCAAGGGATTTGGGTCTGCGTTCATGCCACACCCAAGCAACTTGGGTGAGGCGCCCCTTTCTAACCCCAAGTTTCTTAGGTATAGATGGGGATCCCTGACCCAAATTAATAATAATAATAATAATAATAATAATAATACTAGTAGTAGTAGTAGTAGTAGCAGCAACAATAATTGATTTTTCCCTTCAAATCAATTTTATGTTTTTTTTTCCGATAGTAATGATATTTATTTCAAATTTAATAATTTTAATGAATATAATAATATTTATAATATTAATAATAATATTAAACTCGTCTGACTCAAGTTCTTATAGTTTTTAATCTCTTCAAATCAAATTTATGGTTTTTCTTCAATAGCAATAATATTTTTCCAAATTTATTATTGATAATGATAATAATACTAATAATATTAATTTATTATTTTACCCTTCAAATGAAATCTGTTTTTGTTTTTCAATATTAATAATACTTTTTTCGTATTATATTAATGAGTTTAACTATGATAAAAAATAATAATATTTATAATACAAATAATAGTATTTTTAATATGAATAATATTAATTATAAGATAAATAATAATATTTTTTATATCAATACTTTTAATTATAATAAAAATAATAATATTTATAGTACAAATAATTATATTTAGAAACTTAAGACCCAAGAACTTTGGGTCCTGACGCAGGACTCAACGCACGGTTCTGCAGACCCTATGCGCTCGGGTTTGCACACCCCAGGCGGCGAGTCTTCAGACTTGCTTGCCTGGGTCTGCAGCTAGTCACGCAGGTTTAGCGCCCAGGGCTTGGCAGCCCCAATGCCAGGTGTGTGCAGCAAGGCGCACGGGTCTGGCCCTAACGCCCAGGGCTTGACAGTCCAACACCAGGTGTTTGCAGCTTGGGACCTGCAGCCCCACCCAAACCTGAACTAACCATTTTCTCCTTATCGAAAAAAACAACCCCACCTCCTTGCAGTCATTGCAACTCTCTGTGGCAAGGGCAACTCTGTCGTTTCACCGTTCCAATCCACAATGCTTTTAGCAAAGAGCAAATTTAAACAATGCAATCCATAGTGAAATCACTTACAGTTTACAATACTTCTAAACAGTGCAATTTACAATAAAATCACTTTCAGTCTACAGTAGTTCCAAACAATGCAATCCACAGTGAAAGCTCTCACAGTCCACAGTAATTAAAATTTACTAATGATGATAACAACAACAATAATAATAATATTAATTCTTAATTTTACCCTTCAAATCAAATCTATTTTTGCTTTTCAATATTTATAATATTTTGTACAAATTTATTAATTATTAATATTAATACTTTTAATTATAATAAAGATAATAATATTTAGAATACAAATAATAATATTTATCATATTAGTAATAATATTAAACTTGTCTTGCCAAAGTTTTTATAGTAATGATATTTTTTAAAAAATTATTAACTACTAACGATAATAACAACAACAACAACAATAATAATTTTTATTATATTTTTTTTCATTTTTATTCTCTGCAGGGTCTATAGACTCAGTCGCACGGGTCTCTAACCCCTAGGGGTCTGAAAAACCCAGGTGCGGGTCAGAAGAGACCCCGATGGGAGGGTCTGCACCTAGTGCGCAGGTCTCCAGACCTGCTCGCCTGGGTCTGTAGCCAACGTCTGGGGTCTGCAACCTTACCTTGCCCCACCAAACAAATTTGTTATTCTTCGATGTGGGGTCTACAACCAGGTGTCTGGATCTGCAACCTTACAATGCCCCATTAAATAGTACAATTCACAGTAAAAACACTCACAATCTATGATAATTCACTCTATTATAAAACACTCATCCTTTTAGTTATACTTAATACAAGTTGACATTTAGTTTTTTTCTAGTTTTTTTTGTTTTATATTCGTTGTACTACGTTAAGATAAGTAGTTGTATCCAGGACATCCATCGTGTAACAACACCATTTTATAAGTAATTCTTAAATTGTCTTTGTTTGTAGAAAAGTGAATGGAAACATTAGCAAGTCAAACTTCAAATCAAGTTCAATCTTGTTTCTTCTTTTTTAAAGCCAAAATAAGAAAAGAAAAGTTGGATTGCACTCATTTCTTCCACTTTTTGAAAAGTTATCCAAACCAAACAAGCGAAACTCAATTTCATTTCTCATACTCTCCTCTTGTTTCCTCTCTTTGATTTTCCTTAATCCATTTCATCTCAAAAAATACAAGGATGAAGATAAAATAAAAGTAAATGGTAGCATAAACAAAATAAGCAAAATCTTGGAAGGAACCTAATTGAAAGAACCCTTAAATATAAGGACCAAAATAGACTTTAAAAATAATTAGGGGTCACCCTCGCTTTTAGCTTGTTTGTCTACATCAAAGTTGGAGGACATCATTTCTGGAGCTGGATGATGAGCTCAACTCATCTTCTTCGACTAGTCTGGAAAAATATTGTATAATGTATATAAGATGACAATAATATAGGCATTAATAATTAATATTAGATATATTAGTGATTTCCAAGCATGGTCAACGAGCCTATGTATTCAAAGTTGGTTAAAAAGATTCACCAACTCTCAACAAACAACAATTTGCCTTTAATAAAGTGCGAACAGCTCAACTGTTCCAGCTTGAGAGGCTTAAAAATTAATTATAATTAGCATCACTCTTCGTAATCACGTTCCAATAACACCAAATAAAAGTTGGTCCACTAATCACAAATTAAATTAGCTAAATTGAACCATGGACTTGTATATTATATAGTCCTATAAAATAACACGAATATAATCATCATAATTGAAGCTTTTTTAACATTCTGATAAAAGAAATTTAGTAAAATGGCAAACATTTCTCTTTAATTTCTTCAATGGTACCTTGTCCGAACATTTAATTATACTCATCAACATAATTATATCATCAATTTAAACAAGAAATTCCTCAAATCCCTAATTCTCTCCACCTAAAAATCACGTTAAACTACTAAACATGCACAATTAATATTAATTGTTCCAAAACAAAGGTTATTACCTTATAATATGAAGGATTGAAGAAGAAAAATGAGAACAACTTCTTGATTTCTCCCCTCCTTCCCTTCTCTCTCAATTTCCACTATTCTCCTCCTCCTCCTACCAAGCTTTATACTCCCTCAATTTTTTTTTTTTTTATGTAAACAACCTCCCTAAATCTTCTAACACTCCTTTTTGTATTCTTTTAATCAAAAGATTTTGTGTAATTTATAAAGATTTTGCAATTAGTTTTGATTTTTTTTTTCTTCCCCTCTCTTAAGCAATGGTGACCAGCTACTCTTGGCTTTCTTTGGAAGCCAAGTGGCCTTATTATATGGTGTAATGAATCCCATAATTACCATATTACCTTCTCAGTAAACTTTCAAGTGTTTTTCATCCAATCGGGCACTCCATCTCAGTCTGTTTTGATGGTCAACTATACCCGAACCTAGATTTAATTATCGAACACTACCCCCATAATTATTTGTTATTCAATCACTATATTTATTTATTTATTTATTTTCAGGGTCTTTACGGTTCTTTTGACCCTCCACCTAAAAAAAACTTTATATTAATTTTTAGGGACATTAAAATCTTTTTACATGTTCTATTTATCATTTATAAATTGACTAAGGTCAAAAAAAGTTTTTTCTTTTCATATTAAGTGCATAATGAAACGGTCAAAATAACTTTAGAAGCAAGAAAATTAAACTTGGCATATAATGGGTATTTTTATATTTTTACAATGGTTTTTTTATTATTATAATTTAAGCTAAAGAGTAATTTTATATTTACACAAATATAAATAAATAATAAACAATTAAAATATACAGTAAAATAATAAAAATACCCTTAAAGTCAAAATATTTAAGCTTGAGGTCAAAGGGTGTTTTTGGTTTTTCATTATGGTTTTTTTCTAATTGTAAAGTCTAATCAAGAGCATTTTTATTTTTGGCTAAATAAATAAAAAGGAAAAAAAAGTGGGCACACGTGTGGTACACCCAGGGCATGTGGAAGACACTCGTTTCTTTTAAACAGCGCGTGCGGTGTTCCCGGACATCTGAAAATGCCCTTCCACTGTGTTGTTGGAAGCGTTGTCGTGTTATGTTTTATTTGGTGTGGCGCATGTCATTAGTGGTGGTCTAGTTTGGCGTTGGTGGGCTTTTTTTTTTGCCCTCTCTCTTTCCTCCCTAAAAAATTGCAATTTGACCCTCTTAGTTAGTTGTATTTCAACTTCAGTTCTTATTCTTTTGATTTTTAATTTTTAGTTTTGGTCTTATGTAGAAGTTTTACTTATTTTTATTTTTCATCATTCAATCCCAATTTACCAATTATTATATTCTCCAATGTGGTTCTTATTTTTAAAATTTTTAATTTTTTTTCTTGGTCCTTTAGTAAAAGATTTAGTGGTTCTTAATTTTGTCATTTAGTTCAAATTGATGATATTATGTTTTCTAATTTGATCCTTATTATTTTGATTTCTAATTTTTTCTTACCTCTTTTGTAAAAGTTATTATTCATTTCAATTCTACCCTTTAATTACAACGTTGTTTTTATTTTTTATGTCAATTTTGATCCTTATTCGTTTTAACTTTCTTTCATCCTTTCACTATTTTAATTTTGATACTCATTTTTTTAATTTTTATTTTTTAAAATCATTTTGTATAACTGAATTTTTTTTTTTTAATTCCATCCTTCAATATTTCAATGACTAGGAATTGGACTTCATTGCTTTTTTAGATTGATGCTTCATGTTTAATAAATCGGGTTATGAGTTTGAAAAGTTAGTGCAAAGTTTTTTTTATATATAAAAGGGTTTTATAATTCTGTTTATTTTTTTTTTGAGTTATTGTAATCATATGATTTGGGTCGCAGTTTGGTGAGATATCCCGAGTTAGCTCAATTCTAATCAACATAGTTAAAGGTTTCTGATGACTGGTTCTTTATCTTTTTCTTACCCCATTTCAACAACAAAATATTATTTTTTTACACAAAAATAGTCCAGTTTTACAATGAAACGCATGCACCTAGTCTAGTTATAACTAACTAGTCATCTCAAATATTTCAATCAAGAAAATTTTGAAAAATATGTATATATACCATTAGGGATGAAATTATGGAGAAACATTGAAACGATGTTGTTTCAATTAAAATTAAAGTTTTTCAATTTTTATTTAGTGGAATCATAAGGAGAGTTTTTTATACAATTAAATTTGGGCTCATAATCAAGAATATGCATGGTTAGGTTGGGATACAACCCATATGGGTAAGCTAGAAGAAGACTGCCGATGTATTGCCTGTCTTTTAAAATCTACTTTAATGCATTATACACAACCTAAAGTCATTTTTGAGCTTGTTTTTAACCCCAAAAAAAAAAAAATACATGAAAAGACTTTTCTTAGAGTTCTACAATAAATGCAATTTTCTAAATATTTTTATCTAACAAATCAGCATAAAAATTTAATTCTCAATTTTTTAGATTAAAACTTCAAATGCATGTAATAACTCAAAAAAAAAAAAAACAAAAACAAAAACTTTGATGAAATTATGTAATTTTTATGCATATGAATTTCTCGCAATGAATGTGATGTGATGATAGCATTGGCTATTTTTTGTGTTTATTTTTTGTGTCCGAGTTCCATCCACTCAAAATTTCCTTTTTCTAGTGGTATTCTCCTTCTCTCTCTTCTTAATATACTTATTGTTATGAAAATCCCCTTTTATTTTTTATTTTTCAAATCCAATGATTGAAAGCTATTTGGTGGAAAATTAATGATTTAGATCTAAATATGAGAACGGTGAAGAGAATTTTGAAATATTTTAAGGGACAATATTTTGAGAAGAAAAAAATTATTTCTATTGGAAGGACACGTCCCTTTTATACATTATTTTTTGGTTAGATACAAATTTACTCCATTTATTTCCATTTATGTTCTCGTCTTCACGTACTATCAAACATTTTCTTCTCTTAGTTATATTGTTGGGTAATACGTAATTAATTTAGTGTTTCAAATTGCGAGAACTTTAACAAGTTTCCATCGATCCCTCTATTATCAGTGGAGATCTTTCTTTCTTTCCATCCAAAAATATACAAGAATGGGACTTCTCAAGGATCTTTCAACAATTTGAGGGAAGTTCTGTTCTTAAATTTCTATTTTTCTATTCGTTAGTCATTATTATGACATTTAAAATGTTTGCTTTTGCAATTTCTCCAACGAGTAGCAAGACTAATCCATGTTACAGATTTGAGCATCATTTTGCCTTAGTATTTTAAACAAAATTAATAATGTTTATCTAAGATCATACATTAAGTCAATAAAACTCTTATAAATCATTAAATTTATTATATAAATCTTTGAACACTTGATAATTAATAATACATCCATCAATCATAAAATAATTTAACCAAATTTACCTACGCAAAACTTTATTGTCATCCCATCATTCCCATGCTTACTCTAAGGCTTGTTTTGGTCTATTAACTTACCATGATGCTTCGTTAAAGTTAATTTGGCAAGATTGATTGAAAAAAACAAAGATTAAGTTGGCAAACCTAGACTTTTATTGTCATTCAAGCATTGCTCGTGCACACTTTTCCCTTGTTTTGAATGTAGACAAGGACTTCCTTGGATAGACACTACCCGTTTACAAGTCTATATTCGCATCACCATAGGCCACCACCTCTTGTTTATTTCTTATATTTATTAGAAGGTCCAGCGTTGAGTTCGACTTGCATAAAAGAAAGTAGTTTTTTTCACCTTCTTACTTCCAATGTCTAAAATCCCAATCATTAGGTTCATAAAATTTAATTAGTCCTCGACATCATGCTTTAATTTCAGTTTTCACCAAGTAAGGGTTTTATCGTTTCCTCAACAATGTTTATTGGGATCGTTTTGTGCAGTACAAATTTATAGCCTTCCCAAGCCATCAAGTAATGAACAATTTTAATCATCTAAATGCTACAAATTTGTCAACAGTTTCATCAATTTAAGAGGGAATATAAACCGAAGGGAGTGTGAAGCAATAAAGAAGAATTCAGAGAACAAAAGGATCGTTAATAAGATTGAATTTCAAGTGACCCAGAAGATATTATTGTGAATCTTCATAGCAAAGAGTAGCTGTCACATGGTCTATTTTCTGGCACAAAATTTCAGCCCTTATACGGAAACCTAGTCCCCTAAACCCAGACTTTTCCTCACACTCTTCACTTATACTTACCGACAATTATGTCTCCCACACCCCCAGAGGTTTTTCTACTCTCACAAGTGGTAAGTAAGTGGAAACACACAAGTCAAAAGAAAACAAGATGCATAGAATCAAATACAACAATAATTACAAGAAAATCCAAACCTTCATTAAATTTAATAGCAAATGATATACACAAATCTAATTGCGTGTGTTTTGCACAGAACTTGTATGCCACGTAGCAAAGCTTCATAGCCTATTTATAGACCGAAGATGACGAAGTAGATGAATGAACATTTCCTTCATTTTGATTATGTACAAACTTTATAGCAACAACTTCAGGCACTAAAACAAGAAGGTAAATTTATTGATGATTATACTGAAATTCTATCAATTAGAGGCAAAGAATGCCCTGGCAGAAATACAAAAGTAGCTAGTGGCAAGGTATTTAAGTGGTTTATGGTGGTCTATCCAGGATGTGTTCTTGCAATCCCTATGAAAAATTTCAGAGCCATATTAGAGGGCTTTGATGATAGAGAAACAACAAGATGTTAGGGCAGTCAGTAGAAGTTTTTGGACATTATTATAACAAATAAGGCAGCAACAACAATAATTAGATGTCATCTACCCCACAAGTGAGACCTATTCAACATAATTAGCAGACCATGGTTCAAGATTTTGGTTTAACTTTAAAAATTGTTATAGCTGTGGTGAATTAAGGCATTGGGCTAGTGAGTGCAACAAATAAGAAAATCATTTGGCCAAGAATTTATTGATAAAGAAGTCTAGAAATGATGTGACTAATCTTATTTATGATGACTCGGATAGTAGTGGAGAGATTCCACATGGAGATGATGGTGCTACCTTAGTTATCAAAAAGAGTCTGTTGACTCCTAAGGGTGATTCGGGTAAAGATTGATGATGCACTAGCATCTTCCACTCGACGTGCACCATAAGAGATAAGGTTTACAACCTAATAATATGCAATGGTAAAGATTGATGATGCACTAGCATCTTCCACTCGACGTGCACCATTGTGAGAGTATGGTGTCCACAAAGATAGTGAAAAAGCTATAAGGAAAGTCGAGAGCCACCCTAAGCCCTATAAACTAACTTAACTGAATGGAGACACTAAGGTAATTGTGGATAAATATTGTTTTATTTCTTTTTCCATAGGAAAGAAGTATTTTGATAATGTTTGGTGTGATGTGATATCGATAGATGTGTGTCATATTTTATTGGGAACATGATACTTCATATGAGTGTTGTGAATGATGGGAAAATAATATGTATACCCTCAACATTAAGGTGAAACATATAGTATTGATATCCATGAAGGAAAGGGTGGAGATAAAAACTTAGAAGGGGAAGAATTTTTTTATCCTTGTCGTAGTTTATAAAGGAGTTAAGGAGTGAGCGGATAACATATGCCATAATGCCTAGTAATAGTAATATTGGGAGAAGGATGTTGTTAATGATAGTCTTGAAAAAGTGTAAGGTTTGCTAGTAGAATTTATATATTTGATACTAAAGAATTGCCCTAAGGATTACCTTCAATGAGAGATACACAACACCAGATCATGTTAGTATATAGACTAAAAAATAAGAAGGTTGAAGAGTTGCAAAGATAAGTGCAATTCCAACCCTTTTGGTCATGAAAAAGAACTGTTTATGATGAATATGTGTGGATAACCAAGCCATTAATTGAATCATAATGAAGTATATGTATCTGATACCATGACTAAATGCCATGTTGGACAAATTATTGAGTTATAAGGTGTTTTTCAAAATTGATCTCAAAAGTAGCTATCATTATATATAAATAAAATCAGGAGATGAATGGAAGACAATCTTTAAAATGTAGTATAGGTTGTATAAGTGGTTAAGATATTGTTTAGGCTATCAAATGATCTTAGCACCTTCATGAATTTCATGCATCAAGTATTAAGGTCATTCATAAGTATGTTTGTTGTGATTTATTTTGATGATATCTTAATTTATGATTTATCATTAGAGTTGTATTTGACACTTTACAACAAGGGCAATTATATATCAACCATAAGAAGTGTAAGTTCTTCGCTAGTGTTGTTGCTTTTCAAGGTTTTTTTATGTTTGTTGATGGTGTTTAGGCTAATCATTCCAACATGTAGGTGTTTATGGAGTGGTAGATTTTAAAGAGTATTTGTGATGTTTAGAGCTTTCAAGAACCTACATCCTTCTATTAAAGATTTATATTTAATTTTAGTTCTATAATTATATCTATTATGAAGTGCTTAAAGAGATGTACTTTCTAGTGGACGGATGAAGTAGAAACCAACTTTCAGTTAGTAAAGTAGAAAAATGATTGGAGCTCTTGTATTAGCACTTCTTGACTTTGACAAGATATTTGAGGTAAGTTGTGATGTATCCAGGATAGATATTAGAGTCAAACAACCTTAATAAATTAGCTGACACACTTAGTAAATGGATTGCTTTACTCAATATCATACATGCTCAGGTGATGATCTTTGTTACTTTCCTAGAAATATATTCAGAAGACCCTTCATTTGGGTATATTTATGCTAATTTGATGGATAAAGGTGAACGGGATAATTTTCTGCTTGTGAATGGTTTTCTGTTACGTGGTCTTTATTTATGTGTACTAGATTGTTTTCTATGGTAACATATCATTCGTGAGTTGTATTATGAGGGATATAGCTATGGATTTAATTTTTATTGTAGTGGATAGGTTTTTGAAGATGGACTATTTTATAGCATGTTAAATGATCATGGATACATCCCATATAACCCATCTTTACTTTAACAAGATAGTTCATTTGTATGGTATTCACAAATGTATTACTTTAGACAAACGTGAAGTTTATTAGTAATTTCTCAAAAAGCTTATATGGGAAGCTAGATACCCAATTAAATTTTAGCAATGCTTATCATTCTCAGACATATGGATAAACAAAGGTGGTTACCCATAGCCTCGAAAACTTGTTGTGGACTTTGGTAGGAGACAAACCAAAATAATAGGATCTAGGCTTACCACAAGCAAAGTTTGCTTATAACAAGTCTCGAAATCGAACAACTCAATTGAATTCATTCGAGATTATTTGCAAACATAACCTTTCTTGAGTGCTTGAGTTAGCATATGTTTTTTGTATCAAACGACTAAGTATTCAAGTTGAAGGTATGAAAGATTATTTGTATGGGATTCATAAGCAGGCTAAAAAAATGATTATAGATAAAAACAAATGCCAAATATAAGGCCCTAAATGATATTCATCGTATAATAATGGTTTTTGAGGTAGGAGACCTTGTGTGGTAATTACTCATATGTGACAGGTTTTTGGTAAGAGATTACAATCAGAAAATCAATAACAACGCCTATAAACTTTTTATTTCTAGTCATTTGAGAACTTTTGATGTTTTTAATGTGCATCATTTAACATCATATTTGGTGAAAGATCAAAACTTGAGGACGAGTTCTTTCAAACCCAAGAATAATGATATGTTGGGCTAGTAAAAAGTTAAGGTTTTAAGTAGTTAGGTGAGGATCTATCATAGTTAAAAATTTGCCACCAACAGATCATATAGATAGTCTAACATATGCATTTATAGAGTAGTGAGATAAAATTAGGTTAAATGAGAAGTATGGTCGTACCACACCAACAAAATGACATTACATTCGATCCAACTGTTGGATTTGACTCAAAATTTTCCAAGAGATTCTTAAAGCCTAGTTCTATAGAAAGCCCGATTGGCTTTAACTAGAAAAGCTTAAAAAGACCCCTAAATTAGACCTTAAAGATGTTGTTTGAGTTAATGTTGTTGTTTTTCCTTGATTTTTTTATTCTATGTTATTTTTGTATTTTCTGTTAGTTTTTTTTTGTTTAGGAATTATGATTTTCCTTTACTTGTTAAGGTCAATTTTAAACCTATTTAAAGACTTGTAAAATTGCTACGGAAACATAACTTACTAGACTTTAATTTCAAAAATAAAACTATGACTTAGGGTTTTTGAAGAATAACCCTTTTTCTTCTAAATACTTTCTTTTTGCCCTCTTGTTTTTTTATTTATTTTTTCTTTCATATGCATCAACTTCTTTATTTTTTAGCAAGTAGTAGGTCATTTTGCCTCCATAATTTTCATGAACTTAGTGGTCTTTTTATTCACCAAGTGTCGAGCAGTTTGCCCCATGTTCTCCTAGGAACTTAATGGCTTATAAAACATTCTCATCCATGCCTCATGTTTGACAACCTATAACCCATGGCTTATAAAACATTTTCATCCATGCCTCATGTTTGACAACCTATAACCCATGATCTGGATAGTTTTCTCTAAGAGTGAGCAAAAAAATTAAAAAACTGAGAAAACTGGAAAAAAATAACTGAAAAAACCAAACCATTAAAAAAAATGATTAAACCAATTAAAATTTTAAAAAAACCGACCGGTTCAGTTTGGTTTTATAAGCTTGAAACTGAAAAAATCAAACCGAACCCAATCCGAAAAAAACCAGAAAAAAACCGAGCCACACCGAAAAAACCGAGCCAAACTAGGTTGAACCGGTTTTTGTCCTAAAAAACCGAACCGAAACCGGTCGGTTTGAACCGGTTTTGTTTCGGGTTTTTTAAAAAAAAAATTTGATTTAATTACTTTTTTTTAATAAAAACTGAACCGAACCGAAAATAATCACCCTAATTTTCTCCCCTATCTGGCCATGTTTGTAATTGTAAAAACTTCCTACAACTTTGCAATAATTGTCACTGACAAACTCACTGGCTAACTATTAGCCTCTACCCCACTAGTTTTGTTGTGTTTTTTTTTCAGCTTAGAAAGTCAATTATCCAAGCTCTATGTCCATTCCAAACCAAGAAACTATGACTCACATGAATCATTGGATGATGCTTGCCAAATTCATTGGTGTCCTCACAGACACCACTGCCTTTAGCTACAGAATTCTAGGCAGTGTGCTTTTTTTGAAACACGCTCTTGTGCCCTCCGCAATGCACTTAATCCACAAGCATCAAACATATGGTCATAATTTCATTCATTAATTCAAAGGGATACATGCAGATAAGATCTCTACAAGAAAATAAAAAGGAAAAAAAATCAAGAAAATAGAGCATGTACATGACTACTGAAGGGAATAAAAAAAAGTATTTTTTTCGGTTTATATATATGTATATTTCCATCTTTAATAGTTAGAGTATTAAATGATGGCAAGTGAGCCCTTCTCTTAATCCCACTAATTCTAAGTGTGAGCAAGTTCGGCCACAAAATTTGTTATCAACTCATCATGCTAAATGATATATCAATGCAGAAGACAGATAGCAATACAAAGAAAGAAAAGACTATTGAGGGCATAATATCATAGAGAAAAACAAGGGGAAAATGAAGCACCTACTCTCTGTTACGTTTCCAGGAATTAATACAAACAATTAAAAGAGAATAATTCGAAACTATATAAATCCCTTTTGATTTATCCTTTTCACCCATATATATTTGTCCCATCACCCTTCGGAATCATATGCTTAATCATTCTCCTGATTTCAATCATAAATTAATATTCTCAGTGTGTGTTTTATAAACGACTTGTACAGTGATTGCAAGAGTTCAACAGCCATGGAAATTTTTAAAATATATTCTTGATCACCGACAATGCATGTCTGTAAAACAATATCCGTAATTTTACTTTTAATTTTGGTTAAAAAGATATAATCTTTGACACACTACTGATCCTATAGTCAACTTACCATCAACTTCGATTTGTCTCGTTACTAGCTACCATGACATACGATGCCAAATCAAATAGTGATCGCCTATCACTATCAAGAACGCATCATTTTACTATATATTTGTTTTGATCTACGAATTCTTCACTGAGAAAAGTGTGCACGAACTACCGAACCTTCCCCCTCTAATTGCGGTGGAGTATTATCGAAGAAAACCCAATTGCTCTAAGAATTCAAATGATTAAGTCGCACACAAAACGATGCCACCATTGCTGAATTAAGAGCAAACCACCACTCTCTGGTGAGATTTTCAACTAAGTTCCTGGATTGTATGAGATTAAAAAAATAGTAATTAATTGTTATAAACATAATGGTTTCAAAAGCAATTTTCAAGGATATAAAAGTTGATTTTTAAAGATGTCTAATTATATTTATAAATTAAGATGTTAATTATCAGTACAAGTAGAGAAAAATAATTAAATTATTAATAATAGATGAGAGATAATTAAGAATTTAAAGTACTACGTATTTATTTTAGGGGAAAAAAACAAACAAAAAACAATTATGTTGATTAGTATCCTTTCAGTAATTAACTCCTCTTTCACAGGGGAACAAAAGTAATTTCAGCCCCAAATCAGGATACTACAGTGAATTTATTACGTGGAAAATTATGCTAAAAATCCAAGTTGGCAAGATTCTATGGAAGAGAATCTCAAATTGTATTGTACAATTATTAAACGTTCACCTTGAAGGGGGACATGAGCCTTGGCTCTTAGTAACTAAAAGTCTTCATGGAACAGGGTGTCTTGGCTAGCTAGAAGTAAAATATTTGACAATACCTATGTTGTGTGGAATGTTTTGTTTTATTTATTTATGTTCCATGATTATTTTTTCTGATGAAACAATTTAAAGACTATATTTGTCAAGAGGATGAAGAGGGAGAATGATAAATTAAGTAAAATGAAATTATATGAAGAACAATGATGAATGAAGTAATTGTTTAACCAATAAGAGAGAGCAAAAAAAAAAAAAAGAATCAATGTATTCAATCGAAAGCATTAATTATCACAAGGAAATGAGAGGATATTGAAAATTACAAGTAAAAAAGAATTGAGTCATTATTCCTTGTGTAGAAAGAAAGATACACCCAACCCCTTTCCTTGTTATCTACTATTTCTTCAATTCCGAAGCCATCCATGAAAAAATCTTTAAAACGTATTAATTTTTGCGTTTCAAAAATAATTTTTTAAAAAATTAAAATTGTTTTATATTTTTTAAATTAATATTTTTTATATATTTTTGATTATTTTGATTATGCTATATCAAATAATTTTTTAAAAAATATAAAAAATTTATTTTAATATATTTTTTTAAAAAATAATTATTATGACATATTCAAACACCATTGAAGACCCGAATATGGTACACACAGCATCACTGAAGAATCAAGGTAGCCATCTATATATATATATATATATATAGGCGTGCCCCTGTCGGGATACCCCCTGCCGTTAAAACCGTCCCTCTCACCTGGTGAAACGCCTCTCCTCGTCAACTATCCATCTACTCCATAGCGTGAGCTTGGCATCGTCCGTCAACATCCCTCATTTTTAAGGTTAAAAATGAG
>Ga0307518_10001283_pt1 | contig 18880 bp, 22 predicted proteins | sample 25_EM_MG_FD_203889 | JGI IMG/M metagenome (GOLD analysis project Ga0307518, IMG submission 203889) | Populus trichocarpa ectomycorrhiza microbial communities from riparian zone in the Pacific Northwest, United States - 25_EM | ecosystem: Host-associated > Plants > Roots > Unclassified | place...
CACAAGGAGAAGAACTTGTGTGCCATTTTGACTGAGTCATAGGTGACAGAGTGAAGGGTGTGATAAGAGCACATACTCATGCACCACGACCCTAATAGTCCTCTATAGCACTGGTGGCCACGGTATGCCGTCTCGGATTTCAATATGAGTGGTCTGTTAGTGGGAGGGCATCAGAACCCGAGAGTACTACTGCTCATTTAGGAAGAGAAGATTCGAACAAGCCTATCTTTGAATAATAGCAAACAAGCGATCACGTGATGAGTTGTTTGTATACAACCTGGGTTTTGTTTCGTGTCTTTCTTTCTAATTCGTTGGGTGCGAGTCACCTGGAGCAGTAGCAATGCGCTCTTTCTTCTATGTAATCTTTCATCCTCTGCAGACTCTCAACTTATGGCTCGAAAACGACCCCAATGCCAGCATATTCGATGTCCTCTATCTTTTGACTGTCTTCTCCGCCTTTGGGATATGGCTGGTATTTGACAGATACCAGAAGGCGCGTAACAACGCCGTACCCTTCAGACACAATCCCCCAGAGGTATCGCTTGGCGTGCATTTTCATTAGTCGTGTCTCTGACACCGATTACCAGGCAGCCGACCCCGAATGGAGGTCTCTACAGATTCATAACGCAAATCTCAGGTCACACCTCACCGAACTCGAGCTATTGCCACACCATTTCATGGGAGAAAGAGACTACATCACGTGTTACGATCCTGCAAACTCGCTGCATATCAGGACGGTCATTGCGGACAATGACCGTGAAATCCGTGCCAAGATAATAAGAGCGCGAGATGCCCAGGAAACCTGGGCACAAACCACCTTTGCAGAACGACGTCGTGTTATGCGAAGCCTTCTCAAGTGGCTCGTTGAGAACCAGCAGGAATGTGCACGAGTCGCGTGCCGTGACACGGGTAAAACGCGTAAGTACCTATTTCATGTAGTATGGATTTCTGGTGCTACTCATTGCGGCACCCGATAGTCCTCGACGCTGCTCTTGGGGAGATTCTGACTACATGCTCAAAACTGGAATGGTTGATCAACCATGGCGAACGCGCTTTGCGGACTGAGACGAGATATTCAAACTTACTAATGAGCTACAAGAAATCCCAGGTCGTCTATGAGCCCAAAGGCGTGGTTTCTGCTATCGTTTCCTGGAACTATCGTAGGCATCCTTGACCAGGTCGTTAATTTCAATCCTCAAACCGTTGTTATAGCTTTGCACAACGCCTGGTCGCCCATCATCGCCGCAATATTTGCTGGAAATGCAATCGTGCTCAAGTGTTCCGAACACGTTGTTTGGTCTACCGACTGGTTCGTGGGCGCTATACATAAGGCTCTCGAAATTTGTGGCCACGATGCCGACATCGTTCAAGTAAGCTCATGAATATCCTTTACGTTGCCTCTGATCGCTGTTTCTAGACGATCTGTTGCTGGCCAGATCAAGCGGAGGCATTGACTAAATCCCCATTGATCAAACACATTACTTTTATTGGTTCCGAAGAAGTTGGTCGCAAGGCAAGTTCGTTTCCAACGGGAGAGGCATCTTTTCTTAGGTTGTCGTAGGTGGCTATGGCTGCAACAGAACATCTTACTCCGGTTACCCTTGAATTGGGCGGAAAAGACCCCGCCCTTATTCTTCCCGACACGGACCTTCAGAAATGGGCGAGCGTCTGGATGCGTGGAGTCTTGTGAGTTTCTCTGACCTTGGGAGGGCCAACGCTCATATCCCGTTAGCCAAAACGCCGGCCAAAATTGCATAGGTATCGAGCGCCTGATTGTCCATTCGGAACAATACGACGAACTCTATGAGATTTTGACGGATAGAGCAAAGAAGTTGCGTCTAGGTTCTGTCTTGGCTCCATCTAGAGAAGGTTATATCAACACCGTGGATTGCGGGTGTATGATCACAAACGATCGTTTCGATCTACTTGAGCAGCTCATCTTCGAGGCTCACGAAGCTGGTGCCCAAATGGATGTCGGTGGTAAGCAGTATCGACACCCCTCGTCTCCGGGAAATGCATACTTTTCGTGTACGGTTCTCGGCGACGTGAACCCAAGGTCTCGTATTGCCCAGACGGAGTGTGAGTCGTATTCATGTTCAATGTGGTTGTTGATTCCCAACGGTGCTGTAGTGTTTGCACCTGTCGCTCTGTTGATCCGTTATGATGATATCGAAGAGGCAATCAAGATAGCAAATGGCACTCGCTATGGTCTTGGTGCTAGTGTGTTCGGACCGCACCAGGATTTGTGCTTAGAGGTCGCACGAGAACTTGAATGTGGCATGGTCTCGATTAACGACTTTGCTGTATACTATGTAAGCTTTACTGGCACTCTATCAATCCATTATTCACATTTCATTAGCTCAAGTGAGTTGGGATGGCATGGTGCTCCCGCTTTCTCTCGACTCAACTCCTTCATATAGTCAGGACCTTCCATTTGGAGGAACGAAAGCCAGTGGTTACGGTCGCTTTGGTGAGTTTTGTGATGACTTGTTTCTCTTGACACTTCTCATTGTGTGATACAGGCGGACCTGAGGGCCTGCGTGCCCTCACAAATCCCAAGGCCATTGTGATAGATCGCTGGCCGTCGATAGCGCAGACGAGCATTCCCAAAGTGCTTGACTACCCTGTGCGGTCGTTGGTACGAAGTTGGTAAGTAAACTTGCTATCTCGCCTCGGAGACAGCCAATTGACATCATTCCCAGGGACTTTGTGAGCGGCCTTATCATGCTTATGTATGCTGATACGTATCGTGCACGGTTCAATGGGCTGGTGCAGCTGACGAGGGCACGGAGATGATCTAGTAGTATTTAGTGATTGGATTCGTATTTCACAATTTATTGGACTAGTAATAGCATGCGTGGCAGCCAATTCGAGGTCCGCACAAAGTGAGCTGGAAGCGAGCAACTCAACGCGTCGAGCCATTGTCCGAGCACCCACCACCGACCGACAATTTTCCCCTGTCCTCATTCTCGCCCGAACCGATTATGCTTTGATATTTTCCTACTTTCTTCTCTTTGGCATGGCGCGGCAATCCACCAGCCTGCTCTCGCAGGGTGTGCTACCACTCCAACGACTACGCACGTCTGCAGGCAATTTTTTGCGTTCATTCGGAATGTGCGTGAGCATGCCCTCGTCCCAATTGTTGCTCACACCGTTTGTCCACGCTCCAGACATTGTGCGACCCACCAGATCCGACTCATTCTCATTTCTGCTATAGTCATTGCATCTCTGTCGTATCCAGCACTCGCCATTTACTGGTCAACACCATCGTATTCTCGCCTTGTATCAACATCCAACGTTCTTGACTCCTTTCTTGCGGAACATGTCGCTTTCGGAAGCCGTGCCCAGCGTGACCTTCAGCACCTATGGCAGGGTCACCATAACCTCCAACTACGCGAGGATGAGGTTGCACGCGCTCGCTGCGGGTTCGATCGTACACTTCGTGTGGAGCGCATTCTCATCCGCAGCAACACGGCCGAAGAGGCAGGCGCATTGACCTACCAAACGCTCTCGTCGACCCTGCAGCTTGAGCGTCGTATATTGGAACGCGTCAGTTCCCAGGGAATTTCGTGTCTTTATGCGAGCCCGACAGATTGCTTTGTACTCAGTCCTCTTGCATTTTGGAATTACGATGAGGAACGACTTCGTACTGACTTCAATATCTCCGATACCCTCAAACACTACAACGACATCACGGTTGCCGGAATCCCTTTTACCCCACAGATGGTCCTTGCCGGACGCAGCTACGACTGGTCGGGTAATATCAATGCCGCACTCTTCCTTGTCCTGACTTTTGTATTCCCTGAATCCGACTGCTCGAGCAATGCCGGTCACAGCACTTGGCTCCAGATCTTGGCGAACTCAACCCACGAAAGTGTCGATATATTTGCCGAAGCTGTCGAACCAACGCTTATCGCACTTGAGGTGAGCGCCTTTTCGCCGCAGCTTATGGCGCGGCTAATAACTACCTATCAGTACGACCACAGCTTGACGCGAATCAATGGCTTTTCTTCGATATCATCCTTTGTCTATCTTGCATATGGGATATTTTTTGCCTACGTCAGTTGGTCGATGAAGCGCATGAAAGGAGTTCACACCAGAATTGGGTTAACATTCACCGCTTTGTTCGAAATTGCCGTCAGTACCATCACAAGTCTGAGTGTGTGTGCTTTATTGCGCTTCAAGGTCAACATGGTACCATGGTAAGTCCACTCTTGATGGCCCCTCCATCATCTCTCACATTTTGAGCAGGAGCTTACTGCCCATTGCCATTATTTTCGTTGGAGCAGAGAATATGTTCAGCCTTGTATGTCATTTTTTGGTTTGCTGGTCTCTTCGTTGTCACTAGATTCTTCTTAGGTTGATGCAGTGACGAAGACATCGGTGACTCTTCCTGTCAAGGAACGAGTCGCTGAGGGGTTAAGTCGTGCCGGTGCCTCAAACACGCTAAAGGTCGTCTCATACAACAGCATCCTTGGCATCATTGCATATTTTTCCTCAGGTGCAATACGCCAATTTTGTACCTTTGCAGTTGTAGTGTTGGTAGCGCACTGGTTTCTCGCACATACATTCTTCCTAGCAGTCTTATCAATTGATATTCAAAGACTGGAAGTGAGTTGTCTCCGCCTTTACAGTGTGAAGGTTGACCTTCTTTCCAGTTGGACGAACTCCTACGCCAAAATCCCGGCCTCACCCCTGCCATTACTGCTCCGCAACGCGATCCTACCCCTTCACCCTTGACACCATGGTGGCAGCGCACCACTCATCGCACCAAAGACCTTCTCAAAAGTCGAGCAACCACGAATATTAGCTTGTTGCTGGTGAGACCTTCGTATTCTCTATCCGAGGAACGGGGGTCTCATTGTAATCTAGCTTTTGGCAACAACTGCTACTCTGTATGTCATGACGCGGTCCAATGTTCGTGAAGGATCCGGTGGTGGTATCGCCCTTTCCCCAGCTGCCTTCTCACTATCCTCCATCAAACCCCAACATGGTGATATTAAGGATCCTGCATGGCGAATTTGGAAAGTGCTCAATCCCGAAGAAAACCCCCTAGTCCACTTGCGGATAGAAGTCCCTACTATTGTTGCTTTTCGGCCCGATGTTGATGCTGGACAGACCGCTCGCTATCACATCAGATCATCCTCGCCAATCCTGGACCTCATGTGTTGGCTTCTGAAAGTCCTCATACTTCCTATGATTGTCACTCTAGTTCCTCTCTACGGGCTCCTCCGTTACCTGTTGAAGGATGCGGAGCTGTTGGAAGCTCAGCGTAACCGTGCTGGTGCGGATATCTCACCGGCCAGTGCTACAGACACTCTGGATGGCCACGTCTCCTTCTCGACGTTACCTCGCGCCTTTGCTACTGATGTGGAACTATTGGCGACGAGCAGCAAGGGCCACGTTCATTTCGCTGTCGGTCTTGAGAACGAGCTCAGTATTTGGCGTTTTAACGAAAAAGAACCGCTCTCCATACCCACTAACAACATTCTGCTGCGCACACCGACAACGTCGTCTACTCGATTGACGATTTCCGCCCTCGCGGTGGATAGCGGCGGGGACTTCTTTGCCTTTGGGACATCTACCGGAGTTGTGCATGTCGGCCTCGTCGGTGGAAAAGGCGCCAAATTCTACCAGCCCTTTGTACTCGTCGGCAACAACTCGGAAATCAAGGAGCTCCATTTTGTTTCTCAGTCTATTACCCCCACCCAGAGGTCAGGACCAAATTCTCGACCCACCACTCCCGCCTCCTCAAGGACTCCGGCTCTCGTTGCACTGTATAGAAATGGGGTTGCCGCATTGTGGAAGATTGATCTCATTCCCACTCACATCTTGATTGAACCCAGCAGGTCTTCGAGCTGTGTCGCCTACAGCTATTTCCTTCGCATACGCTCAAGTGATCGCCCTCTCGTAGCATTTTCATTTGAAGATGGTTCCTTAGAAATCACCGAGATCGGTGACACTCAGGAAGCGTCACGCGTGTCCACATGCTTGCGAACTGGAAATCCGTTCGACCGAATTGCCAATGTGGACGCTTGTCATATCCAGACCAGCAACAGTAACCACATTATCATATGCGTGGCATCAGAAGCAGGGGTTATATCCTTGTGGGACGCGAACTCTTCCGAGTGCTTACTTGTTCTGGAAGAACCACATGTTCCCATTGACCAGTTGCGGCTCGCTAACATTAGGACAGAGATCTGCCACTTCTGCGGCGAACTGCCTCTCGACAGCTTCCTTATCATCTTTTCCGTCGGCCACGCTGTCATTGTCCATAGGGCGTACATGACTTCTCCGACGAGATCCTGTTCGTGTCCTGGGAATGCCCCACGTCTAGCCACTGTCCTTTCCTCCGGCACAGGCCGGCGCTCACGAAGCGGTAGTACGGTCTCTACCAGTTCTCCTCTCACCTCCAGGAGACTTTCCACCGTCAGTGATTCCTCGGCGTCCGACACGAGTTTTCCTGTTTCTGGCCATGGCGTACTGTCGCGCAGAGCTTCAGATAAGGAAAGCCTTCGGCGGCCATCAGAAAGTTTTTTCTTGCCGTTATTCTTTGATGAACAAGACGACGGGCATCCGCATCGCGTCGGTCCAATGGATTCGACTTTACTCCGCTCCGTCGTGCCCTCAAAGGTGACAGTGATCCGAGCAAGTGAAGCAACCTGTGAGCGCGGTGGGTGGGACGTCGTGAACGGCAAAGTAGTTGGGATCAGGCGTATATCCCGCTCACAAAACAAGGCAAAGTTGGATCCTTCCCGGCTATCTTCTCTTGCCTGCCAATCGGGCTTAACCGAAGCAGCCCTCGACCGGTGGGAGTGCTGGACCTACGAACCCACAGGGGCTTCGCTAAGAGCGTCTACGCTCACCACTCTCTGCTGTGGTATCCACCGCTCATCTTCAGCTACAATGCCGTCACACAGTGGCACGAACCTAAAGGTCGCCGATCATCCGCGACTGCCGTTCACTAGAGTCACTGCTTTTCGGATATTTGGTTCAACGGGGATAGCTGGTTTCGGAAATACTGTTGGAATCTTTCATTTCTCGTAAGTAGACTGCGTATTGCATGCTCCATTTGATCTTTTAGGTAAGGCGCTTTAGCTACCTGTATCTACTGACTGCTGTCGTCTCGTGTATGTGTTGTGTACTCTAGACATGCTTTTGTAATTGTTGATCTGTTTGCGCTTCACTCGTAGACTCTTGTTCATTTAGCTAGCTGTTTGTTGCGAATATCGCTGATGGATGTTGATGTTATCATTGACAGCTAATCGCACTTCGGGGGACAAGGTGTTGATTCGATCATAAAAATGTCAGTAGAATAAATCTATCCGAATCTGTTGAGTTGCAGACTATTGGTCGCCAATGCTCGGGCAGCGAAAATTTATCGGGACCCGACCATGGTGAGTTACTGTGAGACTTTGTACATGTGGACGAAGCGAAGGAAGATGATGAGCATGAAATGATGCGGACGTGCCAAGAAGTTATCTGGAAAACATCGGCCCTGGTCTGTACCGGGGCTGATCCTGAGTAGACCTGTTTACTGATGACATTTGAAAATCAGTCTCATGGTGAGCAATGCCAATCAGTTGCAACGGTTGCACAAGCAGCTGTTGAAAAATATCCTCATCGAATCATGGCCAATATTCTCAAGTAATCCTCGTGAACACTCTGGAATGTTTCCTCAAGTTTCTCTAGTCGCTCTTCCTTCTCCAGCTGCGCCAAGACCTCCTGCAGAACTGATCAGTGCACGCGCACGACGAATCTCGACCATCCACTCACGAAGTTGAAACGATAGAGCCTCTCCTTTACTTGCAATCGGAACGCTCTGGCTCCCCGCAAGTCTGTTGGGTTAAGATGAAACAGGATCAGCATTTCCACCAGTCTATGGAATTGTCGCTATTGCAGTAGATTAGCGTATACTTGATGTCTGCAAAAAAGCGAACTCTTACACCGGCGATTTTGAGATCCTTGCGCCACTTCTCAGCCCATGCTTTATCTACGGGTGGACCCATCTTCCCTTTTCCTTTCCCCGAGATGGCTTGCGTTCGGACACGCGACTTCCCCTTGACGACGCGTCCACCACCGTGAGAACTGGTCAGGTTAGAACCACCAAATCCTTCTTGCATGAATTGTTCGTGTGCAAGGAGCATCCGAAGATCGCTTCGATCCCTCAGGTCCTCAAAGGCTTCCGCCGGGTCCTCTACTGTCAGCTCAGATACGGAGAGACGCGAGAGAGTATCATTGTAAATTGCGGTATACAGCTCAGCTGCAGGGCGTGTCACAGGGAACCGCGGTAAAGTTGGGCCGATACTTACAGCCATGTCCCTGTCGCTGAAAGGGCGGAAGGATGATAAATTGACTATCTGGTCATCAGTTTTCATCGCGATGGGCTAAAATGCAAGACTTACCTGAGACGTAGCCTGACTTTTTCTGGGAAACAATAAAAGTTATAGAGCGAAGAGTAGCCTATGAAATGATAAGTTGCGGTGCCACTGGTGCGTTTTCGTTTCTGGTACCTGTGCCTTCGTCAGCCTGCTGCAAAGCGAGTAGCGTGTGGTAGAAAACCAACAAAACGACGAACTCCCATCCCTCTTCCTCATCATTGATATACGAGCCTGCTTCAATATATAGCAATATAAATAGTTGCATCCGTCTGTGATACTCTCGGAATCCGGGGTCGTCGAAGGTGGCCTGGGTGTACTCTCACCACGTTGGAGTTATAGAGAGAAGTGCGACATACGTGATATACTTCATACTCAACAGGGTCTTTGCTTGCCGCGGCGCTATTTGATGTTGGCACGTTCGGTAGAGGGCGGATGTATGAATGGATAAGCTTCCCTATAGGCTTGAATGAGACCGCGTCCTCCTCGACTCTTGCAGCAAAAGCGGCTACATCAGTTTCATACCCTACAGGAAACTGTTCTGAGCGGGAAATCAGTGGAGAGTAAGACAAAGGACTCACCCGAAGGTATATATTCGTTCAGGATGCCTTCGACATTGTCCACTGTTGACGATGCATCTAATTTCTTGGCATAACGCACAGAAAGGAAGTAGGCGAGTGAACCCGAGGCAAACCGCAGCTAGAGGAGGTCAAATATGTCATGCAGGGGTGAATGGGTCCTGAACGCTTACGTCGATGACGAGGTCCTGGTAGCCATAAATCTTTTCGTCCTCGCCGTATATCTGACGAGATAAAGGGTTCACTTCAGTGCTTATGACGAATTGTGATACATTCTTACTGGGTAGGTGAATGTTGGGTGAAATTCCTCGTATGACTCGTCGTCGTGGAGTACCTTTTTATCTTCTTGTGCACGTACTGTATGCCACGGGAGAAAGCACGCTCGTTAGAGACTATGAATTCTGCTTTGGCGCCCAAAGCCTTACCCAAAGAAAGGGTCAGTGCTTCATTGGAGTTAGTTGTCCAGTCCCCAGCAGCCATTGAAGTCAATAGTTTTTGCGTTTGGACCTGAGAGGTGTGACCAGGGAGAACTATGGGAGTAGACTCTGAAGATCTGACCTATGGACGCGTTGTGTACATACAAGTAGTAGTGTTTCCGCGCGTCTGTCCTATTAACTACATAACGATGAGTGCACGCGAACCAACAGCAGTCCCCCCTGTCCTACTTCCTGAGATCCTTGAGTTCTCTCCTCAGCTTCTCCTGGACGACATCATCAACTTCGCAAACGAAGCCATCACCAACGCCGTAGACGGTCTCGAGGAGTTTCTGTTTCGCTGGGCAGCTGATCGCGAGCAGCGGGTGCATGAAGACTGGGACAGCACCCAAGAAGTGGAGCAGGGCCTCGTCGCATTTCAGACACTCCTGGAGTATCACACAGATATCGCGTTCGACTTCTTCGAGACATGGTCTTTGCGCAACATCTTTGCCATTCCGGCTGATCTGCCCCTCGTCGTACCGCATCAGGAGGACCTTGTGTTAAATCATCCTGCTGAGTTGGAGACAGATCTCATGGCAGAAATCCAGGATTTGCGGAAGAAGATAGCTGCTGTGAGGACGTTTGTTGGGGATAATTCGTGCTCTCAACGACTCATCATAGCAACGCCGCCTGAAACGCGTCTTTTCACGGTCAACGAGGATATCTGCGGCCAGGGCGCGAAAGCGCGAAAAGATACTATCTCAATTGTCATTTCTCCAGGATCCCCGAGTACGCGACCTCGGCCAGTTCGCTGACCAGGTTGAATCCATGTTCACACTCGTGTCATCTCTTCCACCCCTTACGCCCGAGGCCACTGCAGCTTTAACACAAATTCCCCTTGCTGACCCTGGAAAGAGACCTTGGGAGATCAGCAAAGTGGGATACTCAGACTGGGCAGTGAAACAACTCTTGGCCGAAGTTAAACTGCAAAGCCCAGACATGGCTGACTCTGCTATCGGGGCTTTGGTCAGCCTCACAGCTACTGTCGGAAGATGTCAAGACTTAAAAAGCGTTGCAAATCTGAATGCAGCGGAGTCGTCGCATGGATCCCAAGAAGATAGTCCCAAAGAAGATGGGATGAGCTCATAGCATCGTAAGTTAGGGCTCAGCCTTGTCCAAACGTCATTCTAACAGACCCAAGCATGATTAGATGTGTTTTTGATGGAGAAGTAGCGTTATATGCTTCTTCCATTCTATGTCATGTCCGCTGTCAGGTGCTGGGGGTGGCAACACCCTGTACTTCTAGGTGAATGATTTGAAAAACAGTTGTTCCGATGAGAACAAGCAGAAGTTGCTATACGTGTATGAGTGATTAATAAGATTTACTAAAGGTGCCAGAAGTGAGACCTTGATACGACGACGCCATTACCGAGGTTCGATAGGCACTCGGGTGAGCTTGAACGTGTTGTCATGGTTGGCGAGATCTAAAATTGAGGTGAGACGGATATATGAACGATCTGATTCGGGAGCAACTCGATGGAAACCTGATATCTGGTCTGCAAAGTTTGTTAGAGCACGGACGACACTAATTATCCAGACTGCACGGGCCATTTCCCTGCTCGACTTATATATCAGCTCAAAGTTAGGTCGTCAAATTATGACTGAGTCTGAAGAATAAATGAGTTGCGAACAAAGTAGTGCTGCGGTAGTTCATAAATGTCTACCTTCAGTGCAGAGGAGGCTCTACCAAGAACATAGGCGCGAGATGTAGTTGGATACATTCTCTTCACCCGCAAGCAAAGGACAATCGACTCAAGGGCAATGTGATGCATGCGTGTCACATGGACTCGGGATTGGGAGAGGATTGCGCACTTTTCGGCGACTAGACTACGCTCACACCCGAAGCCTAGGGGGGTAAAGGGGCGAGAGATGTTTCAAAAGCAGTGCCAAGCAAACCTGAGGAATTAAATTCAACTTGCCAGAGCCAGGAGATGCAGAACCGCAACGACTGGTCCTCATCCGGGCATGAAACATAATCCAATGCACTGGTGCCCAGGGTTCGGTTTTCACAATCCTGGAAAACTCTGGTGGCCATCCAAGTATGTATGATGCGAGCGCTCCCGCTGACTTAATTAATTGGGTGGCAGGCAAACTTTACTTCCGGTGGTTTGTTGTGTTCAATATCGACAAATTATCCCCATTATCGCCCATTCGGACGATTGGTAAACCGCCTTGGCGTTCGTTTATCAGTTTGGAAATCATTGCGGGTCAAGTGGACGACATTGACAGAATGTTTCCGATGGAAAGGCGGCTTTGTAGGGCGAATTATGTCTAGCAAGGCCACTCACCATCTTGAGCATTGCAACGTGTATCTGTTTCCTGAGTTCCGGTGGGGTCACTGTAATTCGGATTCATCGGACAACCAAGAACCGGGCACTCAAGGACCAGCTAGTGTGGACCCCGAGTATGTAAGTTGTGTCAGCGCCCAGAGACTAGAAGTTGTCGAAACACGACAGACTTATGAAAACCCCTCCAGAGTGAGGTGCGGTTGGCAGCACCGTCATTAAGATATTTCCAATATCATGATCATGGTTTGACAACGAACGTTCATTCACCTGCAAAGTAAAACACCAATGCCCACGCACTCACTCACGGGAGCATATCCGAAGTCCGTTGACACGCATCGCTTCGGTCCGATGAATTTTTCCACCGTTGCGTTTACAACACGATATGAAAGCCAACTCGTCCGGTACTCTTGTCATTGTTGCTGGTTCACTAGATTCTGCGTCTATGAGGGGGTGAAGAATAACGCCGAGTAAACATTTACAGGGGAGGAACGAATGGCCCAGGACAGTATCAGTGTGGAGCGCGGCGGTGCATAATGCCCAAACCCTAAGACACGCCAAGGCTCAGCATCCCATCAAAAAGGGCGCATTACTGAATCATCATAATTTCATTCCCTGACAGAACAAACTTAGCTACCGCGTGTGGTGGTCATTGTCCTTGATGCCAAGTCGCCGTCGCAGTGGGGGTATTAGATAGTTGAGTTCAAGGGTATTACTCGGTGTTCTTTTCAAGTGACCGACGGTAATCACTGGAGTGCCAGCACTGGACCATGCCCCTGCCCAGTCTACTTTGCGGCAATCCGTGCCTCGTGCCGCACGATAAGACCTAAATTATCAGGCTTCTGGGGGCAGCCTGGAACATCAAGGGATCAATGCGTAGTATACCAGAACAAACATTCAACCTAAGCTCGGGACTCACCGGGTGTCAGCATTGATGATAGGCTTGAACGGTAGCCCAGGAGGCTGTTCTCCAGGGAATCATCGGGACATTTCGCATCTAGTCGATAATACATCAGACTTGAGAAAGAAAAAAACCCCATATCAACGGAAGTATACGACATATTGTATGTCTCATCAAGGACTCGTGGGACAGGCACCCAACTCGTGAGATTATTATTTGCCAAGCTGGGCGACCAACGTCCACCACTCTCCTACCTATCCTGATCTGCGTATGGCGCGCCGAACACAATATGGAAAGCTTACCGCATATGAGAAGGCTATGGTCAGCAGGAAGTCGTGCTGAATAAGAAACTTGCGGATACTCACCCATCATTTGATTAGTGCATGCACCAAAAATGCCAAGTAATAGTATGCTAGACAGGTCCCACCAGGTCCCACCTTGTCTCCGCATAGGTGACAGCTGAATGATAACACACGAAAGGAGTTGAAAAGAGTTTGCAGCATATCCCCTTTGAAGCGCCAAGACAAATCACATAACTTATGGATATGCCCGAACGGTCCCGAAAAGGAAACAACCCCCCGGTGCCTATGATCTGTTCTATTGAGGGAGTCAGATGAGGCGAGTCCAGCATATCAGGCAAGCTCAAAATAGTCACGGGAAGATAGTCTTCGAGATGTGGATAGGATAAGGAAGCGTGTGCAGTGACCGGTGGAGGAAACCCCCGGCCGTAACGCAAATGATGCATAAATCTGGTTGATAGGTCCAACCAGACACGAGTGAATATGTCGGAGAGTAACAAAGATCCACAACAGACCTGATAAATCCAGTCGGAGGCAGTGAGATTTTCGTCATGGTGGCGGCGCTGGGAACGCAACCAAGCACTACCCAAGCCCCAACTGTCCTCACGCGGATCATGGATCCAGCAAATAGCTAGACATGTGTACACATATTCGTCAAACGCTTGGCATCACGTATTGACCTGTGTATGAATGAAGGGTCAGGTTCAAATATGGATACGTAAGTGGGGAGTGGTGGGGACTGTGGTGGTGCAGGTTTGTACATACCTGCATCGTCGGGCCGAATATGAATGCGATAATCACAAAAGTGCATGAGATGCATGACCGAAATCGTAATATAAGCGCCGATCATCTGTGGGACAGGTCAAGAGTGAATTTGGGCGTTCCACTGGTACCTGTAACGTCTGTTTGCCACTATCCAATATAAACCGGAGACTCGAATACCTATTGCCATGATATAATCAATGCATGAGTAAGCACGAATCCAACAAACTCCCCTTCAGTTGCCGAACTTCGTATTATCATCCCCTTTCCTCCGCTGGCGAAACGCGATCCGGGTCATCCCGGTAAGTTCTATAAGCCTAGAGGTCGATAGGAAGCCTGGACCGAGACGGGAAGACACGCACTGGTCTTTTTGGAGTGTCATGAATAGCTTCCATAGACACATGAGTCCATCAATAGATAGGGCCAATAATACGGCGTTTACTAGTAGTGACAGTCGATTGCACTGGCCTAGCCTGTACACACAAACCTGCAGTTTGAATGGCCACCGTCGCCGAAACGTCAGACTGCGAGCTCCCGAGATCCATCACCAGAGTTCCGAAAGGAGGCCAGGTTGACACTGTACGTGGCGCAGATGCCATTCCAAGGAAATCCCAAGAAGAGAAAACGAAATAGGCTATTACTGATCAGGTGTATCAGAAAACCATAAGAGGGAGTCACTTAGGTTACGCGTTATGGGTCACAACAAGTTGAAAGAGGACCACGGACACTGGTTCTTTTCAGGGCAGGGGGCAACACAGTGGTGGGTCGCGTTTCCGTGAATGTCTATCGTCCTTACTTCGAGAGTGGGGTGGTTTCTTTTGGTTTAATGTCATAAGAACTCTATTGGACACGCGGATACTATCGCGGTCACATCCAACACTATGCCGCCACATCCTCCTTTAAAGACACTGCGACACGCTTCGATCAAGATATCCCCTCGTTCAAGTTGATTCAGTACAAGGTGTTTTCATGATGTCGCTCTCGACTGGATGTTCCAGTACTTGTACTGAAGCGGCAGGTCTGTTATCCCTTCTGAGATAGAGGTAGGCAAATTACGAACATATATACTATGTATGTTGACGAACACACGACAGAACGTGCAGCCATTAATGGTTCCCCGGGTCAAGACGAGGCTGTATCAGGGAAGTCATCACTGCAATCGTTGCTTCTAGGAACACTAGCCGGAGCCAGCTATCAGTCATTTTGTTTTGATCAGACTGCGGAAACCCATCGCTCGTTGCTCGGTCGGCTACCACCTTGACGCGTATTTTAAAATCCTTGCTGTACGTGTTTACTCATGGAACTTTCTGATCTGACCAACAGACGCATGAAATCCATTGAGCTATAAGTTATAAATATCACTGCGAGCGGTGACCTGGTGAATATGTATACTTGACTATACGGTATGTACTGGTATGGAACTGATGAGCCTATTACTTGTACATATACATATCTGGCACGGTGAGCACCACGTCCTTGTAGCCACCTTTGGCCCCTCTGCTCGCTAGCACTGACATTGATTAAAACAATCACGGCATGGAGATACAAAGTTCAAGTACATAGCACTCACGTTTCCCTCTAGAAGTTCCAATTTCCGGATCTCGGGCTTCCCTGCCCGCAGCTAGTGGGGTCACCGTCATGCACATTATGATTATGGCGAGTGCCCGTCGTCCCACTGTGCCCGCAGCTAGTAGTCGTCCTAACTTAAGTGCACCACGCTAATTAAACAAGCAAGCTGATGAGCCCGTGTAACATGGGGCTGGCAATGAAGCCTGGCATCGCGCAACTCCATGTCCTATAAATACTTCACTTCGCTCCGATTTCCTTCGAGTGGAGGGTATTTATAGGACAACGTAAGAGGTGCTTCGTTAATCGCGACGCATTGCGTCGGCCGAGTAGTGAACGTATGTACCGGACCGTTATCGACCCTGCACCATCGAGTATTGGCCACTCACCATAATCGTCTAACCTCACCCTCAAGTTCCAAGTGCTATCGGTGCGCAGCAATTTTTTGTTTTGTTTTATCAAGCAATCACTACATAGTTCTGTGGCGTTTCTCACTGTGGTGGGAATGATTACTCGCACGAACGCAATGGAGTGGCATAAAGTCTAACCGACTATGTACACGACCAAGGTTTTCGCATCCACCCTTCGACACAGCGAGCGTCGAATGCCTATCGCGGTTAAACTTGAACTTTCTTGCACGCTGAGATACTATGTACAGAATGGGGCGCCTAGGCTCGTCATCTAAGCTGAGTTCATGAGACTTATCCTATCCAATTATGCTGAGACGATAGTAGCAAGTAGTGAGTAAGTCATTATCAACATTTTACAGATAACTGATTTGAATGTGCACGCCATACGCTGACCAAGCTACATAATTCTAGACGGTTTCCATTCACCTCCGCAGTCTTCATTTCGATCAGACGGTAGGTTAAGGGAGGAAAACGAGGGTGCCAGTGCCCATGCCTATCAGCTACTAGTAGTAGCTCAACTTTACAACAACACGCATACGTACATACAGCAACCGCGGGACCAATGACACCCTACAAACACACCGCCCAGCCGAATCCGACAAAGCTTGAAAGTTTGACATCAGAGCTGTCATGCTTTGGGGTTGGACATATGTATTGCACTCTATTTTCCCCACTTGACAAAAAGTGTTCTGAAACCTGCTATTTCAAGCAAAGCTCGATACAGTCTTGAAATACACTATACTCACTTGTATCGGCTATGTATTACATCCGGGTGCTGTGTGGCGTAGCGCACGCAGAGAGCTCGTGTTCACCTCGTTGCGCAATATATTTGGGACTTCTATCATAGGGGGGGATTCCATCAATTCAGATTACGGTGACGTAAGGAATCACCGGCGTGCCATGGTCATCGAAGGTCCTAGCAGTGTGCGCCATGGTGAAGAACGTGCCCGTTGAACATGCTTCGGGCCATTTCCCGCGGCGATCGGAATTACCAGTGTTCGAAGTCGATGAAGTTCACTGGTCCACCCTCTGGCGAATATGTCGATCTGTACATGTAAGGCGAACAAAAAAAGAACTACTTCTCCGTCGGATCTCGGATGTACGAAGCGGTATGGGTGGCTCGAGTTGATCATGGAGTGCGCATGTCTTCCAGGGTGTATGTAGAGATCATTTTGACCCCGATCGATGTTCGTCATAGGACCAAAACACCGCGTATCACAGCAAAAAAAAAACCACCGCCACCACCGAGTCGATTTCGAAATTCTTGCACGCTAGAACTGTACCCTGCTGTACCGTTCGTGGAAGGACGTACGTCCTTTATATGTATGTGGATACCGTTGACTACTCATGCCAGCGCCATGATGCACGGCCAACACCATTTGTGAAGACTGATCGGAGGACACCCTTACTTAACTTATCATGATGTGTAGTAAGTGTGGACAGTGGAGGACAGCCTACACAGGGCATCGGCATTATTACACGTGGTAACCTGAGGGACCGAAATGCATGTACGTACATATGCAAATGACACCGTGGTCTACCTGCGTCAGTATGGGCGTCCGCGAGCCCCCATCATGAACGCCAGTTACACACAGCGATCAAACGTATATGATCGGCCCCGACACTGAAAATGAGGAGGGTTCAATAAGTGCCAATAGGCTAAGAGATGGGCCATGGAATATGAATGCTTGGCTAATGGAAGACCTCCCCCCAAAGAAGGCACAATGGCGATCATGCCAAGCCATTCGACTAAATGCAGTCTCAAAAGTTCTTGCTAGTACCCTAAGCCTCTTGGAACTATCCAGGTATACATTCGCCACGTGGGAGCTCTTTTGCGGAAGCGCGCGCGTCGATCAACTTGGTACTTTGCAATACCAGTTTCTTCGCGTCGAAGGTTTGAATGCAACAAAGTTTTGTCACAGTGTCGGATCCGAGTGACTGAACTGGAATATATTTGTGACGAAGGTCGATGATATAATCCATGGTGTCTGCGGGGCACGGAGCCCGCCCGGACGTAGTACCTCGAAATATTTCGAAAGGTGCCGATGAGGTATGTATCGGGCCAATAGATCCTGGCCATGCCATCGTATCAGGAACGGAAGGGATTGCCATGTAATCCAGACTACGTTTGCTATTCAGTGCAGACACGCATATCAAAGCACGCATCATCACCCACTAATTGGACACAATACTTCAACATCGGTCTAGATTGTCGCGGAACATCGTTTGGTGGCGTGTCGTTCAAAAACCTTGTGGTGTGCCTGCAAAATCCGATCAAGATATTTGTTCGCAGAAACGGTAAACGATCGCTGAGTTTTTGTGTGGTAGAGAGCTCTGCCAGCAAGATGCCCTGCAGGACCATTTGATCTTCAACGACACACGTGTCACTGGATAAACATGACCCCGGATGCTCCCGGACACTTGCAGGGACATGCTAACTGAGCTCGACACGCAGCCCAGCTGCTAAGGCATCAACGACAGGCTTAGCATGAGCATCCCCCCAACACCCCGTACTCACTTATGTACCTGGTCTCTACGATGTCAAAGGGTCAACGTAAACGGACGCGACGCGCATTCGCGACCAGAGAGGAGTCCGAGGCTGTGGAAGTGGGTGTCCGCTATCGAGACACGAAAATAATATATAGCCAGCTCACGAATTGATGAGTGAGGACACCCACCCTTCGTCCGAATTGTCGTTGCAAACATCACAAACAAACAACAACGCTTCACCATTCAGCCGAAACCAACAGGCAGCTCCTCTTGTCACGAAATTCTGCGCTGACAGATATCATATCCCCACCAATGATACGTCGCTGAGTTGTCTGGCTCGTTGGATCAAATAGCAATTCGACAACAGCTCAAGTGCCACCTTTGAAGTCTGTTGCCAAATGCAACGACCGACTGGTAGTACGTGGCACGCGCGAGAGCCACCGTGCAGTTCTCGTCGAAATAATATTCCTGCTCGGAAGGTCACGCAGTGTATTACAGAATCGCTCACTGAGCGCTCCTCCGACGGGAAAACCGACGGTGCGCAAAACGTTTTCTCGTGATTTGGAACGTGAGTCTGACTAATTAACGTCGCTCGTGAAAGATGCTAGGGTCATAGCAGCATACCTACGGAAGGGCTGAGCTTGGGTGGCCTTGTACGACGATACGTCATGGAGTCCTTCCCGCTGTCGTACCGTTGATCCCGAATGGTGCGGTAGTAGTTCGGACGCGATGGGT
>Ga0307518_10001284_pt1 | contig 18875 bp, 29 predicted proteins | sample 25_EM_MG_FD_203889 | JGI IMG/M metagenome (GOLD analysis project Ga0307518, IMG submission 203889) | Populus trichocarpa ectomycorrhiza microbial communities from riparian zone in the Pacific Northwest, United States - 25_EM | ecosystem: Host-associated > Plants > Roots > Unclassified | place...
TTGTGGTTTTATCCTTATTATGCCTGGCAAAAATAGGATGAGCATTGCCCAGCAAGATAGGATGAGCATTGCCTGGCAAACTAGGATAAGCATTGCCCGGCGCTGCCTGCCAAAGGCAGGCACCAGCACTAGCTGGTAACTCTTGAAGGGCGAGTACTTGGGTCCGCGGTGGCAATAATGTGTCAGTGAACTTGGCAAGTGGCACTGTTACACTGATCCCATGGTAATAAGCACCGCCATGTGTGAAACTAGAAGGGCTGATTGCTAGGTTGAACTTTTTAACACCAAGGGACGACAACATTGTACTGCCCTGCCACCACCTGGGGCAGTGTAGAACTGGGGCACAAGGTGCCATAAACTACTTAGTGTGCCAGTTGATCCCGTCCCCTTCATTGCGAGTCCTCTTCCACAGTACCTCATTTCTTCGATCTGCTCACGTCCTTCAGGGTGCAAAGTTCCCCATTCGAAGCTTCGAACTAGAAATGGCCGAAGACCACAGTACACCTCCATCGGCGGACGGCAGCAGCAAAGTCCCGGTTGAGACTTTCTCCCTCGATGACCATGAACAGGCCATTCCTCATCGCTCTCCCCGCCTTCCCCCTCGTCGTCTCAAGCAACGACACGTCCAAATGTAAGCTATCTGGCCCTGGACTGCAATCTCACCTTACATGGGTCGTCATTTCAGGATTGCTGTAAGAGAGATCGTGTCTGAGTTCTGACGACCTAAGACTGACAGGAAATGCCCAAGCTCGCTGGTACTTTGGGTACTGGTCTGTTTCTTGGTTCGGGTCAAGCCCTGAGTGGTGCAGGACCTCTCGGTGCCCTCATCGCTTACAGCCTCGTCGGAACTGTCGCGTATTCGTCAGTTTCTTCGTTCCCACTCCGTGCGATGATTACTCATTCCAGTCCAAAGATCATTATGTTCCCTGGGCGAAATGACATCCTTCGCACCCGTACCTGGCTCGTTTCCGTATTATGGTGTGTTGCTTGCCAGTTAAGATTCCGATACATATCAAACACTGTGTTTTCAGCCGCACGATGGGTGGATCCAGCATTGGGTTTTGCAGTGGGTGATTTCTCGCTTGTGTGTTGCATTTGTTTGACATCGCTCATTCAGGTGGGATGGGTAAGTCCTTCTGTCTACAGTTGTTGAGGCACCAATGAGAGAGTACCTGACACCGCCCTTAGAACTATTTTTATGTGAGTACCTTCATTCTATTACCAGGCCCTGGTTATTGACCATATGTACGAAGACCAATGCGTGAGCTGCGTCACTCACCTGAAGAGTCACGAGACTCATGTACATTGATTAGAGTGACTGTCCCTGTCGAGTTATCCGGCGTTCAGCTGCTCACTCAGTTCTATTATAATGTCGTAAGAACTGTCTAAAGGTCATCTACAAGCCACTAACTCATGAATCTCGCAGGAAAGTGATGCTGCCAGCTGTGATGCAGTGGATAATACAACAAATAGCACGCCTGTGGCACAGAATCCGACAATGTTGCGCCCTAGTGTAAGCTATCCGGTGACAGTTGCTGCGTGGGTCGCCTCATGTATTATCAACATTTTCGGAGCAAGGTTTGTGGTTTCAAATGTATGCACAAGTTCCTAGCTAAATGACCTTTTAGATGGTTCGGGGAAGGCGGGTCTTCCCTTTCAGTGTTCTTATGACGGCTGTGCTAAAATATGTTATTTTTATAAGCCGAGTTTGTTTTCAGTATCATGAAATGTAGGTACCTTTCTTGCTGTGTGTTCTTTGCTCATCGCATGCAGTATGTTTGATTACTGGCTTGATCATCGCTGGACTCGTTATTGATCTTGGAGGAGCACCGACAAAGGATCGACTGGGTTTCCGGGTGGGACCTAGTTTTTATTCACACTACATGTACCTGACGAAAGTAATGGATAGTACTGGAAGAACCCGGGGGTATTTGCACGTGCACATCTCGTCCAGAACAACATCCAGTTGGACCGATTTCTGGGTGTTGTGTCTGTTATTGTACAGGCCGCGTTTTCGTTCCAAGGTATGGAGATTGCTGCTATGTAAGTGCCCATCCTTGTACTTTCTTCACAACCCTCACGTTGGCAGTGCGGCGTCGGAAACCGAGAGCCCAAGGCGGAACGTCGCGAAAGCCATTCGCAAATCCTTTTTTCGCATTCTGATTTTCTATGTACGTCACCTCACCAGCTCTCCCTGACAAGTATCACGACTGGTATAGATCTTGGGCATCTTCGTGGCTGGATTGATTGTGCGATCTGATAATCCACTTCTTCTGCAACGTGGGTGTGCCGAACTGAAAATCATGATCTTCTGTGCCTGAAATTTGTCCAGCGTTTCAGTCCACCAGCTTTGCTACTGCAACTGCGTCGCCCTATGTCATTGCAATGCAATGCGTATCGATACGAGGTATGGGATACATCACTTACATGTGCTGCTTGACTCCTCATCTCTTGTTTGATTAGTACTTCCACAGGTTGTCAATGCTGGCCTCATTACCAGCGCCTTTTCTGCAGGAAATTCTTTTCTTTTCGCTGCTTCAAGAATTCTGTTTGGTCTTGCTGTACAAGGACAAGCCCCCGCTTTCTTCTTGAGGACGACGAAGAATGGAGTGCCCATAGTAGCTGTTTTGTTCACTGTATGTTCTATTTTCCTGAATGTTTGGGAACGGGCTCATTTGTGACCGATCAGGGTTCATTCGGCTTGCTCTCGCTAATGGGCATGTCACGGCATCCCCAACAAGTGTTCCAGTATGGATCCCGAAGGAAAGATGCACAGAAATCATGAAACTCATTCTGACTTTAGATGGCTTGTGAATTTATCGACCGTTGGCGATTTCTTCAGCTGGGCGACCATTAATCTCACCTACTACTACTTCTGTAAGGGGGTTCCCAGTTTCCTCCAGTCTTCGCTTATGCGAACACTATGATACCTATAGATTGTGGCCTGAAGCAACAAGGGAGGGACAGAAGAACCCTACAATATTGGAGCAGATTGCAAGTATGTTCACATGTCCCAAATCGAAATTTTGGTGAATATTAGACTGATTCATTTAGCCATGGCTGTCGATATGGGGCGTCGTCTGGTGTACGATTTTCATACTCATCAGTGGCTTCCAAGTTTTCTGGAACTTTAATGCTTCAGACTTTTTTTCGGCATGTAAGTACTTCCCGTGTTACATATGGGGCGATATCCTGATGCATGGGCGGTCAGATATCAACATCCCAATATTCCTTGGATTATATTTATTCTGGAAATTCACTCAGAGAACCGAGATGTGGACACCGGAGGAGATGGACTTTGATAGTGTGCGTTCACCAAACTTATCTCCGTTTGACTCCATTCTGGTTACTGCAGAAATGCTGATGATGCAACCGATGTGCACAGGGCATCCCTACTCTAGAAGAGACAGAGCTACCATACAGAAGGCCACACGGATTCTGGAGGAAACTCTCTGACGCAGTATTCTGATATTCATTGATGTTTCATTTTTTAATTTCCATTCACTATGCGCATTATCTAGCACATGGATTAGATACCTCAGACTGCTGTAGGTTCATTTACTGCGCAGCTCGGTATTGATCGGGCAATATCGAAGGATGGTAATTTGCACGAGTGAGCACTGCAACAGTGACTGTGGTACTACGTATACTACGTCTTAAAATAATGACTCACCGTAGTTCAGAATATAAATATACTAGTAATCAGCGAGCTTACCGAAGTAGTGTTGCCGCGAACTAGTGTTGCCGCCGAACCGGACTAAATTCGAAGTGAGTTCGAATCCGGTTCGAAAGTGATGGAGTTCGGTGGAGTTCGGTAAAACTAACCACAACGAGTTGACATACAAACTAAAACGAATTGGGTTACTAGCACTACAATATTGTTAATCAGGTCAGCATTTGCATACAATCCCTACGCGAAACCGTCTAAGCTGTGATTGGTTGAGCTCAACAGCCGACTTCGTTTGTCCTCAGTTCGTTCGAGTTCGGAAAAACGAAGTCAAACGAACTTTTGAGTCCGGTCAGGTTTGGTCCGGTTCGCGGCAACACTACCGCGAACTGAGCGGAATCAAACCGAAGTCAAGTGTTCGTTTTTGTTCGTTTTTCGGACTGGAAACAAACTGAAGTCAAACGAAGTCGATTGTCTGAGCCAACCAATGGCAATTTACTAGACAGCTTGGGTAGGGATTAACGTAGAGCCCAGTTCGTTGTACCGACCTAAGTTTGCGAACCCTTACACTAAGTTCGAACTTACTTCGTGTTGGAATATGTAACATGCGTATGCTCCTTCACGCTGACGCATCGAGTCACGAGTGTTTAAGGTTGGCGGTCTTTAAATTATTGCACAGCCATTCGGATGTTGCCATCATTAACCCTAGGATGCCGCCTCATGGCCGTCGCCGTGAAGGAATGTACTACACAATCCCATAGCATCTGGGGCCTGGGCTCAGAGCTAAGTCGAGAAATTTACGGTACATACATACTAGCTGTGACAGCCTCACAGAGCCCAGGCTGCAATCTCGTCCCCGCGGACCACCCCACCCGGGGCCACGGATGCCTTTGTGCAGACTTTCGACGAAAATTGGTTATTGACTTGGTCGTCATTCAGCTATTATACCTCTCAAGATCATCTCATTGGTTAGGAAACTGCGATTGAACCGTCAAGTAACTAGCTAGGTTGACTGACTCCAGACGGCGGCTGGTATGTAGTTGACGACCATAGGTATGCCTCTCGGATCCAGAGCATTAAGCTTCATCATGACTCGATGATAACTCTTTTGAAGGGCGCCAAGTGTGCAGTGGCAATATTGAATGTGTCGATGCGGCTTTTCTTGTCCATCACATAACGAGTCAGCTTGGCAAGTAGCACTGATAATAATCACCGCCCTATGCGAAGCGGGAAGTGCTTTTACCAAGTGCTAACTGCTACTAGGTTGAATCTTTTAATATCGAAAGACAACACTGTACTGCCCTGCGCAGTGTAATATGGGGCACAAGCTATTATATACCACTTAGTGTGCCACTTGACCGAGTTCCCTTGCGAGTCCTCTTCCACAGTTATTTTCTTCGATCTGCTCACGTCCTTCAGGATGCATCTCCCCATTCAAAGCTTTGAGCTAGGAATGGCCGAAGACTACAGTACAACTCCATCGGCGGACGGCAGCAGCAAAGTCCCGGTTGAGACTTTCTCCCTCGATGACCATGAACAGGCCATTCCTCATCGCTCTCCCCGCCTTCCCCCTCGTCGTCTCAAGCAACGACACGTCCAAATGTAAGCTATCTGGCCCTGGACTGCAATCTCACCTTACATGGGTCGTCATTTCAGGATTGCTGTAAGAGAGATCGTGTCTGAGTTCTGACGACCTAAGACTGACAGGAAATGCCCAAGCTCGCTGGTACTTTGGGTACTGGTCTGTTTCTTGGTTCGGGTCAAGCCCTGAGTGGTGCAGGACCTCTCGGTGCCCTCATCGCTTACAGCCTCGTCGGAACTGTCGCGTATTCGTCAGTTTCTTCGTTCCCACTCCGTGCGATGATTACTCATCTCAGTCCAAAGATCGTTATGTTCCCTGGGCGAAATGACATCCTTCGCACCCGTACCTGGCTCGTTTCCGTATTATGGTGTGTCGCTTTGCCAGTTAAGATTCTGATACATGTCAAACACTGTGTTTTCAGCCTCACGATGGGTGGATCCAGCATTGGGTTTTGCAGTGGGTGATTTCTGGCTTATGTGTGTTGCAATTGTTTGATATCACTCATTCAGGTGGGATGGGTAAGTCCTTCTGTCTATAGTTGTTGAGCACCATGAGAAAGCACCCGACACTGCCTTTAGAACTATTTTTATGTGAGCACCTTCATTCTATTACCAGGTCCTGATTATTGACTAGATGTGCAAAGACCAATGCGTGAGTTGCGTCACTCACCTGAAGAGTCACGAGACTCATGTACATCGATTAGAGTGACTGTCCCTGTCGAGTTATCCGGCGTTCAGCTGCTCACTCAGTTCTATTATAATGCCGTAAGAACTGTCTAAAGGCATCTACAAGCCACTAACTCATGAATCTCGCAGGAAAGTGATGCTGCCAGCTGTGATGCAGTGAATAATAATATAACAAATAGCACGCCTGTGGCACAGAATCCAACAATGTTGCGCCCTAGTGTAAGCTATCCGGTGACAGTTGCTGCATGGGTCGCCTCATGTGTTATCAACATTTTCGGAGCAAGGTTTGTGGTTTCAAATGTATGCACAAGTTCCTAGCTAAATGTCCTTCTAGATGGTTTGGGGAAGGCAGGTCTTCCATTTTAGTGTTCTTATGATGGCTGTGCTAAAATATGTTATTTTTATAAGCCGAGTTTGTTTTCAGTATCATGAAACGTAGGTACCTTTCTCGCTGTGTTCTTTGCTCATCGCATGCAGTATGTTTGATTACTGGCTTGATCATCGCTGGACTCGTTATTGATCTTGGAGGAGCACCGACAAAGGATCGACTGGGTTTCCGGGTGGGACCTAGTTTTATTCACACTACATGTACCTGACGAAAGTAATGGATAGTACTGGAAGAACCCGGGGGTATTTGCACGTGCACATCTCGTCCACGACAACGTCCGGTTGGACCGATTTCTGGGTGTTGTGTCTGTCATTGTGCAGGCTGCGTTTTCATTCCAAGGTATAGAGATTGCTGCTATGTAAGTGCCAATTCCTGTATTTTCTTCACAACGTTCACGTTGGCAGTGCGGCGTCGGAAACCGAGAGCCCAAGACGGAACGTCGCGAAAGCCGTTCGCAAATCCTTCTTTCGCATTCTGATTTTCTATGTACGTCAACTCGCCACATCTCCCTGACAAGTATGTATCTAATGACTGGAATAGATCTCGGGTATCTTCGTGGCTGGATTGATTGTACCATCTAATAATTCACTTCTTCTGCAACGTGGGTGCTGCTGAACTGAAAATCACGATCTTGTGTGCCTGAAATTTGTCCAGCGTTTCAGTCCACCAGTTTTGCTACTGCAACTGCGTCGCCCTACGTCATTGCAATGAAATGTGCATCGATACGTGGTAAGGGATACATAGCTTGCGTGTGCTACTGACTCGTCATCTCTTGTTTAGTGCTTCCACAAGTTGTCAATGCTGGATTTATTACCAGTGCCTTCTCTGCTGGAAATTCTTTTCTTTTCTCTGCTTCAAGAATTCTGTTTGGTCTTGCCGTACGAGAACAAGCACCCGCTTTCTTCTTGAGGACAAAGAATGGAGTGCCCGTAATGGCTGTTTTGTTCACTGTATGTTCCATTCCTCAATATTTGGAAATGGGCTCATTCAGTGTGACCGATCAGGGTTCATTCGGCTTGCTCTCACTAATGGGCATGTCACAGCATCCCCAGGAAGTGTTCCAGTATGGATTCTGAAGGAAAATTGCACAGAAATCATGAAACTCATTCTGATTTTAGATGGCTTGTGAATTTATCGACCGTTGGGGTCTTCTTCAGCTGGGCGACCATTAATCTCACTTACATCTTCTTCTGTAAGGCGGTTCCCACTCTCCTTCGGTCTCTACTTATGCAAACACTATAGATCGTGGCCTGAAGGAAAAAGGGAGGGACAGAAGAACCCTACATTATTGGAGCAGATTTCAGGTATGTTCACATGTCGCAAATCGATGTACTAGTGAATATTAGACTGATTTATTTAGCCATGGCTCTCGATATGGGGCGTTGTCTGGTGTACGATTTTCATACTAATCACTGGTTTTCAAGTTTTTTGGCACTTTAAGGCTTCAGACTTTCTTTCGGCGTGTAGGCCATACTCGTGTTTGCATATGGGGCGATATCCTGATGTGAGGACGGTTAGACATCAACATCCCGATATTCTTTGGATTATATTTGTTCTGGAAACTCACTAAGAAAACATTGATATGGACTCCGGAGGAGATGAACTTCGATGATGTACGTTCACCCAACTTATCTCCGTTTCTGGCTCCATTCTGGTTACCGCAGAAATGCTGATGATGCAACCGATGTGCACAGGGCATCCCTACACTAGAAGAGACGGAGCTGCCATACAGAAAACCACATGGCTTCTGGGGGAAGCTTGCTGACGCGGTATTTTGATGCATTTCAATTTCTAGTTCCCATTTACTACACGGGTGTTATCCAGCATATGGATTAGACGAGATGCCGACTGCTGTATGTAGGTTCCCTTACTAGGCAGCTGAGCATTGATCGAACAATATCGAAGGTCGGTCATTTGTATGAGTGAGCACTGCAGCAGTGACTCTGGTACATGCTTGAGCCCCTGAAATACACGACTCACCTTGATATCACGGATGATGGTTACTTCCGCATCAGATCAAGGCTGTGAGATTGAATTCATCAACAAGATAATGTTGATTAGGACTCGGTCTCAACTGCAGTATACGGACCCAGTGACTGGGTAGCAAGAAGTCTTTCTCCGACAACTGCACATGTACACAAATACTATATGCGTTTCAAGTTTACTGGGTCGCATCAGAAGCAAGCTATTTCTGTTCCCATTTGCAAAAGTGCCAGAACGCGTGAGAGCAGTCTTTGTGCTCAGAGTCACTGCTTCAACGTTTCATCCGTTTCACCGGTCAATTTCAGTGGAGCTTGTGCCTCTAATGCGAATTCGGTGTCGCCTAAACGTTCCACTTCAGCCCAGGAAGTGTTCTGATATCCACGGATCTCCACGGTCTGGGAACGCTCTGGTGGTTTCGCCGACCGCTGATCCAATCAGCTACTTCCTCTTGGTTGGTGTGTGCATGATGAGTCGGAATAGCCCTTGCAGAGGCGTATAGTCTGCCGCGTCGGATCAAGTGGCGATTGTTTTTGCCATGGAATGGTAAGACCCTCATGCATTATTATGCAGCGGTGCCAAGTGAGCACGCGTCCCTCTTTTGTACTATCGTCTTTTATGGGCAACACTGGCACTGGCATGGGAGTTGGATTGGACACCTGCACGGCTCTCGAGCGCTCGTGGTCGTAAAGTGAACGTCAACTATATGCACATATACGGTGTCAACATTCTGATTGGTGACCACTTCACGAGACAGTCCAACCTCGAGACCTCCCCTTCCGTCGTTCCGAGCGCATGTCCACCGACTACATTCGGGAGTATAAGGTTCGTACGAAAGTATGTGACGGATAGGTGTCAAAACAAGGATTGCACATGATCTTTGCCGGCATGTCCCTACAGCAGCCTGTCGTTATCGCACTGGAATCTATCATTGTATGCGAGTTTGGCGTCCTGCTGTACCGGAAGGAGGGGGACTTCTTTGATCATCCTCAGGAGCGCTTATCTCTTGATGAGTTCCAAGGCACCTTAACGTGTGGACTGATCCCTCGTTACCAGCATACATATGGATTCGAACTCTGTGGCCCGCTCTACACCCTTATTGTCATCCCCCATCCCACTCTGCTTCCAAGATGGCCAGAGCAACCCAGGAATCAGAGAAACCCATCCATGCCTCTAGCGTTGAGAAATTCCCGAACCTACAGCCTGTCATCGCCGACTCTGAGCACCGCTTCGATGTCGCCTCCATCGATCTCGTCCAGCGGCGGTTGAAGCAACGTCATGTCCAGATGTACGTATCGAGCTCTTTCATCGTTGTCTTCGTCCTACTCATTTCCGTCCCAGGATCGCTGTATGGCACCATCACTTGCCACTTCTGCCAGCTTTCTTAACATTCCTTAGATTGCGGGTACTCTTGGGACTGGGCTGTTCCTTGGATCTGGAAAAGCCCTCAGCGGCGCTGGACCCGTCGGTGCTCTCCTTGCCTATGCCCTCGTAGGCACTGTAGCTTACTCGTGGGTGAACAACACTTAACATTCGTCTTTCCTTAACATTTCGATTTTCCAAGATCCCTATGCTCTGTCGGTGAAATGACATGCCACGCCCCTATTTCGGGAACCTTTCCCCACTTCGGTATCTCTACATTCGATCTTGCATTTGCCCATCGTTGATACTCTTTTCCTAGCCACAAGATGGGTTGATCCTGCTCTTGGTTTCGCTGTACGTTTTCTATCACCTCGTCTTTACAGCTATTTGACCTCTTTCACTTCAGGTTGGTTGGGTAAGTCATTCGGAGATGCTGCTACTGTCGCGGGCTCAATCTTGGTTGTACTCGCTGCATAGAATTATTTCTACGTTCGTGGTTCATCCTCTACTTGACACGCTCGTCGTCCTAAATATGACTTCACAGACCAACCTGTAAGCAAGTTCATTGGCTTTCCGGTGTAATTCTTAGTTGCGGGCAGAATAACAGTGCCTGTGGAGATCACTGGTGCCCAAATCCTTATCACCTACTGGGATAGCAATGTGAATATCATCCAGTGTTTTCTATTTGGGCAACTGATCAATTTCTTCTCAGACCCATCATGCAGCAATTTACACCACTGTCGTCGCTTGTTTCGTCATTCTCATCAACATTTTTGGAGTGAGGTAAGCCAACATGCTCCATCTACTTTGAATTCTGATGCATTATCTCGTTTCAGATGGTTTGGAGAAGGTAAGTGCCATCACACTGGCAGTGTTTACTGGAACGCGTTCATTCGTGGCTATTTACAGCTGAATTTTTGTTTGCGTTGATAAAACGTGTGTCGTCTTATCTTTTTTGGTGGTGCAGTTGTCATAACAGTCGCAAGTGTCAATGATAACTGGCCTTATCCTCGTGGGTCTCATCATCGACTTGGGCGGTGCGCCCAACCATGAACGCCTTGGTTTCCAAGTTCAGTCGTTTGCCTTCTGTGTTTGGAGTAGCCCTGACTGTGATTACAGTACTGGAAGAACCCTGGTGTCCTTGCTGGTGCTGGCCTCGAGCCTAACCACATTGGCCTTGATCGCTTCCTCGGAATTCTCTCTGTGCTGGTGCAAGCTGCATTCTCATTCCAGGGAATGGAACTTGTTGCCATGTAGGTGTCGTATTATATGCCAAGGGAAACTTATCTCTCACCGATGGCGTTTACAGCGCTGCGTCAGAAACAGAGAACCCTCGCCGCAACATTGCCAAAGCTGTCCGCCGTGTCTTTTATCGCATTTGTGTTTTCTATGTAAGTTGCCCCCCCTGTGTTGTGCCACTTGGTGCTTATTGTCTGTAGATCCTTGGTATTTTCATAACAGGTCTTATTGTACCATATAACGATCCGAATTTGCTGCACTGCGAGTCGATCCTAGTATTGTTTACAGTTCCAGTGTAATGACGTTTTGCTTAGCTACGGGTACTGCCGCCCAATCACCCTATGTCATTGCAATAACTCAAGCCGGTATCAAGGGTATCTCCTTCGACTCTGCACACTCGTATGGGTCTCACTTTTCGCTTCCAGCTCTTCCCAGTATCATCAATGCCGGCGTCATGACCAGTGCTTTCTCCGCAGCCAATTCATACTTGTTCTGCTCGTCGCGCATCCTTTATGGTCTTGCTCTTCGCGGTCAAGCACCAGCCATCTTTTCCCGCTGCACGTCGAGCGGTCTCCCGATCGTTGCCGTTTGCTTCACTGGCGTGTTCGCGTTCTTGTCGCTCATGAACGTGTCAGCCGGTGCCGAGACCGTATTCAAGTGAGTGGCATTAATAGTGGAGAAAGACGAAATTCACGTTCCCCAGCTGGCTGGTGAACTTGTCGACTGTTGGTGGCTTCTTCACATGGGGTTCTATTAATCTCACCTACCTCTTCTTCTGTGCGTGTTGTTTCATCCATCATTGCAACCGTCCACTCATAAATTCGCAGACCGTGGATTCAAGGCTCAGGGCATTGACCGCAAGAAACGTCTCCACTACTGGAACCCCCTCCAGGTAAGAATCTCTGTATGCTGTGCCCTGGTTTCGTAACCCCTCTTACCCGTAACTTCAGCCCGGCCTCGCCATATGGGGTGTAACGTGGTGCACGATCTTCATCCTCATCAACGGCTTCCAGGTCTTCTGGGATTTCACTGCGAGTGGATTCCTTACCTCGTGTATGTCCCATCCTTCTTAGTCGGATCGCATTCTCCTCTGATATCTTTTCTTTGTCTCTGCTCGGCGGCTCAGACATCAACATTCCTGTCTTCTTTGCACTCTATGCCTTCTGGAAGATAACGAGGAAGACCAGGTTCTGGAAACCAGAAGAAATGGACTTCGTCACTGTAAGTCGCTCTTCCTCCATTTGTTCTTGCCTGCTGCTCCGAGGTTATAATCTCCTTCACACTCGGTCTATTTCGTATCTTGACCCACGCTGACAATCGATGTAGGGTATTCCTACACCCGAGGAAACAGAAGGGCCAGAAATTCCTCCGACCACTTTCTGGCAGAAGGTTGCGGCGGTTTTGTTCTGAATGTGTTAGCTGACAACCTCGATCCCGTCTGAAATGCTTGTTGTAGTACTGCTTGCTTTACGTATGTAGGATGAAGCACTCAGTCATCGCAATACCCTTAAACATTAGGCGATATCTATTGGAATGGAATCAGCACCCGTATACCATGTGCAGAGAGGTGGTAATAAGAATCCATTCATAACGAAAAAAACCAGACGAGTGAACAAATCGAATCGGGATGACAAAGGGAGGTAAGGATGCGCAAAGCAAACAGACGAATGGCGTTGAAAAGTATCCTATCCGTATACTACATGGTACAAGCTAGACGAACGGTAGGAAGACAAAACGGAGAGAAAAGAATGGACAAGTAAAGGTACGAGTCTCTCTGACAATGCCATGATATCGTCATCGCCAAATCGAACCAACAAATTCAATGGATGTAAGATCATCTCCACGACCCACTCTGTACGAGCGTATTCGGCGTCATGCTAGGTGAGTGTGGTGGTGAGTTAGAGTGGGGGAAGTACCCCGAATTGGAAGGGGAGGTAATGGGTCCAGGCGGGTAGAGAGGGACTGTGGGCGTCACCTCAAATACATGTTGTGCCACGGAACGTAACCTGTTGCCCTGACTGTGAGGACTCGGCTCTGGTACAGACATGACAGCGTGTATCCGTGGTTCGAGGTTCATTGGCTGGTTGAATCCTTCTCCTGGAGAGCCGCTGGACGTCCCACGGCCATCCCAGATAGACCTGATTTCATTCCCAGGGATGATCTGAGCGAGCAACCCAGTCGATACGTGCCGGACCTCCATGAACCGGGAGTCAAAGAGGAGGATAAACGGCCAATGCATCGCAACCCGCTCTGCCGTGCCTTCCCACTCGATAGTGCCCGTGGTTCGACTTGGCGCTCCATGTTTGTTCACATATATACCAAATTCTGACATAAAATAAGACCACAGGCAGGACAGCACGAGGACAGGCTTACCGTCGTAGCAAAGTAAGAATTCGTTTTCCACCCGAAACATACCCACTGGCTTGCAAGACTCACAGCGTTTGGCAAGTCGCTCGTGCCCATCATCCCTCAGTGGAATAGTTACGCTCTTGAAGCTAACAGTAATCGTTAGTAAAACGTGGCATTATTTCCAGAGCGAAGGTCATACTCGGTGAGGTCCATGATCTCGAAGCCTTTGGTGCAAAGGATCGCGATTTTAGCCTTTAAAAAGACCAAATCAAATGATTCGGAGGGTAGGAAGAATTCCTAATGATATCATCAATTATTTTGAATCATGCAGACCAGAGGTTCGAGGTTACTCTATATAGGCGGAACCACTCTGAACGTGCGGGCCGTATGCCGAACCGAGACGTGAAGGAAGCTGGTGTTTTGGTGCGTTCATTGATCTTTTCTACCACAGGTTCAAGCACGCGGAAAACGCTATCAAGCTGCTCCAACATCAGAAAGGTGTATGAAAGTGTCGTGATGCAGCTTACTCCTTTTTTCTTCATGTAAATGACTAACGTGCGACCGCCTTGTTGACCAACACTGAAGAAGTGGACATCCCTCGTGCCATTGACTCGTTGTGGAGTCTGGGAAGTGTGTGCGCTTTGAGGTGACGATGGCACGAGTGCTTCTATATGGTAGGCGAAAAGCGCCTGGAAATCGTGTTTATGATTGGTAAGTCCCAATGAAACCATCCAGCTAACCTTGTCTGCTAAGACTAGAAACATGCCAAAGTCTTCCAACATCGCACACTGGGTGACCATCTTCAGATGCAACACACGGCGCATAGCTATTTGTCAAACCAACATTAGGAGACCATATAGAGTGAACGGTAGAAAGACCAACATCTCGAATCATGTCTGAATCCAATCCATACTCCTTCTGCACAACCGATTGCAACAAGCTCTCTTCCATCGGCGGTATCTAAATATGGATGAACGGCTGCGACGTGGCTATGTAAGGAATATACTTACTGAATGGGACGGAACAGGTGACTTTGCCTGTAAACGCATTTTCATGGTTCCAAGAAGGAGCAGTGTTGCTAGCAGAGAGTGTTGGCACAAAGAAAGTGTCGGTACTAAGAGGCTCCATCTCAAAGACCTTGTTCGACTCTTGTACAACTTTGCGCAAACCAAGAGCCTCCTCTAGCTTTTGCTTCCAATCCGTACGCCCCTGCTGGCTTTCGGTAAAGAGGGTGTAAAGACCGCCAAGCCTTCCGCTATAATGGATAGTGCATGGATAGACAAGGCGAGAGTCACTGGCGTTATCAGGCGCTGCACCTCCTGGTGTAGCTGGTCCTGGACGATCATCTATGTGTCTGCTGCCGCCACCAAGTCCCAGACGCAAGATGCTCGTGCTCCTCTGAATAGGCGGATCACTGAAACTGGCAAGATTAAGGAGATCCAGCGGAATGGGCTGCTACGGGGTTAGCTATGTGCTAAGTCACGCTCGGATGGCCTACCCTTCGGTTGACATGGTATTTTGTGACACCATCTTTTTCTTTAGGCTTGGTCAGGACCACTGCAACCAGGCCGTTAGAAATCTATAAGGTAAATAAGGTGAAAATGTTTACGATAATTATCAAAGAGAAGGACGAAAAGCTCCGCCCAACCATTGAAGCCTGTATCTGGTTGTCGTAATACCTTGCCAGCATGTACAAGGGATCGATTCTCGTTCAATAGGTCCATGTCCTAGAGACCACTTTAAGTCTATCTACGGGTGGGAACTTCGTCGTACTCACAACTGATTCCCCGGTCTTGAATATGAGGTTGGCGTTGTAGCACCACAGCTGTACTTTTTGTTTTGCGGACTGAACGCCGGGCTCCGTGTCCTTTCCAATCGACTTGACTATATCAAGAACCTCTGGTATGGCTTCACAGTCCTCGTGTCCAGCCGGCGTTGCCTCCAAAATACCCTTAAGTAATAAGTCGTACCGCAGAAGACGGGGGATCGGACGATATATGAAGTTTTTCATGTCAAGCCGACGGGAATCAGGGTTCCGAACACATTTCTAGACACCACATGAATAAAGTGTCATCAGAAACAGTGTCCGACGTACGTCAACAAACGATTTGAATTCCGGGTTGTTCGCCGTCTCATCGTCTATTCTGTACGCAGCGATGGGATAATTCGGAATATACTCCATATAAGCATCCCTGAAGTTCAAAGCTGCATCAAATAACGGGGCAGTAATGCTCTTGATGACCGGGTGCTCTTCGCGTTGAATCTCATGCAATTGATCGAGAAGTCTCCTGTGGTGAGCGTAGATTTCGGAATAATTGTGGAACACATCGGAGATGAAACTGTTCAGTCTGTCCCTGGGAATAATCACAGGTTGGTCTTGCTCTCGTAAGGGCCGTATGTACATCTGCAAACGTAAGTCCATGAGACTGAGGATAGTGGGCACCCATCCGCACCGTTTCGATGTTTTCCAAATCCTTCACGTACACCATTTCACCCTTGATGAGCTCAAAAATTACTCTGGAGACAGTGGTTGATGACGTGGGCAGTCCCCATGTACAGAATAGAGGACTTACGATTGGCGCTTGGCCTCCAACTTACTCAAGCCCTCCCTAACATCCTTAGATACCAGATCGTGCCACTCCCATTTACTCGTAGGACCTTTACCCATAGCAGATTGGAACGTGCGCAATTGCCCCACACCTTGTAGACTCTTGATCGCCTGAATGGCTTCGGCCAGGTAATAAGCATCTGGATTACCATCTGTCGTTGCCTTCATGATAGCCTCCAGAGCTAGGGGGTATTTCTGAAGATGCTCCGAGGGCCGGTTCAGCAGATGCTTCACATCCAGGCGCCGAGATTCCACCGACTGTCTCGCACATTCCTAGTGAAATACGTAAGTGACGATCCCCTGTCGAATTGGTGGACAAGAACCTCAAGGAACAGCCTGAGCTCTCCATTGGTTTCCATCTCTTCCTTGAACCTCTTTTCCGCGAGAGGGAGGTGTCCAACATAGGTCGGATAAGCATACCGGAAGCTCCTAGCAGCGTCCAGAAAAACATCTCCGATCTTCTGTATGATCGGTGCTTGTTCACGCTGCCGGACGTACAAAGCTTCTATCAGCCGTTTGTTGCATTCTCGGAGATCTAGAATGTTGCCAAATACTTCCTCGATGAATTCATCAAGCTTGGTGACAGACATGATGTGGGTTGCGCGACGGAGAGGTTTAATATATAACTGATAACCAGTCAGTGGCCGAACTAAGACGGCATGTGCGACGTACTGCTTCCACCGTATCGAGGTCCTGGATGTACTGTTCTTCTTGGCTTATTGTCTTATATATAATACTGGACAAGATATGCGTGGACGGATTCGTAAGTGCTCGGCAAAACTCACCTCTGCCGATTAATTTCACTCTCGGGAAGATTGTGAACAATAGTAGGATCAACTGTATTAAGCCAATCTTCGGTTTGCTGAAGCGAAAATGAGGAAGAGTTGCAAAAGGTAAAGCAATCTTGACTCACGTGTGGCGCCTCAGGTTCGGGTAACGGGCCAATGTCAAGGACATTTGCATGCTAGATAGCATCATCAATAAGAGCACAGTTACTAGGGGACAAATTACGCACACGCCGTCTAGGGCACGCGAATGAATAACATGGATCGTCCTCGCTGCAGCTTGGTGCATAGCACTTGGTCAGCATGGTGACCACAGCGGTCGGCAGCTCCTCCCTTTCCCGTGGGCCTTCGGATGTACCTTCCAGATCATCCAAGAACATATACACATCCTCGACGCCGTCCTGGAGAGGTTTGTCGTTCCATTCGACTTCATAAAAGAATAATTGTTGCTGGAGACTGCGTGCTACTTGGAGAGCAATACGTCTGTCCGCAGTTGAGATACCATGGTTAATGAGAAGTTCGCGTTGAATCTGCGACTGTATCGTTGACTTCGAAGGATGGATCAGCCGCTGTAGCTAACATCGTCAGTGAAAAATATTACGTACAACTATGTCCTTCCCAGTAAATGCACGAGGATACGGTATGCTGCTCTTAACATGTGTTCCCCTTGGGACTTTGTCACGCAGCCGGACAGCAAGATGTGACAGTAGACTGAAATTGACGAATCGATCTGGATCAGAGTCGTCACTATCGGTAAAATACCCTTCTTCATCTTCTCCTTGGACATCCGCTGGGTCGGTCACACTACCAGCAGGATCATAAACGCCGGGGTGAGGGCGATCCAAAGAATCCGCGCTGCCGTGATGATAGTCGTCGACGGAGTCATATGCATGTGTAGAATACAATGTAGACGGACCAGCAGACGAGGGACCGTAGGAACCAACAGAATCGTCCCGGACAAGAGTGGTCGAGCCGCCCTGCAAGGTCAAGGGCCCAGAGCCGTTGTGCGTTGTCGCTGTAGTGCTGCCTGTTGGGCGCCTTGGGAAGAGTTCTGGGGCCATAGACGAGGTAGTTGACCCCGTAGAGATCGCACGTCCAAGAGCCGCATCCATGTCTTTGTCTATGTTGATGAGTAGGGCTTGGGATTGCCAATGGGCAGGTACTTACAATGTGGGTGAGGATCTGACGAAGATGAACTCTGATTATCATTTGTGCGTGAAGAAATAGGCGCCTCATTGTAGACATCACCAGTGTGGTATCGCGAAACTGCTTGTGAAAAAGGATCCAGATGATCTGTGTCTTGCTGACGATGACCTGAGTACGACTTCTGGCGATCCTCGGCGTACATCTCGAGCAGCGAAGATTCATCATAAGGACTGGTACTGAAACCGGGAATCACGGGAGCTAGAGCACCGGGAGGCCGCACGGAGGGCTTTCTTGCCACAGATTCACGCACGTCTGAAGTACCTTCAGTTAGCTGTGTGCCAAATAAGTCCATACTCTGGGCCGATCCATTGGGGTATGTAGGCACAGCAGGGACCGGTTTATTGAGATTTGGCAAAGAGTCAAGGGGAGGGCCCCTGCCCAGTGATGTGGTTGGCGAGGTGGCCGAACCGGTGGACGGATGGCTGCTATGATGTCCGTTTGGTTGCACACCTGGTGCTTGGGGTAACTGGCGGCGACTGTGACCAACGCCGGTCAGAAGCGTGACATGCTTGCGATCTTCGACGTACCCTTCAGTGTTTGCAGTTTCCGGCCTTGAACCACTTGGAATAGGAGGTGTTACGCTGTGGTGAGAGTCCGCCCCACCAGAGACAGGTGGTAAAACCGCACCAGGAGGCAATGGCAATGGCCGTAGTCTCCTTTGTGTTGTCGGGGATACCGCAGAATCTGGAGTTTGGCGCGCTTCAGAGACATGAGTTGATGGAGCGGGAGGAACTGGGTTATATTAATGAAGACAGCTCGAACGTAGTAAACTCGACGACATACGAGGAGGTCGAGGAGGTACTGGCGCATGCTTTGAGTTTGACATTGGCGGACCTAAATTGTCTGCGTCGATGTGTGGACTGTTGCTAAATGTATCTCGGGGGTTGGGGGATATTGCGGGTGCAACGGGTGCAATGGGCGAGGGCTCGACTATAGATGCTTCTTCGTCAAAGATCCGCCACACTTCGTCGTACAGATGCTGGAGATCTTCGTCCCCAGGTTGGGGGAGTCGTGCGGTAGACT
>Ga0307518_10001285_pt1 | contig 18860 bp, 8 predicted proteins | sample 25_EM_MG_FD_203889 | JGI IMG/M metagenome (GOLD analysis project Ga0307518, IMG submission 203889) | Populus trichocarpa ectomycorrhiza microbial communities from riparian zone in the Pacific Northwest, United States - 25_EM | ecosystem: Host-associated > Plants > Roots > Unclassified | place...
ATCAATTTTAGTGTGTAAGAGACAGTAGTTACGGTGTTTTTCATCTTCTATGATTAGACTGCAATGCTAGGCCAGACCAACTTTCGATATCGTCTGAACCGTTGAAATAGTTGTCGAAGTTATGCAGGAATAAAATAACATCAGCCTCATCTTTAGGCCTTTTTGCTCTTCGTACAGACAGATCCACTACGGAGATTGTACGTGTTTTTTTATATAAAAATCTAAAATGATTTATTAGAAAATAATATAAATTTTATTTTAAAATTTTGTTAAAAAAAACTTAAATTATTAGGTTAAGATTATTTTTTAATATGATATCACTATCTTGATGACTAAGCAGTCACGAGTTCAAATCTTATTATTTTTATTTATTTAATAAACATTAAATACAAGATAATATGAGTCTGTGCAAATTTCAAGCACAAAATGCTTTTCATTTGAGAGGATGTGTTAGAGAACAATATAAATCATATCTTGAAATCTCACATAATATCTTAAACTATTGGATTGAAATTATTCTTTAATACTATCGGATTCCAAATTTATTCATGGGATTTCTTGGTGTGATGTATGTGGTTCAATTAAGATTTGTTTATATCAAATATCATATAGTCTTTAATATTTAGGGTTTTTGTTTTTCAAAAGTATTTTTAAAAATTTTGAGAATTTTTTATTTTTTTGCTTCAAGCTAATTTTTTTTTTGTGTTTTCAGATTATTTTAATGTGTTGATGTCAAAAATAATTTGTAAAAAATAAAAAAATATATTATTTTGATACATTTTTAAGCGAAAAACACTTTAAAAAACAATTATTATCATGCTTTCAAACACCCTCTAAACCTACTTGTAAATTAATTATAAAACCCATGAATTGAGTTAGCTTTGGCCAAACCTTTATGCCCGTTCAACAATAATAATAAAAAATTGATCATTTGTCTTTTAATTTATTGTCGATAATTATATTACGGTGTTTTATAATAAAATGTTTTTTCATTTAGAAATATAATAAAATATTATTTTTTATTTTAAAAAAATATTTTTAACATTACCTCATCTAAAAATATTAAAAAAAATAATTTTAAATATAAAAAAATCAAAATTTGAAAAAAACACCGTTTATAATACAGTTACAAACTGCTCCGCCGGACAGAGGATATTGTCGGAAAATAATGATTATCACGTGTGGGGTCTCTAATAAGCAGCTGGTAAGAAAGAGCACGGCACATACCTCCAACGTCCAGACGTCCCATCAAGTCGCAGATTAGTGTCTATATTATCAATATACCCCACGTCCATTCATCAAAGAAAGCAAGGCTAAGTTCTATTTTAGTCCTTACACTTCAGGATTGTCCCATTTCAGCTCCTATGGTTTCGATTTTCTCTGCATCAACCCTAAAGTCTTTGAAAAAATTTCATTCGCGGGCCCACCTCTTAAAAAAAGAATATCTGCCAAGATCATAACTCTTATGAGAGCTTGGAAGGGTAGGATAAGAGAAAACGGTGGCGTTTGCTAGCTATTTGAAGGTAATTAACACCTGTATGTAGTGATAAAACGGTCTTCCAACAGTATATGGGTTTTATTTTATTATAATTTGTTTTTGAGAAAGGATTTTATAACTTTATGGATTCCTCACACCGTTAAGAAAATAAGACCATAAATTTATTCAACCATTGCCAGCAGCCAAGCAGGGGGAAAAAACCTAATAATAGCAGGGAAAATATTTTAAGCGGGCAAGAGTCAAGAATAACAATATTTATTACAAGTTAAAATCTTTAAAAATTAAAAACATTATAATTATAATAAGATTTTTAAAATATTTATTTTATTTTACTTATATTTTCACTTTTTAAAAGGTTATTAGAACCTCAAGTTAAAATATCACCGTGTATCCTACCACTAGGATTTCTAATAATAGTAGCTGACATAGACAAGAATAACATGCTAGCTCTTGGATTATTTTTTTTCAATGGGAACCTCTTCACCCCCTCCTATATAAATACATAATGTTATGCGACCTATTTTATTCATGATTATTCAATAACACAGCTTAACTAACTACTAAGAATAGTTAGGCTCTGATACACATTCTTAACGACCTCCATCCAAAACCACCATGAATAATTGAGCTTTGATACTAACTCATACAAGCTAGAGCAAAGAATAACATAGTTTGTTCCAGATCAAAACGCTCAAGGACCAGGAACTTTATAATTATAGGAAGATTTTTAAAATTTTAATTTTATATCATCCATGTCTTCACTTGTGAAAAAGTTATAACCTTTTATATTGAAAAAACTAGAAAACTCTAACAATACTAAATAGAAAAAATAAAATAGAAAAAACTATTCTCTTTAAATAAGAGAGAAAATTAGAAAAACATAATAATAAAAAATAAAAAAATAAAATAAAATAAACTAAAAAAATATTTATTTTCCTAGAAAAAGCTCCTACATCATGTTCCTAAACATATGGATTGGTAAACAAAGGTTAGCATAAGCATACATGCTTAATGTACTAATTAATTATATACATTATTGCAAAGTTCAATTCATTGAAGAAATCTAGGAAGAGGGCTTCATTTTTGTTTTAATAGTCGCAACTAGCTGATCATATGCTTCTCTCCATGCATTCTTTATTTCTGGTACAACTTTCTTAATTGTTTACCACTCTATCTTCTATTACTATTCCTACTGGTTACTTACAAGCAGTCAAAGAAAAATGCTGGCAGCAGGCCATGCATGAGGAACTATATGCTCTTAAGGCTAATATGACTTGGGAAGGGGTGGATTGTCTTGCGGGCATGTAACTCCACTTGGATGTAAGTGGGTCTATTCTATTAAGGTTAAGTCTGATGGTAATTTGGACAAGTATAAAACTCGCTTAGTAACACTTAGAAATAATCAAGAATATGGAGTAAATTATGAGGAAACTTTTGCTCTAGTGGACAAAATGACCACCATTCGCACAATGTTAGTTATTGCCACTTCTTGAAATTATGGTTTACACTAAATGAATATGAAGAATGTTTTTCTTCACGGGGATCTCAAGGAAAATGTTTATATGTGTCCTCCTGCATATTTACTTTCCACCCCTACTTTAGTAGTGTGCAAGTTGCGTCGCTCTTTGTATGGTCTCAAACAGACTCCTCGTGCATGGTATGAGAAATTTACTTCTACTCTACTCAAGTTTGCTTTTCTTAAAAGCAAGTATGATGCATCATTATTTCTTCGCAAAACTAAGATTGATGTTGTCATTCTTTTGGTGTATGCTGATGATATAATCATCAAAGGTACTGATTCGGTTATGATCTCTCAATTAAAACAGTATTTACAAGACTCTTTTCACATGAAAGATTTGAGATCTCTTATATATTTTCTTGGTTTGGAAATTACTACTGGTTCACATGGTATTTTTCTGTCACAGCACAAGTATGCCCAGGATTTGGTCGTTATTGCTAGTCTCCAGGACTCTTATCCTCTTGATACTCCTATGGAAATAAATCTCAAGCTATGCGAAAAAGAAGGTGACTTGTTATCAGAACCCGTAGCCTATTGAATGCTGGTTGAAAGCTTGGTTTATCTTACAATTACTAGACTTGATATTTCTTATGCAGTCCAACAGGTTAGTTAGTTTATGACTTCTCCTCAGCACCTTCATATGGTTGCAGTTCGTTGAATCATTGGCGACGAACTATATCCATGGTACAACTTTACAGGGACTTTTATACCCTTCTGGTACTTCATTTGATCTTGTAGCATATAGTGATGCCAATTATACTGGTTGTAGTAACACTTGATGTTCTACTTCGGGTTGGTGTATGTTTCTTGGTCCAGCTTTTATTTTTTGGAAAAGCAAGAAACATGACCGTGTTTATAAGTCCTCTACTAAATCTAAATATAGGGCCATATCCCAAGCTTACGCTGAGATATATTGGCTTCAAGGGCTACTGGCTGAACTTGGCTTCTCTCCATGTGGCCCTACTTCTTTGTATGTGGATAATACTAGTGTCATTCACATTTTAGTTAATCCCATCTCCCATGAACGCACTAAACATATCAAGGTTGATTGCCATTTCATCCGTGAGGCATTTGAAGCTCGGACTATCTCTCTTCCTCATGTATTTAGTAATCTTCAAGTAGCAGATATTTTTACCAAGGCTCTTACACGACAATGACATAATTTTCTTTTAGACAAATCGATGCTTATGGATAACCCACATTAATTTGAAGGGGTATGTAAATAGAAAGCCATAAATTATGCCTTGTTAATAGCTATTAATATAGAATGTATATACTCTCATAAATAGGAAACAAGATTTTGCTTACTATGTATAACTTCCTAGATCACTCTAGATAAGTAGTATATATAGATTTAAGTTTCCTTGTATAACTAGCAGTTTGCCTATATATAATCCATACCTTCTGAAAAGAAAGGTATTTGGGATTCTAACCATTCTGTCAACATTTACATAGGCAAAGTTAAATAAAGTATGACTTATAAACACTAGTTTAATTCTTGAATTAGATATATTGCTAAACAAAAAATCTTGAATTAGATATAATAATTTTTTAAGCGGGTAGATTTGTTACCATACCAAAAAGAACTGTGATTGTTGCCAATTTATTTTAATTTGATAGATGGTTGATGATTAAACAATTATACCTTAAAGTGTTCATCAACTACACCATATTTAAAGTGGATGGCTCTTTATTTTTTCAAGCTAGACTCTCTTACTGTTACTTTCCCAGCTTTTCTTAGTTGGATTGTTGATTCACAAGTCTGCAATATCACACAGTACAAAACATTGTAGTGCAGATTTTTGCCAGTAAAGCATGAATTTGAGACTTGGTGAAGGAAAAGAATAACAACATAGTACAAAACATGGATTTATCATTACCTTGGTAAAGACTGACATAGCATGAGGGCACGAGTTTTGAAATTTACTAAACAGGAACATTTGAGTCTCTCAAGAACGAGAATAATTTTTGTGTTGATAGTGCGATCTCAAATATCTTGCAAATTACCAATCAATGCTATAGTAAGCAACTCATACTATAAGTTGCTGGATAAATAGTTTAAGATGGAAATAAATAAGGAGTTGGCTTAGAGGCATGAAAACACTGTCTTTAAGGTGTTTATTTGTCCCACATAAAGACAACACTTCCAGAATACAACTAACCCCTCTAAACCTCTATAAGAATGAAAAGATTAGACAAAGAAAAGAAAATTCATTTTTTATTGTCAATTGTTTTATGTGTAGTAATAAGTTTTAATAAACTTGAAAACATTATAATGAAACATTATAACTTTTAATATTATGACAGTAAATGAAACTATATAATTGTTAAAGAAACAGTTATATTTTAAATTAAATTGAATAGATGTTATTCAGTTTTATCTCAACAGTCACAAATGTCAAAATTAATTATGAAAATTAAAAAAAATTAATTCAAAAAAAAATTAATCTTACTGACATATTAAGTGTCAAGTTTCAAGTGCCCTAGTGCTATTTTTTGATATTATAAATGTCCATATAATAACATTAGGAAGCCTACTAGGAGAGTCCTTTCATCATGACTTTCACTTAATTTACTACATAATAGAAACTCACACTTACAAACATTTAGGAGAGAGTGTTTCTTTCCAATGTGGAATAGATATTATTTTTTTCTTCTTTATTCATTTACAAACTACACCAACAATCCTCCACTAGTTTGTAATGAATGTCTTTTCACTTGATAAAATTATGCTTCCAAAAGGTATTTTGCAATTTAAACCTTCAATTAGTGTTAGAACTTGAATCCTATTAAAGTTATTGGTGTCCGCAGATTAAACCAAAAATTTTGTTATAGAATAAAAGATACTACACACATAACACTATCCAAACTCTTAAAGAGGTTTACAACTGTTTAGCAATATTATGGTCATGTGCTAAAATCTTATTTTCATGAATATTTACAAGAGAAAATCCTAACTCTTGTCAAAAGCGGCACCACTTTTATATTTATATAGGTAGAATTATATATGTCTCTATTACATTAAACACGAATTTTAAATTTCATTAAAAGCCTACACTCATCCTCCTTTACATAATAGAACACACTGAATACTATCAGAATAGGATCTAAAATTAATTATTAGTGTCCAACAGATACTAAACAATAACTTGTTATTACCCATTAAACTTAGAGATAAGCTTCTTACTGATCCGAAGTTGGGTTTCTATATATTACCGGTATCTTTAGTAACGGGTATCAACCCCATTCCATTAGTTGTTTTTTGTACCATGTCTCTAAATAGTCCTTTTTTGAGCGGATCTGCTAAATTATTCACATACTTCACATAGACAATGATGATTGCCTCATTTGTAATCAACTCTCGAATATATCCATATCGAATGCTTATATGTCTTGACTTACCGTTGTAAATGTTATTATAAGCTCGAGACATAGTTGTTTCACTATCGTCGTATAAAGAAATAGCTGACAAAGGTTGTGGCCACAACTTAATATCTAATAACATATTTCTTAGTCATTTTGCTTCTTTACTTGCAACAGCCATAGTAATAAATTCTGATTTCATTATAAAATGAGAGATGCACGTTTGTTTCTTAGTTGCCCAAGATATTACACCTCTTCCAAGTGAGAAAATTCATCCTGATATGGATTTATTATCACTCGAACTAGTTATTCAACTTAATCACAATATCCTTTCATCACAGCTGGAAAATCAGAATAAAACAAGCCTAAATCAATTGTTCTTTTTAGATAACCAAAGACTCTTGCAATATAGTCTTCCAATGATTTGTATTCTGCTTGCTTGTATCTTGCTAACTTGCATATAGCAAAAGTTATATCTGGTCTTGTACAATACATAACATATATAAAACTTTTAATGGTACTAGTATATTCTAGTTGTGCTACCATTTTATCACAATAATAATTTAACTTCATACTACAGTTGGGAATATTAGCCTTCTTTATATTGAGATGCTTAAACTTATCAAGCATTTTCTCAATATAAAGTGACTGATTAAGTGCATAGCCACTACTATGTTTTTTAACATTGATACCTAAAATTGTATCTATAGAAGTGAGATACCTTTTGGTTTCAACTATTCCATCATATTTGTACTAAATATTAACATGTTATCTACATAGAGACAAATAATCACACCAAAATCTTTTGATATTATAAGTGTCAAGTGTCATCTTTTAATATTATAAATGTCCATATAATAACATTAGAAAACCCACTATGAAAGTCTTTTCACCATGGCTTTCACTTAATATACTACACAATAGAAACTCACATTTATAAACACTTGGAAAATAGTATTTCTTTCCAACGTGGGATAAATTTATTTTTCTCTTTATTCATTTACAAACTACACCAACATAAACTACATGAACTGAACTTGTCAGTGCAAAGGAAAATATAAAAAGGGACAAGACCGACTTACTTTAAGAAGAATTTAAGACCCAATTCTGAAGCATTCTTCTTCATTACACTCCATGACTTAACAACAAGTGCTTCTTGCTCTTTCTTTGAAAGCCTTGAACTCCAAGGTACTCATAGTGGCCAACTGATTTAGAATGTGACTGGTTGTTGATTTGATAAATGGGTTCGGTTGTTTGTGCACATCTCGGATAGTTGTTCATCTATATAGCCAAAACCAGAGAAGATGATATTTACCCTTCGTGGCTTTTGAAAGCCATTCTTGTTAGTCTATATTAATAATTTGCAGCAGTGACCAGCAACCAAATGTCCAAAAACCAGGGGCTAGGCTAGGCTGTTAGTCTATATTAATAAGAACAGCTTCTTTGCAGATGGTGCAATCTCAAAGATTATGCAAAATCAAAACAATGGCATTCAACGTTCACTCAAGATCAGATCTCAAACCCACTTGGAAATTAAAGTTACCAGAAGAACTTCATCAAAATTTTAAGAATATAATTAGTTCTATTATCAAGATTAATGATCACTTCAAAAAAAAAATTAATAATAACTCCAGGCCCAATTCTCCAGCATTCTTCTTCATGGAATTCCATTATTTGACCACCAGAGCTTCCTGCTCTTCACTAAATGCACTTCTAATCTTCTGCTCCTCTCCACGCCTTTGCATATTGGCATATAATAAAATGAATACCACAAAGACAGGGTATTAAAAAAGGGTAAAAGAAAGCTACTTCTAGAATATTTTGGAGTTCTGCATACAAACCCATGTAGTGATCCCTCCCTCCTGACCCATGATAACTCCATGGATTGCTGATGCAAAAATCTTAGACCAGATTTTTGCATTACATAATGCTTAGAGACATCTCTTATGTCACATTTCTTGATGCCTGTAGCTGTAAGTTTTAGTTTAGTTTTTTACAATATAAATTAAAGAAGTCAAGAAAATGTGATGGAAAGCAAAAGATACTAACCATTAGAGAGGATCATAGCAGCCCTTGAAGTAGGAGTGCTGATGTTATTTAGACTCGTCGTCTGGTGAATTTGTAACAGTGACAAAGAAGAACAAGGGAAGAAATACTTTGTAACAGTGAAAATAAACAGTCGAAATTTTGAAGCACTGGCATAGGATCTATGGAAAGCAGCCTCACCAGTTAGGCTCTGTTATTAATAGAAAAACTTTGGCTTTTCCAGATGGCCGGAACCAAAGAAATTTATATATGAACCTTTCAGGTTGTGGTGGGGCCAACTTTATTTTTTATATCTGGTGGTGTCATTCCAGTAGAATGCATAACCTGGGACAAAGGATTTGTTGAAAGAAGGCAAACATGATTTGGACTCGCTGATTATTTTGAGTTTTTCTTTTAACTTGGACATGTACCAAGCTGGAACAAGAATCTGGATTCAGAGAAAAGGCCAAGGAAAGTAGAATATGAGGAAAGAGTTATAGACTGAAACTAATCTTAGTATCGCTGCTAGAGTTGTAGAACCAATAATGGCCCCATGTTAATGGTATTCAAAGAAAAACCAGTCCATCCAGGGGTCAAGATTTTCTGCAGTTCATGCTTCCAAGGCTCAATCGAGGAGGCCATGGCATTCAGAGAGAAACCACATTCGATACTGTTAGCTGATGCTAGCAAGCCCTCAGGATAAACGCAATAAATTTGAACATTAAAAAAAAGAAAAAAAAAAAGACAAGGACTGCAACGAACAGAGTTCTTGTATAATTTGTTAAGCAAACAATTTCAATTAGGATCTAATAACGTAGCTTCTCTGATCTGGAATACAGGATTTCCAATTATTGAATGCAATAAGGATCATTACCACTGTAGACCAGTGACGCAAACTCTTTCTTCACTTTATAATGAAAAAGGTACTGTACAAACGCTAGACAATTAATCTACAAAACTTTCAAAAAGAGAGAATAAAGATAGACACCAGATGAAACTAACCACTCCCATAGTTTACATCAGGCTTTCCGACCAATGAATTAAAAGGAACTGCCACCCTTCCTTTCACAACACACCGGGCTTCACCATCTTCCAGCACAAGAATTCTCCCAGGTGGGCATTGAACGGCTTCTTTCCTCTCTTCAAATGCTGGTTGCTGAAACAAGCCCAAAACCTTAAGAGGAGCACCTTTTTTCCCAATGCTTGGTCCAAAACCTGCCAAGCTTAACACTGAAATTACTCCAACAAGGGTAATCACGGTCTTGGCTGCTGCACTTATGAAATGTCCCAATCCTTTTCTTGAGTTTTTGGATGCAGTTTGTGCTTGATTGCCTTCTGGCTCATCCAGATGCCTCTTCGCTTCACCAGCGATTATTCCATTGGAATTGCGTGTGGAAGGAAAGTGATACAGATATCGACTGTTTAAAACCAGGGACTGTGGATGGCGGCTGGGATAAGGAGGAAGCAAGAGGTCATTGTTGTGCTCCACTGTTTCCCCAGCAAATGCAGAGGCTTCCTTTATTACTTCCAAGTCTTCCCCTCTGTACTCCTTAAGCTTATCCAATAATATCTTGCGGCTATGTTCAATCTCACTAAGGGCAACTTCCTTTTCATAATGTTGCTGCTGCTGCAGAGCCTGGCCACCAGAGGAAAACAAGTAAAAAGTTCTTAACCATTGTGTATTCCATCTCACAGAAGTTTGTCTCTATACATGTCCTTCTATTAGATAAAGAAGTATTACATATTGATTTTGGATAACACCCATATGCAGGACCAAGAAACTTTGGACTCAAAAGCCCACTATCTGTTAATCACAAGTTATTTATACTGCAGTTAACCCTCATGCCAACCCATTATCTGCACACACACTTGCACACTAGAGGAAGGAAATTACATTAAAGAAAAAAGAAAAGGATGCATGCATGCTGAAAAGTCAAAGGGTGCAACAATGATTGGAATATCGCACTTCAAAGCATGATGAAGTGAACCCCGATAGGATGTCATGATCAGTTCATGAAATGAAAGATTGTTTAAGGTTCACAGAACAGAAAACAACAAAACTGATTTATCAGATAGTACAAGTACTCTACAACATCACTGTCCATGTGAGCCTGTCACCCACTTCAACATGGACAAGGGTCTCAACGATCAAAGTTTTAGTAGCATGCCCTTTTACTAGTTCATAATATGCACAGGAAAACCCTGTGGAGATAGAGCACATTCTGATGAAGGACAAACATACTTCCATAATTGACACCCCTGTACATGTTTACAAGTTACTCCATCAAATGAGATAGCATCCATGAGTTAGCAGACGTGAAACTGAATTCTTGCCAAGATCAGGCAGCAATTATTAAGTAGTAGCAAAAAACAATTTCTACCAACAAAATCAGTCTTAAACCAGTTCAACTCATTGTCATTGTTATGGGCATCCACTACAAACATACAGGAACACTGAAATCATTGCAGTTAGAGCTCGATATATAACAACCATTGCAACTTGCAAACACGCTAAGCTTTCAGACAATAATCTTTTGCTTGCCGCAATCTTGAATAATAGGTGCTTGCCCAAATGATTTTAGGACAAGGTCAAGTGAACCCAGCATAGATTCAAGAGAACAAGGCCACCCAAACAATTAGTTGCATTACATTGCAAAGTCTAAGGGAGTGTTGGGAGAGTTTCTGCTTCTACTTTTGGATGCTTTTCAAAAGTGCTTTTAGCTTAAAAAAGTAATAAATGGATTTTTTTGTGTGTTTTTTTTTTATGATTTTTGATATGTTGATATTTTAAAAAAAATCTGAAAAAAAAAATTTAATCCATTTCGAGCGAAAAGCTATTTTAAAAAATACTCCAAACCAAAATCTCAAACACACACCAAGTTAAGCACAATTTGTAAAATTAAGTACGGAAATTTCCCATAATGTACAAATATAAATTAATCCATGATGATCAAAAAAAAAAAAAAAAGAAGCAGCTACATCTCTACTTTCATAAGCACAAAATCTCCCAACTGCTAAGTACCGTTTAAAATCATTCAAGACAAACAATCACAAGAATCAAGTTCCTTGCAGCAATTCAGCTAAAAAAAGCCAAAAACAAACAGTAAAGCAGCCCCGACCTTAAAAACCAAACCCTCGAACTCACTCCCACTCCCAATCATAAACTTTGAAGCACGATCTCCACAGTGAACCAAAAACCCAATTTACAAGTCTCATTTATTACTCATCAAAGACAAACAAATGGGTCTCCTATATTCTTTCTTAAAAACACACTGAGTGCCACCAAAGTTCGGTTTTTACAACAAAAACCCTACCTTTAACAAGAGCATAGAAATTAGAATCATAGAAAAAGAAAAGAAACCTGCAAGTTAGAGAGCTGGCTCTCAAGGGACTCAAAAGCATCACGGATGAGCAAAAGCCTCTCGGTCTCGTCATCCTCTCCTTCCTCTGCTTCACTCAATGAAACCCCATCAAGAAATTCTGAATTCTCAGGACTCTTTTTCTTCCATCCTTTCTCTCCAAGACCCTCACTTTCTTGCTCCTCTTCCTCGAAAGATGGAGTCTTTTTGTTGCTGGTAATGCTGGTGGTGGTTGCTCTATGGATGCAATTACTGATCTTTAATCTCAAGTCTATGGCTTTGGCCAACACAGCTTCAATTCCCTCATCTTCCATTTTTGTTTCTCTCTAAATGGGTTTTGTCGGCATTGCAAAAAGAAATGGACTTCGGAGTTTTGAGTGTTTGTATTGTGTTGTGGAGGTTTTTTCAAGGGTTTTGTTGCTTGAGATTTTGGTAGTGTATATGATCGTATTAGTGTTTGAGATTTTAATAGGGTTTGTATCGTGACGGTGGTATATGTTTTATCTTACAAATATATTAAAATTATATATTTTTTATTTTTTAAAATTTATTTTTAATATTAAAATTATTAAAAAATTTAATTTGATGAAAAGAATAAAAAATTAAAAAAAAATGAAGGCAAAAGCAAACATACTTTTGACGGGAAACAGAAGCGCCAAAAAACAGTGCTGCGTTTGGGCCATTTTGTGCTGTTTAAGAGATTTTTTTAGTATTTGTAGGAGTAGATATTTTGGTGGGCAAAATCCTGCATGGAGAAAGTAAATCTTTAGCTTTATAAAATTATATTATCTTTTCTCTTAACCGTTCATTTATTTTCCATGTGAAATCTTTTTTTATTTTTTAGTTGGGCCCTTCCTGTTTGTGTTGTGTTTTAAAAAAATTTAAATTTTTATTATTTTTTTTACTTTAAATTAATATTTTTTTTATGTTTTTAGATTATTTTGATGCGCTGATATCAAAAATAATATTTAAAAAATAAAAAAAATATTATTTTAATACTTTTCAGAATAAAAAGCAATCATATCCACACTCTCAAACATGCTTACATGGTTTTTTTTTTAACCTTTATTCAATTCAAACTCAACATAATATAAAAACAAAATTCATTTATATTTGATAAAAAAAATCTACAAATACATTGTGTTTTCGCAAAACTTTAACAATATTACCAATTACTTAGGTGATCTTGATTTTATTCCAAAATAAATTATTTCCATTTTGATTCTTATACTGCATTAATTGTCAATGGAGTCTTTTCATCTATATTTATTTATGAATTCCATTAAAATTATGCCTTTTTTTCACTAAGGACATCAATTTTGTAGGGAATTGATATTTTATGTTGAACAAATCTAATAGAATAAATAATTTTTTTTTTTTTTTTTTGAAGGATATGGAGCTTCGAAGGAAAAAGAGAGAAAGAAAGGGTGTTGTGTGGCTAAGAGAAAAGGTGCCCCTGCAATTGGCCTGTGGTGCACAGTGCACATGTGACATGAGAGCAAGGTTTTTGTTGTTATTTAATTTATTTTCCAAAATTCTTGACGAGGGCAAGTCCTCGAGCAGTGCATTTGTAATTTTGACCAAGATTTTGGAGAATCCTACCCTCCCATATTTTCTGAATTTTGAAACTTTTTCCCTTCGTTCTAGCTGGGAGGCAACTTGTTCTCTGTCGGATAAAGCTAGCAAGTAACGTTATATTATCTTGTGACCTTTTCTCTCTTTGTTTTTTTGCATTTGGTCAAAAAAGGACAGTTATTGGTGGTTGATGTTGGGTTTTCCTAAATGCATACACACGGGAAAAAAACAAGAAATGTAAATTTTTTTTTTTAGTTTCAAGGAATCATAAGTAAATTGTTTAGGGTTTATATAAAAATTATATGAGTATCATATGTTTTTTTTTTTACTTTGAATATTTACTTTGAAATTAAGTTGTTGCAAATCGTAAGTCATCTAAATATCTGATCTCTAACAGTAATCTACATGAACCACCAATAAAAAATCTCTTAAACCCTTTAGAAGAGACAAATTAGTATATCTTTGAGTACTAGCTCATTTCTTTAGTGTTTTAGACGTTTTTGTATTGTGCTCTTATGTACTGTCATCTAATGTCATGTACAGAAAATAAAAGACATGAAATTATATTTATAGAGAAACCTAAAAATCCTATAAATGGTAAAATATCAATTTACCCCTCAAATAATATAACATATATTATTTTAGGATAATTTTAGAAATTTATTGAATCAAGTCCCTACTTGGTTTTTTTATAGGTCTAGAATTGTAATCTCTTATATTAATTACATTCTAGTTCTTAATTTCTAAAACTTATTTACAATCAACTCACATTTGATTAATCATTCCATTTTAATTTTTGACTAATGATTTTTATACATATGACTCATTAGGTTCATAATAAGTTGGCCCAAATCATAATCCTAAATAAAACAGAATTAAATAAATTAAATAATTTAATTTGTTATCAATTTAACAATTGATTGATTTATATTTGAAGATCAACTATAATGTCTAAGTAATCTGTAATGATCCTTTAAATATTAGAAAAATTATAAATGGTTTGACTAAACCTTTTAGTGAATAGTTTCTCAATACAATTATTATCTCTTCATCAAGAATGTTACGATTTAGACTTTATAGCATCTACTTTGTTAAATCATTTTGGTTCTCAACATTATAGTCATTGATTCTTTAAATAAGATTAAAAAACAAATTCATATGTCATTCCACCTTTACCAAGAATTTCACAATCAATACTAATTGAGAACAAATAAAATATTTTTTTCTAATTCACTTAGGGTAATGAATTATCTCTTAATTACTCAAATACATTTATATAATTTATGTTATACTCAATATTTGCTTGTTTGTTACTCTTGATTAAGACAACATGTGATCAGGATTAAAACATAACACTTCTTATATAAAATAGCTTAGTGATCTTAAGTTTAAGAATTAATTACATAACTATCACATGAGTCTTTTCATATATAGAAGTGAGCTCTCCATATAAAATTTTCTTACAGGTCAATTCAATGTACATGTCATCTGACAAGCATCTGCATATTAGTTTCAAGTGTCCCTCATACCCTAATTTATGAGAGCAACTACTTTCTTTCATAAAGAAAGGAACATAATATGCATCGATCTCAACAACTCTAATCAATGTAAAATCTTAATAGAAAATTAAGTAAGAATATTTAGGAACAATGTTTTAATACAATAAGATCTCATAATTATAACAACTTCATAATTTCTTATGCAAAGCATTTTTGTTTCACAGACTTTATATTTACTCTAGATTCATTAATCAAACATCATTGAATATTAACGATAAATAAAACCCGTATTAATAATAAATAAATTTTATATGAATAAAATCAATGCTATGTGTAACCAACCGATTGATTACAAGATATATTCTCTAATAATTGAGGCTTAAAAGGGAGAGTCAATTGTGTAACAGTACCATAGCCACATAAGCCATTTGAACTTTGAAGTTGTAAACAAGAGAGTAAAGATAAATTAGTGAGGGTTTGGTATTGTAATACAAGATATTTTTACAAAATAGTTTTTCCTTGAAAATATATTAAAATAATTTTTTCAGGTTTTTTTTTATTTTTTACACCAGCACATTAAAATTATTGAAAAAAAGTATAAAAAAAAAACATCAATTTGATTTTTTCAAGACAAACACACTTTTAAAAATATCTAAAAACAAAAGCTATTGCACTTCCAAACAAGCTCTAGCACAACCGCAAAGATTGCAACCAACATATTTCTCATTCCATTATCCTTCCTCCAATAATTTAAGAGTTCACAAATAAGAAAAAAATAATAATTAAAATAAAATAAGTATGGATAGAGATGGTGAAATTGCCATTTGAAAAAGTATTAAGATACTTCTTGTAAAAAAAAAAAAAAAAAACCCTCTGCTCAGACATTCCTATTTCAAAATGGTACACAATATGGATAAATATTACACAAAGTAGAATCAACCATGCTATTAACTTTTGCTTCTTTTGCATCATGTAGATAAGAGAAGTGGAATGACAGCCAAATCACAAGAATGCTGCTCTAAGAAGATTGCTGATCATACAAGCTCAAGCTATTAGAGTATACTTTTCTGATCTGACCTTCAGTTTGATGGATTCAAAGCTCATTATCTTCAGCCCATTTGATCATCATTCTTCTTAGATAGACGCTTCAATTTGGTGTCTAAATCAACTTGGCACCACCTTGTGTGCCATAGATTTTAGTTATGAATATAATCTGTCATTCCACATTATATTGCAGACATAAGTTGAAGAATAGCACTGCTTCTTAGCTCCAGCACGCGGAATCCCACCCTTACTGATGGAAATGAGATAGCTAGGCTGATTCCTTGGAAAGGAGATAGCGAAACGAGAAGTTGTGAGGAATCCACTCAATTTTCTTGCCAAATTTTCTGTACTGACACTCCTGAATTCTTTTCTTCAAATAATTGGGCAGTAAATGCTCTATCATTTCCACCAGACCAGCAGGGCAAAGTTCCAAATCCTTAGCAAAAGACTCTACAATCTTCGAAAGAAGAAGTTTCTTTTCTTTATTTACAATGAATGTTGATTGGATGTATTCTTCCTTCGCAGCTTCCAGATCCTCATACACTCTCTTAGGAGTGTACGCTCTAACCTGAAGAATCGCAATTCATCACTTCAATAAGGAGCACAAGAAGGTATAGAAAGCTATAGGAGACATAATTTTTTCATGTTTGTGTTACTTTGCAACGAATAATTTTATCAAAGGTCTGATGTCTAAGCTCCTTAGAGATATAAAACAGTATTGTTTTGCACTGCAAGATATGAATAGCGGAACATACTGCAGGATCAGAGTAACTTCCTGCACAAAGTGCAAAATATAAGCGAGGTTCGGGATGATGTATAGAATAAGCTTTCCTTCCATCTCCATTCTTGAATTTTGTCTTCGTAGAAAATAGCTGTCGCAGCCACTGCATCCAGATAAAAGCAACTCAGCTTCAGTCAAAGATAACATTCCTTGAATATTCCAATCACAAATGGATTGGGACTTGCAAAGGAATTGAATTCAAAAGGGACAACAGGCTTGCTATAACCATCATTATTGAGGCAGCCTTAGTTAAAACTGAAACCAAATCGTGCTAGCAGGCAATGTTGTTAAAAGAAAGTTTCAGGGAAGCAGACTTACCGGTCCTGGACGGAGCAACCGACATCCCAGAATAGAATTCTGTATCATGTCTACACTAACTGTATGACCCCCAACGTTGTATGCTGCCTGAAACATACAACAGCTTTTAAATGATGCTATTCATGCTTGCTTCCTTGAAGATGATCAGAGAAGTTTTTCTCACCTTGAGTATTAAGGACATCCTTTTCATATTATTCTGTGGAATGCCATATACTAAATATGCCTGTAGGACAACACAATGCAGTGGATTGCATTAGCTCATAGACCAAAAGCAAAACCAGAAAAAGGAACAGGGTAGAATATTGACAATAACATAATTGGACCTTCAGAACCTTACATGCATCACAAGTGCGTTGTGAACATTGATCCAAAAAGCTAGCTTCTCATCATGTTTCATCTTTCTAGGATTAACCCCTTCTAGCCGAGAGACAAGTGACCTGAAACAGGATTAACCCCTCATAGTATTAGACCATATGGTGAAAGTGCATTTTATCTGCTATGGCCACTGGACTCACCTAAAATCTTGTAGCTTATGTTGAATATATCTCAGCTTTTGAGTATCTCTACAAATTCGTTGGACCTTGACCATTGAGCAGTATGGTCCACTGAATTCCTTGGAGGCTCCAACGTGGAAAGGGTTGTCAAGTGATGAATTGAAGGATGAATAGTTCCCATACTGTGGGCTCCATGTATCACCCTGGCCTTGTGATGAAAACTCATTTGGTGATGAAGAGATTGAAATTTTGGAGGAAACATAATCAGGGTTGATCAAAGGCGGGTCTGCAAGCTCACAAAATATGGTCGAGATTCTCCTGATCATCTCCTCGGAAAGCCAGTTCGGCGACTCTGGTACGTCATAGCGAATAGAGGTTCCAAGATGATCTGCTAGACTGATTGCATTTGAAGTATCATTCCGAGCTAGCTGTAAAGACAAGGACAGAGAACCGAGAAATACAAAAAATTACTATTCTTTACCAAAGTTCAGTTGTTTAGGAACCTTGCTGGAATAATTGTTAGGAACAGTTCAATTCAATCAAGTTACCTCCAACATTGACAGTGGGAGAGAATGGCACGAGTCTACTGCTCTGGCTACTGATCGCGTTGTTGGAGAAGTTCCAATAGACCGCTGAGACATTGAGGAGTGACATCGATGAATGCTGGAATCTAGCAGTTTTTCCGGTCCCCGAGTGTCATTGCGTTCCTTGGTCAGTGAAGTAAGATGACTTGCATTATCAGCAGAATGGTCCTTATCCGACATTATATCATTCTCCTTTCCAGGAACTGATGGAAACATTCCTTTATGTGTGTTTGAACTCATTTTGAATCTCTCATGGTCCCTTTCATCTTTGGTTGACAGAGATGATACTTGTTGTTCGAATGTTTTTCTGTACAGGGAGAGAAGATATCGTTCCAAATACACCACTTCCAATTCCAAAACTGCAATTTCCCTAATCAGTTCCATAGCAGGCTGCAATTTCAGTAAAATGAAAGTCACATTGCTTTTAGAAGCAGCTAGGCAGAGCATTTAAATGAACAAGTAGTGATTATAGTGCATAGAAGTAGGTGTATATATATATGCATTAGCAAAATGCAACTTATTATGGATTCACAACTAGAAATTTTACCTTGGGGATTGACTTATCTGTCATGATATCATGGGAAAAAGGCTTACAATTTAGTGCCTTCTCCAAGGTACGGCGTACCAGAACCTGGTCCTGCAGTCGGTCTTGAAGATCTAGGATCTGCAGAAGAGAGGAAACAACTTGCAGTAAGTGAAAAGCTTGTTGCATTCTAAAATATCACAAATAACAAAGGCTCTTCTCTGTTTTCCCTTTTCATTCTCAGCTGTGGACATTTAAATATGAATCAGTGAAGTGTT
>Ga0307518_10001286_pt1 | contig 18850 bp, 17 predicted proteins | sample 25_EM_MG_FD_203889 | JGI IMG/M metagenome (GOLD analysis project Ga0307518, IMG submission 203889) | Populus trichocarpa ectomycorrhiza microbial communities from riparian zone in the Pacific Northwest, United States - 25_EM | ecosystem: Host-associated > Plants > Roots > Unclassified | place...
TGTGTAAATATAGATACTAGTACATCTGGTATCCCATTCCATTCGACCAGCGGACAGTAACAGCGAGGAACTTAACATAAGTTAAACACACGGCTCAGCGGTCAGTGCAAACCAATTATTTGGTCTTCACACGAGTCTTTCCTCTGCCCTTGGTCGTTCTTGTGGACTGCTTAGATTGGGGTTTTTCAGAGGAAGAAGGCGCAGACCGCGATTTTTTCTTTGGTGACGGTGTCTCTGCTTCGTCACCAGGTTCTTCGGCAGCTGTCTTCGTCCGTTTCTTACCTTTCCCCCCTCCGCTCTTGGAAGAGCCTTCTTCCATTGCCGTATATTTGGCTGCCAAGTTATCTAAGAAGCCATTGCGAGCTTTCTGTTTCTGCAGAATGAGGGCCTGAAGGGCCGAATGATCTTCCTGGTCTGCATCCTCCGTCTCGTTGGCATTGCCCTTGCCCTTTGTTCGCCTCGGACCGGTTTTGCCAGTACCGTAGAATTCATCCCAGACACCCAATTCCCTGGCATGCTCCTCTGCCTCTTTAGCCTCATGCTCACTTTGCTTTTTCCTGACGAGTTTTGCTTTTTCGTCTTTAGACGTGGAGCGCCACAGAGGAAAATCGGGTAGTTCAGATTGGTTAACAAGATCTGATATTATGCGGATGAAGCGGGGCTCGTCGTCGATGGTGGAATGAGGGATATGTCTCATGATTTCACCCAGTGAACCCTCGGTCTCGAGGAAAGCTGCCTTCAAGTCTTGTACTTCCTCGGAAGAACCTGAGGCGAGACACGTCAATGTAGCCCTAGAGGAAGGGAGAGAATATGTTGACACGCCTTGATACTCTTTCTTCATCTCATCTAGTCGGCCACGCGTGACGCGGTCGAAGAGGTCCTCAAAGTACGCTTCCCACCCATCGTCCTCGCTTGTTCCAAGTGCTAAGTTGACATCCGTTGCTCCCGTTGTGTCGTACTTTTTCCTCCGCTTTGTGTCGCTCAGCACGGCATAGGCAAAACCAACTCTCTGAAACTGCATCGACGCGTGTGCACGTGCCTCGTCAGTGGAAGAGGCATGTTTGTCTGGGTGGTGTAGGAGGGCCAATTTTCGATAAGCTCTTCTGATGTCCTCTGCAGATGCACCTGACTCGACACCAAGGACCTTGTAGAGGTCGACATCGTCTTCGTCGGGGAAGAACTGGCTGATGGGGTCGTTGCAGTCCATTGAGAGCGACGTGACATTGTGTCACGTTGAGTTACTCGCGCGGCGGCGTGACACGCGGTGTCGGACAGTCGGAGCCTGATTTGGACCCAGCGACGGCAGCGCACCACCCGCGACCGTGGCGGACGATGCCATCCTAGTACTTGGTCTTGGGGAGAACAGTCTGTTGGCTTCAGTGCAGTACCAGGCAGACAGCGACCAGCAATATTTAGGACTAGTTTCCCTTTCTGTTTGGACATTGTCCCCCAGATGCCGTGAACATCAGATCCCACCTAAGCCGATAGCAACTTTGTCGCAACGCCAACTGAATGGGTTGCAGGTTCGCGTCGCCGTCGAGGAACATCTTTGTTCTCTGGACACACAACCTGCACCGGATCCCAGCATCTCCCCATTTTTTTCTTCGTCTCACGCTGGACAAGTCACACGGCTCTCACGAGGTTTGGGTGGCAGTTCTGGCACCCTGCCAGACAGTTGCCTTGTGGTCCCTTCGAAACCTTCGCAGCACTTTGTTTTCTTCCCCCAAGGAGCACTCATTATTGTGTCGACATCCTTCACTGCCCGTTGCGAAGCATGGAGGCATATTTTGCTTTTAAAGAAGACTGACCATCGTCCAAAATTCATTCTAATTCACTCCCCACTACTCCCCGCTCACTCCCTCTCATCAGCCGGATCATATCCCTTCGTTGACCCCCCTCACTACCACCGACATTATATGGCCCCATTTCGGTCTCCATTTCCCCGTCCAGCTCCTCACCCGCAACTCACAGGGAACCCCCACCACGCTGCAGGGAACCGTCAGGCTGCCAATCCCGTAAGCGATACCCTTCCCTTTCTCCAGTGCCCTTTTTTACCATCCCCCTCCAGCCCCCAAGTTTGTTACCCTCCGATGTCATTTCATCCCGATGCTGACCCCCGACAGCGGAGAAGGATGTTGATAGAGTGGCAAAGAAGTTGCGTGACGAGTATTCCATTGCCGTGAACCGCACCATTCGCACCTCGCTGCCTGATGAGCATCGGCAGCGGTGCGAAAAGTACGTGGCTGATGTTCATGTCTACAAGGTCTGGGTCGTTCCATTGCTACTACTCGAATCAGCCATTCTGACCGCGACTCCAGGCTCTCCTAATGGAGGTCTATGTACATTTGGTACATTGCGAGTATCGGGACAAGCGGTGAGCAGCGTGGTCTTTGTCTGTCATTTCTTACTAACTTCTACAGACATCCTCTGCCAATTAAGCTTCAACAATCGATATCAACCTGGCGGTCGTGGGACCCCTTGAAACAGCTAACTCACCACGTCAAGATCAGAGATGCCTTGCGCGGCTATCTGCAACGTGACTGCCAAAAGCACAGCTGGGCTAGATCCCGTATACCCACAGGCGATAAAGATGGTATCTTATCCCTGATAGTGTATTGCGGAAGGGCACAAGAAACAGCGTTCTATGACCTGGCATACAGGAGACAAATCCAGGAAGATGATGACCACATGCTTTGGAAAGAAAGCGACGTGCTCATCGATCTCCTTCACTCGGTACATTCTTATTAGGTTACCGCCGCAGAATTCTCATCTTACTCGCTAAACTAGTATCTCACCATCTATGACATTGATCCAATTTTCAGAGAGCGCTTGCTCAACCACACAGTTCGTCTCACAAGAAAGTCTGCATATTTACCAAAGAGACTCGCCATAGATTTCGGCGAAGTAAGTTTGTCGGGGGAAATCCTTACTGGCGGAAGTACTGCGGCGAGTGTTCACGTGGGACGCTACAAGCACAGAGATATCGTCGTCAAATGGTTAACGTTTAGTGACGAGAGATCAAGGAACAAGTATAGAAAGGTTCGTTTCACGTCCACCTACCATGGGACTCTGAGAATAATCAAAAGTTCAGGCATTTTCCAGCGAGGGTATCTTGTGGAGTACGCTGCGACATGGAAACATTGTGCCATTCTACGGGGTGGTTTCAGATCCAAACCTGTCTATTAGAATTGGCCTGGTGTCCGAGTTTATGCCTAATCGGACCATTAAGCACTATCTCAAAACGCCCAGTGTAAACCGCAAAAGACTGGTGTGTACCCATACATTATGTTGTCTTCGTGGACGCAGAAGCATAACATCTGTGACAGGCAGCCGATATTGCGAGAGCGTTGGAGTACATCCATAACTTGAAACCTCCCGTTTACCATGGAGATCTGAAGTTTGTACGTCGTGCTTGGGCCTTGGCGCCCTCCAGTAACACTCCTATTTCCAGGACAATATTTTGGTGGATGCACACGGACACGCTCGTTTGGCCGACTTTGGTCAAGCCTCGGCATCAGATTCTAGACGAATTCTGGACACGTCGTCTGTCGGCCGTCCGCAAACGCCTTGGCAGTATCTAGCACCGGAACTCTTGGCCCTCGATGACAATGTCCGCACTACCTCTTACAGTGACATGTGGTCCTTTGGGTGCGTGCTGTACGAGGTGAGACACGCTGGTTTTCTCTCGACGGATTCCTCATTTTTTCATTAGATAGTTACTGGTCGTGTGCTCTTCGAACGTCTTCCCAGCAATGATATCATAAATCGAATAAGGGATGGCCGCATGCCCACACGACCACGGGACTTAAAACCAGATGTCTCCACGCTGTGGCCGGTCATTGAGTCATGCTGGCATTTCGTTCCTGAACATCGACTTAGCGCCTGCAAGGCAGTCAATAAATTGTCTTAACTTGGTGAAGGGCCACGGCTCATTGACACTGTATATAATGGACGCGATATTCAAGGACACCTGTGTTAACTGGTAGTTGTTTTGTTGAGATGGATAGATGTGCCATGGACAAAGATTAAATAGGTTTCCGTGTTCCTACATACAGTAATTACAGAAGTGGTTGAAGTAGCAATGGTATTGTGTGCAAGTTCCTCATCCATAGGAATATCATAGTGCAAGACATGCTAAATCCCTTCATGAAGTACGTACTCGATAGAGACCTGTGACTGGAGAGGAATGCCATAAAACCTCAGGTCGCGTGACCCACTGGTTCGACGGGTGATTTTGTTCTGCCATCGAGATTGTACTGCGTCGAGTGAATGGTTAAGGCCTTGAATGGTGCATTCGCAGCGTAGCCAGATTAGGTGTGTCGACTAGGATTGTAAGGAGTCTGGATGGGCCCTTGTTCTTGTGGTCGTCAGTTTCTGGCGAGTGAAGGGCTATGCTGTCGCATCCTAGGATTAGCCCTAGAGTGATATTGGGCCATTGTCCGAAGGTCGCTGACCAGGCTCGTTGGGCTAGACGCCAGATGTGGGTGGCGGTTGGGTGTTCGCATTCTAGGAGTATGTGTTCTATGGCCTCCAGTGAGGCGTCGCAGCTGGCGCATCGTGCCCTGTGGGCGAGGTAGTGGATGTTAGACCAGAAGTCGCCGATACATACGAAGCGCATTGTGTGTGACTTTGACGAGGAAGGTTTGGATCGTACTGTGCTCACCCCAAGGCCCGTTGGTTGGTAGGTGGGGGGCGGTGAGGTCGATCTCATCAGGGGTGGGGTTTCCTGCTCCTGCGACCACTAGTTTGTCCGCTTCTTCGTTCCCAGTCGTGCCATCACCCATTTGAAGTGGATTGGGTGCTCTTAGTCCGCAGATGGTACGCTGCTAGCCGATCCGCGCTAGGGATCTTCATCCAGCCGAAGTCCTCGAGGGCGCCAAGGGATTTCATGAGGTGCTGTATACGTATCTTGAGTCCGTGATTATCGGAAGGTCGGACGATGGGGGATTCTGTATAACGACTACTATGGCGGCCACTTCCCCGGTTTGGTTGGATTGGATTGCGCCCGGTACTCGGATTCAACCATTCAATTCAATGGCTCTGTACATTTGTTGACTCGGGGAAGTGCCGACTGCATTGGCAGAAGCCTTGCTTGATACTTGCAGAATGCAGCTATATAGTAGGTAGACGGGCGGGGAGGTACTAAAACCCGAATCATGAGTACATCTGCAGTGTACACATCTTTACCTGGGACACATACTAGTGTTTGACATGGGTCAGCACACGGATGTAGGTTGTTCATGGGTACAGACCTGCAGGTATTCTCCATCAGTAAAACTACATAAGAGAATGGATTAAAATGAGTGATACAAGTAGTAACTAAGTAAACAAGTGTTGTTGTCGGCATTGGTGGTGGGCTCATCGTCAAATTGGCATGACCGTTGGCGCTGGTAGTTGTGGGGCCATTGTTGCCGTCCTCAGCGTTGGTAATGGTGGGGTCATCATCATCGTCGCGTTGGCGGTGGTGGTTGGCATTGGTGACGTCGTCTGGCGGGGGATCAACAGGATGTGCGAGTAGCGAAGTAGAGAACTCGAATGGGTATGGAAACAGGTCGAGCACAACATCGGAGGCGTCGATCATGGTGCCCTAGTGTGAGGATGGTTCGAGAAAGGGAGACCGAGAACACCTTAGGAATTGAGTCAGCTGGCCGGGAGTGCGGTACGGTCGCGGGCCATATGTTTGACGAGGTGGAAACAGTTGTCCGAATGCGTAAAGGCTGTTGCCAGCAAGGAGGACGGATGGATGGCAATGCAGGCTGTGGATCGATCCCATAGGTCCTCCCGAACGAGTCGGAGGACCAAGGCGACAGTGAAATACCGTGTGTACACCTTGGAGGCACAAGAACGCGTGCAGACGATGTTGAAAGACCTGGAATTCTTGGACGAGTTGAGAGGTGATTGCGACGAGTGTTGAGGGCAAGACGGCTGGCGTTGACGTTGGCGATCGACGAGGTGACGGCGGCAGCGAAGATGGCACAATGGGCTGCGGTACCGTCGACTCAACGCGAGTCGAGGGAACACGGCTGACTGGAGAGGTCAGTGCGTGCGCCAACACCAAGCTTACTTGTGTCGTCGGGGCCACCCACACACCCCTGGGTCAGAGCGTCCGTACTGGACCATTAGAGGTCGGAAGACTCAAAGGCAAAACGACTTATTGCCTTCGTGCATATGTAGGGTGCGGGTGGTCGCGCCTTGTCCTCAGTCCTACTTTGTGTGCGTAGGTGCATTCAGTCGTCGCTGTCATCGTCTTCACACTGGTCACTGGTTATGTGTGTCACTTGTCCATGGTCTGTGTGGGTGTGGATTGTGATTGTTGCGGCAACACCGCCATGTCATGTCGTGGGCCCTCGATCATTTGGCGTAGCGGCGGTAAGGGTGACAGTTGTGGTGGCGCCCATTGTTATCTTCTTGGCCTGGTTGTGACCTTGTCGTCGTCATCGTCGGCTGTGAATCCATAGCCATAGTAAAGAGGGTTGTGTTATAGTCATGCTGGGCGCCCACACCTCGCGACTTGAAATCACAATTATTCTTGGGAACAGCTGTAACGTCGCAACAATCGCTAAATCTGGTATCAGAAATGCAAGAGTCGGGGCCATTTTGAAACGACCTTAGACTATAGGCTCTACCCTCCGTTTTGGAATATTCCACGACAATAATTTATTTTACGGGGAACATACCGTTCATGTGGTGTATGCGGAAAACTTCGAGTGCTGGGGACGAGGAAACCAATGAAAAAAAGGAGAGCGGCAGACCAGCAGTGAGCGAGGAAAGAAAGAAAGAAGCTGAATAGCCTCCGATACACCACTGCCACGTCAACGCAGGTTCACCACTGAATGTTCGCGCCGCCGTCGAGAAACAATCGATTCTTTATTCTCTGGACCCACAGTCAGACTCATATGGTTCTCACAAGGGTTGGGCTGCAATTCCACCACACACACCTACCAGGCAGTTCACTTGCTTGTGATCTCTTCGAAATCGCAACACTTTTGTTATCTTCCCCCAACTTCAAGGGGAGCACTCATCATTGTGTTGACATCCTTCACTGCCCAGGCTGTTGCGAAACATGGACGCTTATTTTACTTTTAAAGCAGACCAACCATCGTCCACAGTTCACACTCATTCACACTGCACTACTTCCCGTTCACTCCTGCTTATCAGCCAGATTATATCCCTCAATACCGTTGACATTATATGGCCACATTTCCCCGTCCAGCTCCTCGCCCGCAACTAACAGGGGACCATCAGGCTGCCAATCCAGTAAGCAATACCCTTCCCTTTCTCCAGTGCTCCTTTTCACCGCCCCCCTCCAGCCTCTAAGTTTGTTACTTTTCGATGTCATTTCATTCAGATGCTGACCCCTGACAGTGGAGAAGGGTGTTGATAGAGAGGCAAAAAGATTGCATGACAAGTACACCCGTGCCGTTAATCGCACCATTCGTACATCTCTGCCCGATGGCCATCGGCAGCGGTGCGAAGAGTACGTGGCTGATGTTCATGTCTACAAGGTCCGGGTCGTTCCATTGCTCCTACTCCAATCAGCCATTCTGACCGCGACTCCAGGCTCTCCTAGTGGACATCTATGCACATTTGGTACATTGCGAATATCGGGACAAGCAGTGAGCAGCGTGGTCTTTGTCTGTACTTTCTGACTAGCTTCTATAGACATCCTCTACTAATTAAGCTTCAACAGTCGGTATCAATCTGGCGGTCATGGGACCGCTTGAAACAGCTAACTCACCACGTTAAGATCAGAGATACCTTGAATGGGTATCTGCAACGTGACTGCCAAAAGCACAGTCAACCACTCTGGGCTAGATCCCATGTACCCGAAGGCGATAAAGATGGTATCTTATCCCTGATAGTGCATTGCGGAAGGGCACAAGAAACAGCGTTCTACGACCTGGCATATAGGAGACAAATCCAGGAAGATGATGACCACATACTTTGGAAAGAAAGCGACGTGCTCATCGATCTCCTTCACTCGGTACATTCTTATCAGGTCACTGCCGCAGAATTCCCGTCTTACTCACTAAACTAGTATCTCACCATCTATGATATTGATCCAATCTTCAGAGAGCGCCTGCTCAGCCATACAGTTCGTCTCGCAAGAAAGTCTACATATTTGCCAAAGGGACTTGCCATAGACTTCGGCGAAGTAAGTTGGTCAGGGGAACCCCTTACTGACGGAAGTACTGCGGGGACTCTTTACCCGGGAAGCTACGGGCGCGAAATTATCGTCGCCAAATGGTTGACGTTTAATGACGAGAGATCGAGGAAACTGTTTAGAAAGGTTTGTTTCATGTTCCCTACCATGGGACTCTGAGAATAATCAAAAGTTCAGGCATTTTCAAGCGAGGCTATCCTGTGGAGCACGCTGCGACATGTAAACATTGTATCATTCTACGGGGTGGTTACACATCCAGAGTCACCTTTTAGGCTTGGCCTGGTGTACCAGTTTATGCCTGATCGAACCATCACGGACTGGCTCAAAGAGCCCAGTGCAAACCGCAAAAAACTGGTATGTTATACATTACGTTTTCTCCGTGGACGCGGAAGCATAACATCTGTGACAGGCAGTCGAGATTGCGAAAGCGTTGAAGTATATCCATAACTTGAAGCCTCCCGTTTACCATGGAGATCTAAAATGTGTACGTTGTGCTTGGGTCTTGACGCTCTCCAGTAACACTCCTATCTCCAGGACAATATTGTGGTGGATACATGCGGGCATGCTTGTTTGACCGACTTTCTTCAGGCATCAGATTCTCGCCAAATTCTGGACTTGGAGGCTGTCCGTCCGCAAGCCCCTTTTCAGAATACTGTTCAGTATATAGCACCAGAATGGATATCTTCCCATGACATTATCCGCGCTACCTCTTACAGTGACATGTGGTCCTTTGGGTGTGTGCTGTACAAGGTGAGACGTGCTTATGACATTGGTTTTCCTCCGACGGATTCCTCATATTTTCATTAGATAGTTACTGGTCGTCTGCCCTTCGAACATCTTTCCCCCAGTAAAGCCATAAAACGAATAAGGGATGCCCGCATGCCCACACGACCACGGGACTTGGAACCAGAAGTCTCCGCGCTGTGGCCGGTCATTGAGTCATGCTGGCATTTGGATCCTAAACGTCGCCTCAGTGCTCACAAGGCAGTCGATGAATTGTCCTAACTTCGTAAGGGTCACGCACAGTTGAGGTGCTGATGGACGTTGTAAATAATGGACGCGATATTCAAGGACACCTCTGTTACATAACTTGTAGTTGTTTGGTTGAGATTCGGATAGATCCGCAAAGGACAAGGATTAAATAGGTTTCCGTGTTCCTACAGTAATTACAGAAGTGAACCATTGAAGTAGTAATGGTATCGTGTGCAGGTTCCTCATTTGTAGGGGTACCGTAGTGCAAGACATGCTAAATCCCAGAGAACCACTTCACTACTCGATAGAGATCTGTGGCTGGAGAGGAATGCCGTAGTAAGACGTTTGTCGCTCCGGCAACTTCGGAGAAGCCACATCAGTGTTGATTCCTAGAAGAACGTTCCATTTATCCGTAATACAACGCTCGACAACTAGCGGGACTGACCTTGGGTTTTGGAATCATGTAACCCCTTATCGAAATCATAAAGGCATTTAACCCCCACCATGAAACTGGCCAAGAGGAGTATGAATGCGACAATCGCTAAATCTGGTATCAGAACAGCACGCTGATAAGCTACTAATGCACGTACTGAACACGGTCAGTGTTGCACGCGTGGAAAGATACTGCGCCTCGGATGAAGGTTCATAAAAACGGAAAAGTTTATACACTACAGCCCTTATTATAGAGGGAAAACCATAAACATCATGTGTGTACTTACCGACTGCATGGAGGGGACGGATAAGGTACGCATTGAATTACACCTCAAAACTCCAATGGACCACTTACAATAAGTCATCGCCGCCACCATTAAGGTAAGGGAGGCGGCCATTAACCTTGATATTCAAGTCAATTTATAACCAGGTTGGTCGGTTCGAAGAACATACCATTTGACCTCGCGTTGAACAGCAAACGCACAACCAGCAAGAAGGATCAAAACAATCGGTATCGCGGCAATGGTGAGGCCGAATTCAGTAGAATCGGTAGAGAGCACAACTATGAGAAGCTAACCGGTGTCAGCAACTTCTGTCATATGAAACATTCAGCGCACACTTACTTGCATGGTCACGCCCACAAAGCAGAAAAAGTCGATTTTCAGGAAGCAGATAAAGATTTGATAGTACTGGTACATCGCTGTTCCAATGAATTCAGTTGAAGGCAAAGGCACGGCACAAGAAGACATTTACGAACATTTCAGCTTTGGGTTGGCACCGACAACATGGAATATCTCCCATCTAGGTGTGAACCATGAGCGTGGTTATAACTCGAAGGGGTAAAGCTTTTACCCAAATTCCTCGTAAAGCCGCTTAATCCAGAACATCAGCAAAAACCATGAAGCAGATATTATGCATGGTGCGATCACAAGGAACGGCTTCACTTTGTCCCATAAGAAGTCCGCATCGTCGACACATTCCAACAGACCTGATAAAGTGCAGTCTCCAATGGCAGTATTAGTCTCGCGCACCTGTAGTGCTGAAAAGACGATGAGAGCGCCATGGAATACTATAGAGCTCGGTGGATTAAAGTGTCGTACGCAGTCAGGACCACCTACCGATGATGCTGAGGAGTTGAATGATGTTTCTTAGTCTCAGAGCATCGAAAGCCAAGGCAAGCTCGAATATCCTGCGCAGAACGATTGAGCAGATATTAACGTGAGCTTGAGAATCGGCGTTTACTCGGCGAGAATGAACAACGCAAGATAACACGGCAGTGTCTGTGAATTCGTGAACCACCTGAGGACGATTGGGCTTTGAAAATGCATACCTTGTACCCCGCTTCGTCGAATCTCGACCCCAGGTATCCATGCACCTTGAGATGAATTAAAGACAAATCCTATGGTTGAAGCGCCTCACTCACAATGCCAAACGTCGATGAAACCAATGCAATGACTACTATGGCCTCTATAATCGCGCTTAAATCTTTTCGTGTAGGGGTGTTTATAGCATCATGAACTCACGAATCGCAACTGAGGAGACATCAGATTGAGTGGTTCACCGGCAAGGAGGGTTTGAAGACGTACTGGTGATCATAAAGGCGCGCTGGGCCTTTGTCCCAAGGAGAGATTCAACCGCCATCCTGACTCGGAGGAGAAGGCCAACCTTGAGCTTGAGGGCGGTGAGAGTTGGAAATGCAGCGAAATAGCGCTAGTGAATGGGAGCTAAGTGGCTGTGCAACTGACTTGGGTTCACAATAAGTTTCAACGCGGCTCGCTCTACTATGTACAAAGTCTCCTCCCAAGGATGATGGTCGGCGACTCTTACCAAGCCCCACAGCACCTACAAGCTGTGTCATGGGCAGTCCATCAACCGGCAGTGATGCCATACTTCCTGTGCGGTGACCGGTCCACTCCGTATTGAAGTGACTTGTGGGCTGTGGCCGATACGGACCAGCTTCACCTTCGCACACTACCATGGCATTGTTGTGTTTTTTGGGGGAGTATACTATACTCATACACTACATCAACCCAGATATGTGCAACCATCAAGTGTATAAGTATGTGACCGGCACTCTGGGTACAAAGTTGATCATTCCAACCAGTCTAACTGAGCAAGCAATCAAAACGTGTCACCCTTACACATGCTCTCTCTAACAGCTTGTGCGACCAGAAGTTCCTCCATCCACAGGGTCCGTATGGGTTGCTGTACGCGGGAACAGCTCACCACCTCATCGAGTGTTCGTTGGGCTCTGCTGATGATCACTTCGCACATATGAAGGATAGATTCTCTACATGACTCTTCGTTGCTGTCTGATACGCGTTCTCGCTTGCCCAGAGTGACATCTCTCCATATCTGAATGTCGCTTTCTTCGACACCCTTTGCTCCTGAAACAAGATTATACAGACGCAGCGCCGTGATTAATCGCCAAGACGGTCGGGCATATTCTGGCGTCGAAAAAATAACCCAGTCCCTGACAACATAGCTAGGTTCTAGTGTGTGTTGCAAATAAAATGGACGCACCCCCAGTAACCCTCCTTTTCGAGCATAACCCTCACCATATGGCTTTGTCGTTGGTCTTTGAAGAATTTCTCCCCGAGGACATCTTCAACATCGACTTCACCATGAATTCCCGTCGCTGTATTATGGAGTTCATTCACAAACCCATATTCCACGAAAAGGGTTTTGTTAGAGTGGCATCCATATGTTAAGAGAATCTCGCTATTCTCTTCTATCACTATATCATCCTTCGAGAAAAACCGGAGGCCTTCCCCTATTGGTGGTACAGGTGCAACATCCCAGATGTCAGCATTATTTAGGCCAGGGCGCATGTTCGACTGGTTTGGGCTGTGGTTAGCGAAATCAAGTACTGGACACATGGTGAGATTGTTGGGGTTCGATTTTGACGATTTGAGGCGATAAAATATGCATCGTGTATTGACTGAGGAGCAGATCATTCTCTAAGTGAGAAAGGGGCATGGAACTATTTGGTTACCGTTTATCCAAGCCCATAAGAAATCCATGACAAGCTCGGCCTCGTCGGTGTCCACACTGCGGTGCCTTCCATCAGGAGACACGGGGAACTGCATCTGCGCAAAGGTTAGAGTGTGAAGAGCCCGCCGAAACTGATAGCCACACCATGAAAGAGTGTACTTTACACCAGTCATTTAAAAAACGACTATAAAGGCATTCCAACTGAGAGGAAATACCAGGAGGAAGTGATTGTAACAAAGCATCTTTTCCACCAGTACATCCTTGCCTCAGATGCTTAGAGCAGACTATCCATGTTAGTGGGTGGCTACTAAAGTCTCGAGGAAGCGTTGAAATGTATGGCCCAAAGAGTGGATCCTTGCTATCTTCATCCCCATCTGGGCGCCATATGAGCAGGTGCATGGAAATTAATTGGATCGCAGTGAGTGTTTTGACGGTTTGTAGTGGGTAAAATGGTTTGAGGGTCATCACATTCATCATCGCCTTGGCCGGAATAGAGAATAGAAGGCTGCCTGGCTAGAAAACGAGTCAAAACTCCTTGGACATAAGAGGGGATTAAACACACCGGACAAGATCTACGTGAAAATAGACCATTGCCAGCCGCTGTGTACGAGTCTCTAGTGTGGGCAGATGGAAGGGGATTTGTGGTGAAACTACGCAACTAGGTGTCTTTCTGCACTCGACTACTAGGTCGGTCATTTCTGCTCCGAGGCTATTGAGCCAGGCCATCAGGTTCTCCCATCGGGAGTTCGCCGACATGCCCTCTTTGAACGTTGGATTTGAGTGTACAGGTCAACAGAACGTCCCAGAAGTAGGCAGGGACGTACCCAGGTGAGAATTCTTGAAAAGCGCACTTATTCTCAGTGGATGATGACGGAACACCCGAAGCATAAGGGTGGATGTGACGACTCCGATGGTTCTTCTTTCTTATCGATCCCGTCACCCATCATTTATTATATCCTACCACTTGGACGCTCATTACCAAGTACTCCGTGCACCCAGCAGTTGGCTAGGAACATGTCTGTGTTCAATGCATCTCGTCTACTCGGGAAAACCGTCCTGATTACGGGGGCGAGCTCAGGCATTGGCGCGGTAAGACTCAGTCAGTATATCTCGCTTGAGCAGCTGATAAGGCCCCGTCAAAGGCGACAGCGATTCTTTTCGCAAAAGCAAGTCTGAAACCCTCATCGGAGGCTGGGATCGCCTACTAACACATCACAGGCTGGTTCGAACTTAATTCTCACTGCTCGTCGTATGGATGCTCTCGAGAAGGTACGGCAACAGTGCGTCGCTGCACACCAAGGAGCTGGCGTTCAACACGGGGGTCAATTCGTTACTATTCCTCTTGATGTTTCCGATAAGAACCAAATTGCCTCGCTTCCTAATAAAATCCCTGCGGATCTTCGTAACATTGATATCCTTGGTAAGCTGCAGGATCGAGTAGCTTCATCTTTCTCTGTATCAAAGGCTTTCTTTTCTGTAGTGAATAATGCGGGCTATGTCGTGGGTGTTGACCGCGTAGGGGATATCTCACTCCAGAACGTGGAGGAAATGTTCGCTACCAATGTATTCGGCCTGATCGCCTTAACGCAACTTTTCATCAAAGGTCTGTCGTGGTTTCAAACTATTCTATTGTATTCATCTTCCCTGAAGATTTTAGGGAGAGAAGCACTGGTCATATTATTAACATCGGGTCTATTGCCGGAAAGGAGCCCTACGCTGGTGGTAGTATCTACTGTGCAACAAAGCACGCCCTTCATGCATTCACGGCAGCTTTGATGAGAGAAGTTGTTGATACCCCTGTTAGAGTAACGGAGATTCAACCCGGTATGCTCCCGACTACTGACAGCTGTGACCGATTTATCCATGATTATCAGGAATGGTCGAGACTGAATTTTCCATGGTTAGGTACAAGGGTGATAAGTCAGCAGCAGACAAAGTATACAGTGGTTTACAGCCTTGTAGGTGAAAAATCCCCCAATAGTGCAATCCCTTCTAATGTACACATTAGTGGTTGCCGAGGACATCGCAGAAGAAATCGTCTGGGCAGCCTCACGCCCAGAGCATGTAAACATCGCAGAGCTCTTTGTCCTTCCTGTGAATCAAGCCTCTGCCACCATCAACTATCGTTCCGATACATGACTAGGCAATCATTCAGAAGAATATAACTTCCAACCTACTCGTACATGTTTACATTGGAAGGATGAACGATAAGTAATAAAGATACAGCAATGAACAGCAATGGACATTGAGCCACATAATCTAATCAGGAGACGGTTCTAGCCTTTTAATTTCTTGCTCTTCGATCTAGTTGCCCTTACGGGGACAGGGATGGGATCTGGCTCAACGTCGTTGTCATACAAATACTTCTTGATGACGACCGGCTCTTGCACAAGGTGGAGTGGCGGACGATTATCGATATCTGTGATATTGCCAAGTGTATCTAGTCGAAGATTCTACGATTGTGTGAGATGAGAACTAAACACTATGCCCAAGAAGATGCACACCTTGACCGAGGGGGCCAGACAGCCCTTCGCAATGACATGGTTTGATGGGGCCCTTGGTTTGGGGTGGATATCATCGAGGCAAACAGCAGTGGATAATCCACGATGCCACTTGACTTGCTTCGCCGACTTCATTTCTTCATGTGCGTCTTCCCCAAAACGCAGCCTCTTAACTGCGCGCTGTTTCTCTGGTGTCTCATAATCTTCGTCGTCTCCTGGGCCCCTGCCGTGCATGGTAGCCATTCCGTCGCCTGTTCTGTCGTGGTCATCAACATCAAGCAATTGGTCAGAATGCTCGATCACTCCTTCTGTGTCGCTACCTCCCCAACCTTCGTCGCTCCTCCGTGCTCTCCTCTCAGCTCGTTCCTTCCTCTGTTGATGTTTCTCTTCTCTCTGCCGCTGTAGTATGGTCCGTATCTTGACTGTTGGACTCTCTGGACGGAGTCCTTCCTTCCGAATCACCTCCATCGCAAAGAGCGCGACAGTTTGCTGATTCTTCACTGTATTGGATGAAGTGAGTGCTTTCAGAGCTGTAGCACTCATACCCATAAAAACGTCATTTTCTGGGCGTGTGTGCAACCGGCGACCAGACGGAGCAGCTCGAAAAGTGTTACTGGATACGTCCGCAACATCGGAGGTGAGTTTGCGCGTACGAGATAACCTTTTCGAGGCGGACTTGCCCTCTCTCTGTGATGGTTCAAGGTCAATGGTAAGTAGGGTGGAGGCATCATCAGGTGGTGAGTCTAAAACTTTGGCTTCGGGGCTCTTTGAGGACGCGGTTTGAGGCGATAGGGGGGGTTGTTCCTCTGGCGGTGACTGATTGGTAAATGGGTGAATAGTCTGATCAAGAGGGAGAACGGGCGGCGCCGCAGGTTGTGATGTCCCCTCATCCTTGGCACTCGGCTTTGCTGGTTGTGGTGTCTCCCCACCCTTAGCACTTGGCTTTGCAGGTGTATGACACACAGACAGCATACCATCGACCACCTTGCGAAATGGGATCGGTGCAGTAGGCTTCAATGAGTTTGTCACCGGTGGTACATTGGATTCCGAGGGTGGGTTTGAGGAGGGCCTCATAGCATATTTTCCACCTAACATGCCAGGTACCACCTGACGAATCTTAATAGGATGTGAACCAGACTGGTTTACTATTGGTCCGGGTCCTCGTTTTCTCTTCAATGTTTGCAGTGCGGACTTATTGGGTGAGGCCAACTCGTTGGTATTCTGATTGGTTGGCTCGTCAGAGCTACTGTGGCTGGTCCCAGTACGGGAGAGCACATGGGTAACAGGTTTCTAAAAACATTTCAGGAAGCCGAAACCAGATCCTCGTCAGAGACACTCACGTTACTCGGGAGTGTCTTAGGTACTGATGGGACTTTTGAAACATTGGCAATTCCTCGCGGTCGTGCGTAGGGTTTGGCGCCTATTCTAGGAATACGGCTACCCACAGGGGGTTGCTTGAGTTGAGATTTATGGGGACTGGGTACTAGTACTCCAGTCGTCAAATTGGTATCTGCACCACCTGTCTCTTCACTCTCATTTTCTTCCGGAATGGGATAAGTTGAGCTGGCTTCTGACTTCTCCGTGGCTATGAGCGGGTAAGGGAGTTTGGTACTGGCCCTTGGTGTCGTAAGGACCCTGGGGAACATTGGACCCTTACCCTCTACATTATCCCTAACCCTTGATGTTGTTGAGGAAGGCTCGACAGAGCGACTGCGGGCCGGGGTAGCAATGGCCGGGCGTGGTTCTACAGATGCGCTCCGTGCATGCAGAAACGTATGCGCACACGTGCTGGCAATGGAACGGCTTGGTGATGGTATGCGCTCCGCCGTAGGAACTCGTCTTGCCGGGCTGCGAGGAGTGTCATCACGCCAAAAGATGTCTCCGCACACCTTTGGGAAACGTCCTGTTTGGTCCTCGAGCAACGCGAACTGAGCGGAGTTCTTCAGTGAAGGAGTGATGTTGGCAAAGGCATCATGTATCGGGACTCTTCTTGCGGGAGTTCGAGAGCTTTCGTCGAGGGTATGCGTAAGCCTGAGTGGAGAAGCATTGCGGAGAGCATGCTTCGACCATATAGGAGTCGGAGCAGCCAGGGGACGTTGAATTGTTGAATTTATTAGGTTGGGATGCAGTGTGGGTGGTTTAGGCACACAAGGTGTAGAGTGTTCTGACTCCTGGACCTTTTCAGTAGGTAAAGGAGCCTCTTGGTTTTGGGTAGCCGAGTTTAACGACGGCAGCAGCTGTGTCAATACACCAGCGGACTGGGGAGATAAGGACCTCAGTTTATGATGTGACGAGCTATCGCCCCCCTCTGGAGTCCGCTTTCCTTTGCCCCTTGCTTTGGTCGACAGTAATCTGTCAGATCCATCTCCGACAGAAAATAAGCTCATGTCTGCAGATAATAAGGGAGGTATGGGTTCCGGGGATCTTGAGGTAGTACCTGGTAGAAGTGCGGCATTCACTTCATCCTCAGATTCTCGCTGGAGAGGCAGGGGCTCAAGGGGTTCTCCCGAAATACATGACACCTCTGATGCTGACGTGTGCATAGTAGTCGTACTTCCTGAGGCTGGAGAAGGTGAATCGCCTGCGCCATCTACGCGTACTTCTGGATGAAACGCACGTTCGGGTGTTGCCGAGAGAAAATCATCGGGTCGCATGCTGGGGTTCGCAATAGGTAAGGCTGATGTAGCATTTTGCAAGATAGATGCGGGGCGAGATTCAAATGAAATTAAGTCATGCTGGGAGGTGTTGCCTGCATCCAGCACCGCTCTTCCTGTGTCCCCCGGTACCGAAATTGAAGGGCGGCCAGTAAAGACAAGAGATGAATCATCAACAGGAGCAGCCAGTTGGTTTAATTTCTCGAACAGGTTGATGGAACGAAATGGACTGGGAGGTACGGATACATCCAGCAGCGGAAATTGCGCATCCTTCGCTGGTATGTAATCAGAACCAGGGTAAATGCGTCCCCGAGGCGGCGGTGAAGGGTTATCAAATGCACGCATTATCTTTGTAGCGAGCACGGAGGAAGGCTCTGATGGTGCGTACACATCAAGGAAGTAGTCATGAGAGCATACTACCTACCATCCTGAAGATCGTTCTCCGTGGGCGTGTCCTCGCCAGGAAGATCATATGTAAGCTCCTCAACGCCTTCCACGCCGTCTTGGGCTCCATCATCGCATGCAGGCAGAGAGACAGCATTATTCGATTGGAAGTGAGACAGGGGGAGGCTGGAGAGCCTTGGAGAGCGGCGTATGGGGCTACCAAACGCGCCAGACTTATGGGCGGCCCGCCGCGCGATGTTCTGGACGATGAACTTCTTCTCTGGGGAGAGAATCGGCCCAAAGTAGACGCGGGCCGATGACGAGTTGACCTCATCGGTGTCCGAAGATTCGCTGGCAGTCAAAGGCGGTGAGTAGGGTGTGGACAAATTCGAAGGATCCATATATCTTGTAAAGAGATTTCCTGAAAAGCCAAAGAATATCTCGTGTGCATGTAAAAATGTGCAGACTAGCGAGCGGATCGTATGAGTGTGCAGGACACGACCAGCTTGAAGGAGGACGAAAACAACGTTGAGGCGCGTATAAGCACGTGATCGCTATTCTTTTACCAAGCTAAGTCACTATTATTACGGTAGTCTAAACCTTTAAGACATCGACTCAGTCCAGTTTGGAAGACACGGGTCAGTCAACTTCCTTGGGTGAATGACCCTCGGATAGGGTATTGTTCACCCCTATCAGTTCGTCAGCCGTATATCTAAGTCGGGTTCTCGCAACTTAACCTGCGGGTTTTC
>Ga0307518_10001288_pt1 | contig 18836 bp, 26 predicted proteins | sample 25_EM_MG_FD_203889 | JGI IMG/M metagenome (GOLD analysis project Ga0307518, IMG submission 203889) | Populus trichocarpa ectomycorrhiza microbial communities from riparian zone in the Pacific Northwest, United States - 25_EM | ecosystem: Host-associated > Plants > Roots > Unclassified | place...
TCTTTGCTCATTCTGGTATGGGAGTTGGACTGCAGTAGATTGCATTCCTTTCTCATACCATAATGGACGTTATTCCTTCAGTTTCTTCTGCTTCTTGGCGGTTCTTGTGCGAGTGATGACTGCTAGACATGGGCAGTCATCTCTTGCATCAGGATAGTCTTCTTGTGCAATAGATGGCTACATCGTGCTCATCCTTTGCATCAGGATCGTTCAATATTGACATTATCTTCCATGTTCACTGTACCAAACCTGTTTGGTGCATGACACCGGACCGTACACTATGGTGACACTGGTACCCTGGCCTGACCATAAATTATGGTGACACCCACACCCAGGCCAGATTGTATATTATGGTGACACCAGTATTCTGGCCTGACCATAGACTATGGTGACACCCACACCCAGGCTGGACTGTATATTATTATCACACTGGTACCCTGGCTGGACCATACACTATGGTGACACTGGTACCCTGGCCTGACCATCAATTATGGTGACACCCACACCCAGGCCGGATTGTATATTATGGTGACACCAGTATCCTGGCCTGACCGTACACTATGGTGACACCAGTACCCTGGCCCAACCATAAACTATGGTGACACCCACACCCAGGCCGGATTGTACATTATGGTGACACTGGTACCCTGGCCAGACTGTACACTATGGTGATACCTGCACCCAGGCCAGGCCCTATATGATGGTGACACTGGTACCCTGGCCTGACCATAACCTATGGTGATGCCCACACCCTGGCCGGACTGTATATTATGGTTAAACTACACACCCTGGCCGGACCATACACTATGGTGATACCTGCATCCTGGCCTGACCCTATATTATGGGTGACCCACCCCCAGGCTGGACCATGTATTATGGTGACAATTCCACACACAGGCTGGACCATATATCATGGCAACACCCTGTAGTCCAGCCTGACCCCCACTGGCCCATAAGATACGGCCGATTGTCAACCACCGCAGGCCGTAAAGTATGGTACAATGTAGGTTCATTATGTGTTGCAGAGGGTTGCCCACCTGGGCACCTGTCTGTGCATCCCAAACTCGGATTGTGTCATCCCAAGAACCTGACACAATGTGCCTTCCCTCTGGTGAGAATGCAACTGAAAAGACTGAGGAAGTGTGCCCTTGCAGAGTGTTGTCCACCTGGGCACCTGTCTGTGCATCCCAAACTCAGATTGTGTGATCCAAAGAGCCTGACACAATGTGCCTTCCATCTGGTGAGAATGCAACTGACCAGACTGAGGAAGTGTGACCTCGCAAAGCATGTTGATTACTAGGCCAATCTTCATGTTTCCCCCTGGCAACCTTAGCTATCCTTGGAAAAGTTGCAGTCAGCATGTTGCCCAGTGTTGACCTGGGTGGCAAAAATGGTAATCCAGACAGGTATAAGTGTGGTGTACTTTCAGAAATCACACCAGCAAAATTTTGCACAAACTTGATGCCATCCTGGATGAACATCAGAGCATCCCTATACTCTGCCTTTCCCTGTCACAGTATTAGCATGCCACTCAACTTGTGCAATATAATATACTCACCTGCAGCCATCCCTCAGCAGAGATCAAAGCCCTATAAGCCTCACCAATACACTTGCACACCCCAAGTACCCCCATCCAAAATAGAATCCTTTCTCCAGTCACAATATCCATGACATGTTTTGCCAGGTCTGTATCCAATGTGGAGTCATGCAGGTGGGTTGCCCAGAATCGACAGGAGTACAACAGATGCAGTGGAATATGCTTTTCGATCTTCATTGCCAAGTTTGTCACTGCTGAGTTGTGCACATATGATGTTTCTAGTCCACAGATATTGAACTGAAGGCTATCTCGCATGACACAGAGCGATGCAAGGGCCAGTTCATGGTGTACATCAGCTTCGTCAATGAAGAATTTGCCACTCCACTTTTTATCCAACAAAAAGTCGTAGAACAAGGCATGCAGGGGACGAACAGGAGTGGAGAAGTCGGTGGTACCTGTGAGAAAGGACACCATGTAGCCAAGGATGATGCAGATGGAAAAGTGGTCATCCTCCCGAGTGAACTTGCAATGCATCGAGTCCAGTGCACTGATAGAGAGTGGTTCCTTCAACCACATGATCTGCTGCATGACAGAATGAAATCTCTCCAGCACATCTGCATCCCCCTGTATGAGATCCTTCAAGGACATGGTATACATCTCATTGAGGAGATTGGCTCCATCACCAGCATGAGACATGATCTTATGAAAGCGCTTGCTGGGTATCACGCCAATCCCAGGGCAAAGGAAATCAAATGCTAGACGTGCCCACTTGAAGAGACCATTTGATTTCACAGCAAGTTGTTCCACGTCCCTGTCAGAGAATGCGACACAAAGTTTCTTGAGTGTGGTGGAAATGTAATGAGCAATATCACGAGTTACTGACTCAACTTCAACATCATCAAGGGATCTTGCCTGGACATGATTACTTTCCAACAGTTTCTGTCCAATGTCCTTGATAGGCCGAGATGTCAACATGATCTGGATATTCGCTGCAAACCTTTCATCATATGTGGCAAGAATACCAAGAATCTTCTCCCTGGTGGCCTCTGCACCACTCTCATCGAAAGCATCAATGATGACGATGACATTTTGGGACAAGGGCCCTTCCAATTTGGCAAGGGGTTCAAGTATGAACTTCCTTCACTGCTCTGTGATATCTGCTGTATCCCTCAGTGAGTGGTTATTGGTAACCCCTTTAGCTAGGATTGGCCAGAGGTGGAGGTCATGATCAGCCAAGTCACGTGCGATGGTCGTGAACAACTTCACATGAAGTCTTTCGTGCTGTCTGGTGCGACTGAAGCAGAAGCAGGACCCAAACATGCCAAGATTCTGTGCATGTAAAGCAATCATGTGGGCGATGGCAGATTTCCCCCTTCCAGCTTGACCATAAAGCCAGAAGATTGGTGGTGTCACTGGGTTTGGGCTATTCATCCAGTCCAGGATCTCGTTCAAGATCTCGGTTCTTGTACCATCAAGACACTTCTTGCCTGTATCCAGACCGACTTGGCTGGCCCAAACCAGAGAGTCCAAGGTAAGGTCTTCCTGGATCTGCTGGATACCCACACTAAGGTCTTGCCCGACCTGTTGGACATCCACTTGGACATTGAGGAGTGCCTGATCTCGAAGACCTTGCATCAGTTGATCTAACTTTGAGTTGTAGTTTGCAACCTTGGCGTCTGTCTCGCATCTGTCTCATCAAAGACATTCTTCCCAAGTCTATGCCCTGTGAAGGAGGTGAACTCCTATGAAAAGGATGAAACAAAGAGGCAGCCTACAGAAGCTCTCAGTGTCTGAGTACTGTGAGATGAAAAATGCACATTCCCGTATTATCTGGGCAATCTGTACCAGCACATCCTTCGTGGTGTTAATCTTCGACAAAGACTTGTTTTCCAGGATAAGTACGTAGGTGTCTCTGACTCTAGAGAGGAGAGTAGCAATAGATGCGTCGAGGTTTGCTTGAGCCAGGATCATCTGTCCGGGATCACATCAACAGCTACATGTGGTATGATGTATGCACTACACTCAATGCACTCAATGCCATCTGAGCGTATGGGTGTACCTATGGATGGCCATCAGACAGGATCAGAGCATATTCAAGTGACGAAACTAACAATAGCAATGGTATTGACGATGGTATTGAAGGTCTTCAGAGGTTGAAGATATGTGGCATTGATGGTATCTATGATGGTCACCACAGTATTAGCAAGGTCTGTTGCATTGACACCAGTTTCTGCAGCATCAGGAATGGGATTGATATCCAATAGCTTCTTCTCTGCGTCCTGGAGAATGGTTTGAGTAGGCTTGTCATCATCTGGCACCTACGTAGCTGAACCCTTAAGCACTGGAAGTGCATGAGACAATATATGTACATACCACGGGAGGAGGTTGACCTTTATCTTTTTGCACTGAAGTGCTGCCAGGATCAGCTCCAACAGTGGAGGCTTGAGGGGTGTTTACGGGGACTTCAGGAACAACTGGAGTGGGCTAGTTGTGTATTGTTGTGCATAAACAGTTCAGATCAGACCAGCACACACAGATAAGCTGAACCTACTTGATCAGATGAAGCAGACAACCCCTCTCCCTGGAATGGATTGAGAGCAGGACTTGTTATGAGAGGACCATGGGCAGACTGCACAGGCAGCGCTTCTGTTTGTCCTAGAACAGGGCCATTCGGCTCATCTCGCTGTGGTGCTCCCTGTTCATCAAACTGGTAGAGATTGCGTTTATGGCACCAACATACCTTGGAAAAAATGTTTCGCAAGTGGTGGTGAAGTCGTTTGAGCGTTGCCTTTCCTTTGGTAGTCAAGGTTGAGTCCGCATCTGTGGGGGTAGAGGTGTGAGGTAGCTGCTGGGACAACTAGTATTAGTTCAAGCCCTGCTCAGTATTGTAATAAGTTGTCAAGTTCACATACCGCGTCTCCACTGGACAGTTTCAGTGCAGTCATGTGGTTTTTCTTAGGCATTGGTCAGAGAGGGATTACAATTCTGGAACTTCTGGCAGATGGTTAGCTGGTAGAGGTAAGAGTTTGAAGAAGGGTACGAAATGCCTTGTTGCAAACGTGCACCTGCACTGCTGCTGGTCCACATGTTGCCCCCAAGCAGGGGGGTTGGCAACTGCATGTGGTCTGTGGTATCCATGATGGATTTCTTCGCCTGTTGCCCTTGCATGTCTGTTTGGGCTCCATCTCCATCAGCTAGCCTGCAAGGTTTCTTTACTCCTATTCCCTCTGCATCACCTCATAGATCACGATCATTCTCTTATGCCACCTTGCTGAGGTGAGATGGCCAGCAAACTCAAGGAGGAGGGGTTTAGAGCTGAGTGCACCATCATCCTCCACTGGGCCTCTTCCTTCATAGTATGGCATCTCAGTTTGCGTGCTTTCCACTCCACAGTCCCCCTCTCATTCTGTCTTAACGTCCAATGTGATCTGCTTTCTTTATCCTTGTCAACTGTTCACAAAGCTGACGCTTTGCTTCCATCCTTGACAGGTTTGCACTAGATCTCATCAATGTCTTCTTCCAGATCATCCAAACTCGCCTTCTCTCCTCAACCCCAGCTCAATTCTATACTTGATTCAACCTCCAAGCTGGTAGTTGACACCCCATTCTGGGGAACAAGCAGGAAGACTCTTCACCCAGTGCTTATCAACACCATCCTTGCACGGAGCCGACTTCTCTCAACATCCTCTTTTAGTGGCAAGCAGGCAGCACAATAATGGCCACGGTCTTCTCACCAAGGTATTGATTGACCAATGTAGCGAACTCACATCCATGAAGGTTCACTGCATCCCACAAGCGGACAACAGGGACCTCTTGGTCAAGCCATTGCAATGCCTTTCATATCCCATTTTGTTCCCATGACCGACTGCTCTGATCCCCCTATGTTTTTGGAGGAACCCACCACAGAAACAGGGGCACCCCCATGGAATTCAAGGTTGTAACTGAATTGTAATCACCTGGTGTAGGGTCCCATTGCTTCTGGCTGGGCTGCGGAATTCGACACCTACTATGCTTCCAGGTCTGCCCATTCCATCAGACGCTGAACTGATGCGCTCGTATATAGACATACATTGCAGATCATCCACAAGTCTGTCATCAAGAACCAACATCCATGGTACAACAATGTTTGCTTGGTGTCTGGCGGATGCGCTTCCTGCCTTTTATTACCATGAAGTTACCTATGCCATAAGTCCTTTACAGACTATGTATATCAGAGGTTTTAATCATTTCTTATCCCACCCCGCCCTTGATGGCACCCAGGGATGATGATGAACGAGCATCGACTTCCATATGCAGATCAGGACCTTGCCCAGTCTTCAACATGCAAACAGTTAAGAGGTGCACCGTTTGGTCTTCTTTTAGTGAGGAATGGTATTCACTGACGTGGCGGTCCTCCCTGTCAGTTCTTGGTTAGCTTTTGTTTCGCTGCTACCGTTTTGTTTATAAAATATAGTTATACATCATTACTAGGGATACTACAATGTGTCCCATGTATTGGCACAAATATCTAGGGGGATTACACAGCCACAAACAGTTGCAGAGGGTATACCCCTTGAATTGGCAATAAAAGATACCTGAGAGCTTGTTCACCATCTGTCCAAGGTCAACGTGCCCCCACAAACCTGGTCGAAATCTGGGTCTTGTCTCCACTGTCTGCATAGTGGGTGTTTGCCGAGATTAGGGAGTGATCCAGACCTGAGGTAATCCTGCAAATTCAGTCCTCGGTCACCCAGCCAGGCGACCAGGTGGTAATAAATCATATTCACACATGTCATGTTACTTTGTCCTCCCATCAGCGGATCCGAACAAAATGGCGCCTGTCACAACCACAACCGATAAAATATCCTTTCCCACTTGATAGAGTGAACAGGCTGCTACTCCACTTCCTATCAGTGAAAATAACCATGAGTTTGGACATTCCCTTTTCACATACATACCTAGGTGCACTGCTGACACAGTCAGTTTCATACACATGCAACAAACCTTCGTTGCACAGACATCAACTTGAAGGTGCTTCCCAGGTTCTGGGATAGCTTTGTGGTGCAAATTCTCACCTGCAAGAGCAATAAATGGGCCACATCATTTGCTCCAAGCAAACAATGTTCTCGATATGTTGGCTACTCATCCTGTTGGAATTACATAGTACAAGATCAGAAAAAGACCACAATTGTGTTTACCTAGAGCGATACAAGCATGGTCCATTCAGCTTTGATTGCACAAACTGTGGCCAAAGAGAACATAAACAACGAGCAGTTGGGAGCGGGTCGTGAACTTAATCGTCGTGGATCACGCCCATTCACTGTCATTGTAGTTCCTAGCACACCAGGTTAGTATGTTTGAGTGCCCAAAAGCATTGGATGTTACCCAGCAGCTTTCGATACATGCCTGGCCTCTTCAGTGATGGGCTGGAACAAATTCAGTCAATGGTTCGAGATGTATCTACTGACTTACCTGGGCGATATGCATCCTGATACCCGTTGTACCCCCAGTATCCATTTTGGAATGCGGTGTGGGCAGGTTGCATGTATAGTGGTGAGGGGATATGTGAGTATGCTCAGAAAGACTTGATATACAATTGTGGTGTTCCAGTCAATGGGATCAATGCAACTATCCTGCTGACTGTGTAGCATGCATACTACCACATGAGCATTAGATCTTCAGGCAGCAGCTTTCCAACCCAGTGTGTCAGAAGGGTACTTTCTGTTGATCACTGATCTACCACAGAGTACATACAAGCAAGTAAAATTCATTCAGGTAGCCACTTGCAAGGCAAATCAACACATTGCAATCATGCACTGGGTAGCTGGGGTAGTGCTCTGTCAGTGAACACAAGTACCCGTGCAGCATGAAGAACACTCACTCCACTTTTTCATGACCTCGTTCACAATCACCAAATGCTTGGCCCCTTCCTCACCCCTAATCTACCCCACTTCAAACCCTTTCCTTTCTTCCTCTGAAAAACATGCCCACAAGCTCATTGCAGAGATCATATGTGGCTTTCGATGGTTTGGGTGATGCGGTGGTGATGAGTACTTTGGGTGGCATATTTGGTGTAAATTTGATGTAGGTGGGGTCAATGCAAGGTCAGTTCAGCTCTTCACTGAGCCAGCAGTTGGTGTCATTGTGGAAGTCGATGTATGCTGATGCTGATACTAGCTGACCAGCCTCTTCACTGGCATTACAGGATATGGAAAGCAGAATCTGTGGCCCTCCTGATGGTCGCTTCATTTTTACATCACATGAGGCAGGCGACCACTCCACCACCCCACGAGCTACACGACTTGGTGGTCAACCATGCACATCAAGCCCTACCTTGACATTGAACATGACCAGGTATCTGAGTTGGCAAGCAAGGTCTGTGACCTGAACCAGAGCTGGAGGATGACCAACGCGAGCGGGAAGCTGATTTCAGAGATTTGAGTGTGACTTGTGGAATTGCATGTGCCATGAGGCAGACGTGTTTCCTTTCCTGGTCACTGCCCTGTTCCTCCTCATTTCTGCCGATCGTGATTTCCATGCTTGTGGTTGGGGCTTTTCATGAGGGTGACGTGTGACTGGGCAAGTTCTGTCTGGTATTGTAATTGGAGGACCTGGGTGATGCGGCTGAGTTCTGCAAACGGGATCAAGTGAACAATGCGTGCACCTCTAGTTCGTCGTACGAAGCGAGACTTGAGCGTCTGCAGCATAGGGTAAGTCGGTGGACATAGCAGAGATGTAAGAGACAAGTGCTGCAAGCCAAGTCTCACTGGGAAGCTGTGCGGCAGTGTTGGGGGTCTACTGTCAGCACTTCCCTTTTGTCTTTCTCTTGCCCATCACCTCAATAAGTAAACACCCTCAGACTCCAAGACACAGGAAGTAAGTTAAGACATAATCCTTTGTCACACAGATACTATACACAGGTTTTTCACTTTGGCAGTCAAAGCCAGGTCATACTCGAAAAGAGGCGATGGAGGTACTTGACTTCTTTCTTTTCTTTTTCCTGTCCTCTTCCCCCCCTTCTCCCTTTATTTTGTGCAGCGACGATGACAACACTCATTGGTGCATTCCTCTCTCCCCCTCCCCACTTTCATTGCACATGTGTCACGACCGCGTGACACCTCGTGACTCCGCAAGGCCTCTAGTCTGTTATAGACTCAAGTCCAATCGTGATTGGACACCTCCAACGCTACGTATCCATCTCCGCTCCGACAATTGATGCTCCGTCTCCTTTTAGTAAATAGTTCCATGCTTATGCCTCTGGTTATTGTATGCTTCCGTTCCGCTTCCGTTCCTGTTTCCCTTGTTCCCGTTTTAGATTAGATCTGATTACTCATAGCTGTGTTCCGTTAACCTTTTGATCTGTTATGCTTATCACTGATCTCCGTTCCATGTATGTTACTCATCTGGTTGTTATCCGCAGACTCTTAGCTACTTCTCCACTGTGTCTCTCCTCCGCTTCTCGGTTACTATACATATCTGATGTACAGTATAAGTACTCTGCACGCTGAGGGGATTGTCCCTCAGTTCGAATATCATCTTGAATACTTCCTGCGAACTCCCCTCTGTTCCCCTCCATCTCCTCTGCCTTCTGGCAACTCCGACCTTCGTCGGACCTCTGTCTCTCTGTCTCTTAGTCCTCCGAAATATGAGGACGCAGGTATCGCAAGGGCGCAGCACATACGCTGAAGCCAAAGTCCTCAACACCTCCGCATCTCCTCCGCTTGTCGTTGACAACCCTTCGCACTTAACTCCGCTCGTGTCAGAGTTCGTCGGAGGAACCGGTTCTGACAGTATATTTGAACTCACTCTTGCACACCTGCTAATTACTCCCAACCATGACTAGTCACTCAATAATCACAACTCGTGCTCAGTCTCGTGCGCTCGAAGAGCACCAGGAGGCGCTGAATGCGCCTTCAACCTCCAGAAATGATCTAGCCGAAGAAGGGGAATTCCTCTCCTTCTCTAACAGAAATACTCCGCCTGGGGCTCCCGCCCCCGATCCCACTACTCCAACCCCCGCTCTGTGCCACCCCAACAAGTCTGGAGTTTACTCCACACGTCATTTCGACAATGTCCTGGACATCTACGGTGATGGCTACCCTGGTGGCGACGGTGGTGGTGGCGGAGATAGCAACCCGCCTTCTCCCAACCCACCAGATGTCCCACTACCAGACTCCCCTATCCCTTCCACTTCAACTCCGACTCCGGACCCGCTGCTCCTATTCGCACAAGCGGTCCAGGCGCTGACCAAGGTCACTATGGCATCTGCCGATCGCGACTCCTCTTCTGGTCACACTAAAGTCCGTGAACCTGACACGTTCGACGGAACTGATCTGCACAAACTCCGCACTTTCCTCGTCCAGTGCGAACTGAACTTTCAGGATCACCCCAAGGCTTTCACCTCCGACTGCGCTAGGGTCACCTTTGCGCAGTCATACCTAAAGGGCATGGCCCTTGAGTGGTTCGAACCGGACCTACTCAACTCTGCCAATCCCCGCGCCTGTCCGCTATGGATGGACAACTACGCCCAGTTCGTCTCCGAACTGAAATCCAACTTCGGCCCGCATGACCCCATTAGAGACACCGAACACCAGTTGGATAATCTATCCATGAAAGAAGGACAAAAAATCAACAAGTATGTGGTCAAGTTTAACCACCTCGCTGGCCAAGTCCATGGCTACGGCAATGGCGCCCTCTGCCACATCTTCTACAGCGGTCTCCCCGACCGCATCAAGGACAAAATTTCCCGCGTTGGCAAACCCCGCACCCTCGATGGTTACCACACTCTCGTGCAGACCATCGACACCAGGTACTGGGAGCGCAAATCTGAAGTTGCATGCCAAACCAAGACCTCCACGTCCTCCACGTCTAACTCCGCCTCTAAAGGCAATTCCTCTGCCTCCTCCAACTCCAAGGGTAAAACCAAGGAGAAGGACAACAAGAACAAGAGCTCCGACAAGTCGAAGAGCTCCTCCGGCGCCAAGCCCGCCTCCTCCAAAACCCCCACCCATCTTGGGAAAGATGGCAAGTTGACCGAGGAAGAGCGCCAGTGGCGCATCAAAGACAAGCTCTGCATGTTCTGCAGACAACCCGGCCATATGGCCAGGGACTGTCAAGACCATGTCCAACTCCGGACTCTTATCCGGTTACTCCGGTCGCATTGCAGCACTGTAGCTCAACTCCAGACCTCTGCGCATTACTCTGGTCCCGGACGCGCACATACCCTTCCGCTAAGTGCGACCCTTTGCATTAGACTCAATCCAGTCGTTACCACACTTCCCCGTCTACCCTGTTGTACTGTGAGTTCTCCGTGCTCCGTTTGTATCTTCTACCTTGTAGTATTTTCTCCGGACCTTACTTATTTTCATCGGACCTGACCTAGTCCCAACTCCGGTCGTCCCTTGTCCGCCCTTTAGGATGTTTACTTGTCACCATAAATACTCGTCCATAGTTCTCCATAGTATAAGTACCCTGTACTCCGTCCTGTATACCTCAGTCTGAAATCAACTTAGTCTCTACTCCAGTCTCTGTCTGTCTCCACCTCCGTCTCCGACTCCATCGCCTTGACCGGAACCTACGCAAGGGATCAACGCTCGACACCCTTGTCGTTGAATCCAATCGGTCTCAACTCCGGCCGGACTAATCCCTTGTCCAACCCTCTGCCTTCCTCCTTCGTCCGCTTTCGTCCGGACTTGACCGGACCCCCTACCGGAGTAGACCCGGACTTGACAGGGACTGTCCAAAGTCCACCTCCAAGAGCTCTAAGGCCAAGGCCCACGCTGCCAAGGCCGTGACTCCCGCTGCTGCGGAGTCAAAAAATTAGACAGCAGCTCCCAGAACTCCGCACAATCTGGGGGTTGCGTTGACTCCGACTGTGCACCTACGGAGTTACACCTCAACGTGTCCGTTCTCTCCAATCCCAACTCCCTTATGCCCTCCATATCCATTATGTCCCCTGTCGCTATTCCTCCTGTTTCCGCTCTCGTTGACTCTGGCTCTAGCCACTGTTTTATAGATAGCAAATTTGTTAATAAACACTCTCTTGAAACCTACGTGATCACCGCCTCCTAGATGGTTCTACGAACACCTTCATTACCAAAGCCATCAAACTCGACATTCAGTTCTCCACAGGCGAAGTCAACTCTGAAATTTTCTACATAACTCCACTGGATTCCTCCTGCGTGCTGGTCCTTGGACATAGCTGGCTCACCCACTACAATCCATTGATTGACTGGGTTTTGGGTCACATCGAATTCCATAAAGGCACACTGCAAATGCCTGCATCCCCGGTACCTCCTTCTGTCGAGTCCAGCTCCGCGTCTGCCTCCATGGCTCTGCCACCTGAGGACTCATCTCCACCATCCGACTCCAACTTGCCTCAGTTGACCGCTCCCTACGTTTCGCTCATAGGCGCTGCTGCATTCGTGCACGCTTGCAAACTCATGGGATCTACCAACTTCACGTTGTACATCCGCCCAGAAGACACAAAGTTCCGCTCCACTTCCACTGCCACTCCTGTCGATTCTTCCAATCCTTCCACTGTGCCAGAAGTCTACCATGACTTCGCTGACGTCTTCAGCAAAGCAAAAGCCACTACGCTTGCTCCACACCGTGAGTACGACCTCCGAATCGATTTGGAGGAGGGTGCAAGCCCTCCACTGGGTACTGTGTACTCCCTTTCACAGACTGAATTAGGGGTGCTCCACACCTTCATCAACGAGCACCTCTCCTACGGCTTCATCCGACAGTCAACCTCCGCCCATGGAGCTCCTGTCCTGTTCATCCGCAAAAAGGATGGATCACTCCGCCTTTGCGTTGATTACCGAGGACTGAACAAAATATCAAAGAAAGACCGCTATCCACTCCCTCTCATCTCCGACCTCCTTGACTCTCCCAGCAAGGCAAAGATCTACTCCAAAATTGATCTCCGCCACGTGTACCATTTGGTCCGCATCGCTGACGGAGATGAATGGAAGACCGCGTTTTGCATGCAGTATGGTTCCTTCGAGTGGAATGTCATGCCTTTTGGCTTGACCAATGCTCCCACAGCTTTCCAGCGATTTGTTAACAGCATCCTCTCCGACATGCTTGATGTCTGTGTTGTCGTCTACCTAGACAACATCCTTATCTACTCCAAAGACATCAAATCACATCAAAAACATGTCTGCGAAGTCCTCCGACGCCTCCGCAAGCATAACCTCTTTGCTAAGCCAGAAAAATGTGAATTCCATACCACCTCTACCGAATACCTGGGCTTCTGCCTCTCCCCCGATGGCCTTTCCATGTCCGCCGACAAAGTCAAAGCCATCTCCGACTGGCCAGAACCCCGCAAGGTGAAGGACATCCAGTCCTTCCTCGGTTTTGCGAATTTCTACCGTTGTTTCATCTTCAACTACTCCGACATCATCATACCTCTCATGCGGCTTACCCACAAAAACATTCCTTGGAATTTTGGTGAGGATTGTCACTCCGCCTTTAACCTCCTGAAGAAGGCCTTCACCTCCACTCCTATCCTTACCCACTGGGTCCCTGACGCTCCGCTGACTGTGGAGACCGATGCTTCGGACTACGCCATTGCTGGAATCCTTTCCATCACTGGCTCCGACGAGGTCCTCCGCCCTGTCGCGTACTACTTGCGCACTCTGTCTGCTCCAGAGCTAAATTATGACACCCATGACAAGGAGCTTTTGGCCATCTTCGAGGCCTTCAAGCACTGGCGACACTACCTTGAGGGCTCCGCCACTCCGGTCGACGTGGTCACCGACCACAAGAATTTGGAGTATTTCTCCAGCTCCAAGGTCTTGACCTGCCGTCAAGCCCGCTGGTCGGAGTACCTCTCCCAGTTCAACTTCGCCATCCACTTCCGCCCTGGATGCCTCGGAGCTAAACCCGATGCCCTCACTAGACGCTGGGACGTCTACCCAAAAGAGGGGGATAGGGACTACACTCAGGTCAACCCACACAATCTCTGACCCATGTTCACCCAAGAACAACTCGCGTCCTCCCTTAGGGCAACCATCCTCCTCGCTCCGGCAATCCATGCTGCCATCCTCATCGATGTGGAACAACTCCATAAAGACATTCTCGCAGCCCTCCCTTCCGATCCTGTCGCGCTCAGCCACAAGTCCGACTCATCCAATTCTCGGTGGTCAATGGACTCCGCTGGCTTGCTCCGCCTTGATGATAGGATCTACGTGCCGGACACCAACGACCTCCGCCTCAGAGTCCTCTGCTACAAGCACGACCATCCGCTCTGCGGCCACTTCGGCCAAAACCGCACTTTGGAACTAGTCCGCCGGGAATATACCTGGCCAGGTGTCCGCACCTTCGTAAAAGACTACGTAAGTTCCTGCACATCCTGCGGATGTGCTAAGGTCCCTAGGCACAGGCCCTACGGCCTATTAAAACAACTCCCGATCCCCGCTCGCCCATGGCATTCCATATCCATGAACTTCATCGAGCAACTACCCTCCTCCGATGGATTCACCTCCATCCTAGTCGTCGTGGACCGCCTCTCAAAGCAAGGAATATTCATTCCGACCTATGACACCATCACTTCCCCTGAGCTTGCCAAGCTCTTCGTCACGCATGTGTTTTCCAAACACAGAGTACCCACCCATGTCACCTCCAACAGAGGTTCGGAGTTCGTCTCCCACTTCTTCCGCTTGCTCGGAAAAGCACTCGAAATGACCCTGCATTTCACCTCTGGTTATCACCCAGAAGGAGATGGTCAAACCGAGCAGACGAACCAAACTCTCAAACAATATCTCTGAATTTACTGCAACTACCAACAAGACAATTGGGCCGAACTCCTCCCACTTACAGAGTTCGCTTTTAACAACTCCCCTAGCGCAACAACAGGTGTCTCTCCCTTCTTCGCCAACAAAGGCTACCACCCCGACATCGCAATCAACTCCGACTTGGGCCTCAGTTCTTCCCGCGCTCAAGAATATACCTCTGACCTCAAGGAACTCCATGAGTTCCTCCGCTCTGAGATGGCCCTTGCACAACAGCGCTACCAAGGCCCCGCAGATGCGAAAAGATCAACTCCGCCAGATTTCAAGATAGGTGATCAAGTCTATGTGAAAGCGAAATATTTCAGGTCTACGCACCCCTCCAAGAAGCTCACCAACAAGAATTTCGGACCCTTCGAAATAATAGCTAAGCCTGGATCGCTTTCCTTCACGCTCCGACTGCCCAACACCATGAAGTCCGTGCACCCCGTATTCCATGTGTCTCAACTCGAGACCTCCCTCCAAAGCAGTATTCCCAAACGCGTCCAATCTCCGCCACCTCCGATCGAAGTTGACGGAGAAGTTGAGTATGAAGTTGAAGAAATTCTAGACTCAAAGATCGACCGCAGAAGACACCACTGCCAACTCCTCTACCTAGTCCGCTGGGCTGGCTATGCCGGTACTGATGAAGAAACATTGTGGCTCCTTGCCACTGAGCTCAACCACGCGTCGGAGCTCGTCGAAGATTTCCATCGCAAGTACCCAGGCAAACCTGGTCCGCACAAGTCCGCCTAAGTCACTCCACCACCTCCGAACTCATTCTGACATCTTTCAAGTCCACAAAAACATTCCATTTGAATAACAATTGTAGTACAAATTAAGTAGACGAAAAAGAAAGAAAATATGTAGATAGTCCGCTAGTCCTCCTCTCCTTCCGCATCCACCATTCCGTCTTCATCATCTCCGTCCGCCCCCTTCTCCGCCTCTTGCTCCACTGCTGCAATTTCCTTCTGCGTCATCCCTGTCGACGACCCTTCTACAAATTGGCGCTGCATGACCATACTGATATGGTCCATGTCAGCGGTCCGCCTCTCCTCCATCGTGGCGCGCCTCCGCTCCAACTCTAGTCTCTCATGCTCGAGCTCGAGCCACTCCCTCTCGATCTCCACCCACTCCCGCTCCCACGCCTCCAACGCCCCCATCCGCTCTGTGAGCTGCGCTAGCGTCTGGGTAAGCATACCCAGCGCATCGCGCTGCTCCTCCGCCATTGCTCGGGGCACCCCGAACACCTCCTCTTCATCTGCTTCGTCCTCCTCCGTCCTGTTCCGCGCCTTCTTGCGCTGCTGGCTCTGCCGTTGCCTCTCGGCTACCTTGTGTGGCCGCGATGGCCTCCGCTCTCGCTTGCGACCTCCGCTGCTGCTCCTGCACCTTCCGCGCCTCGAAATTCCCGCCTCTGACGCTCTATGTGCGCCTCTTGCACCGCCTCGACTCTCGCCCGCCTCTCAGCCTCTGCACGTTCCCGCGCCAACTCTGCCTGACGCTCCTCCTCTGCTTTGCGGGCTGCCTCTGCTTTCGCTTCCTCCACCTTACGAGCCTCTTCAGCTCTGCGTGCCTGTCGTGAAGTCCTCGCATCAGCACTGAAAAGCGAACAGAACATTCGCTACTCACCTCTTTCCTCTTCTGCACTTCCGCTCACGCCTCCTCTACCTTCCATCGCTGCTCCGCTTCCGCCGCCTTTCTCGCTACTTCCCTCCACTCACGCTCCACGAACTTCGCCGTTGTGTCAGCCTTGTCGTCCTCGGAATCGGTGACCAGCTCGTGGTCTTCCGCTTCCTTCCAGTCACGTTGCTCGGCAGGGGTAGGTGTGGTGTGTTGGAAAGTCATGTTGAGGTAGAAGGACAAGTTGTTTGAACAATGCAGACAACATGCGGCACACTCTTATATGCGCTCACGGTAACTTCCGAACTCCGATCAAAATGCTTATCTCAGCAGAACAATGCCAAACTCGCGAAGTCCACACACACAAAGGCCCTCAAGGGTTCCGGCCCTAAAGGGGGGATACTGTCACGACTGCGTGACACCTCGTGACTCCGCAAGGCCTCTAGTCTGTTATAGACTCAAGTCCAATCGTGATCGGACACCTCCAACGCTACGTATCCATCTCCACTCCGACAATTGATGCTCCGTCTCCTTTTAGTAAATAGTTCCGCGCTTACGCCTCCAGTTATTGTATGCTTCTGTTCCGCTTCCATTCCTGTTTCCCTTGTTCCCATTTTAGATTAGATCTGATTACTCATAGCTGTGTTCTGTTAACCTTTTGATCTGTTACGCTTATCACTGATCTCCATTCCATGTATGTTACTCATCCGTTTGTTATCCGCAGACTCTTAGCTACTTCTCCGCTGTGTCTCTCCTCCGCTTCTCGGTTACTATACATATCTGATGTACAGTATAAGTACTCTGCACGCTGAGGGGATTGTCCCTCAGTTCGAATATCATCTTGAATACTTCCTGCGAACTCCCCTCTGTTCCCCTCCGTCTCCTCTGCCTTCTGGCAACTCCGACCTTCGTCGGACCTCTGTCTCTCTGTCTCTTAGTCCTCCGAAATACGAGGACGCAGGTATCGCAAGGGTGCAGCACATACGCTGAAGCCAAAGTCCTCAACACCTCCGCATCTCCTCCGCTTGTCGTCGACAACCCTTCACACTTAACTCCGCTCGTGTCGGAGTTTGTTGGAGGAACCGGTTCTGACAACATGCATGTGCATGTGCGTGTGTGTGTCCCTTTTTTTCATATAGCTAGCTAGCCTATTGAGCATCGAGGGCCCATAGTCTCATCTCCACCCCACCTGCATCTCCTGCTGAATCCATCCATCCCGTCCCGTCAGCAGCAGCACTGCAGATTTGCTCACAAGAACTTTTTGGTTTTGTTTCCCTTTTTGTTTTTGTTTTCTAGAATGAGGACACTGCAATGACGACCATGAACAAAGGAGCAGGCATGAAGACGGTAGCGGCAGTGGCGGACATTGTGATTGGGAGTGTGAGTATGGCCATAGAGATGGACATCGTGGAGAGCAGGACAGGGAGAGGGAGCATAGGGAGAGGGAGCGGTACTTGTTGCGAAGGGACAATAGGCGCAGAGACTATGGTGGCACTGGTGGCGCTGGTGGTGGGCCACCGCATGTGGAGAGGGAACAGCATGAGGAACATAGGTGGGATGATGATAGGCACCACGAGTTCAGGCATGATGATGAGCGTGGTCACCATCGAGGGCGTGAAGAGGGCTCACCTGCTCGTAGGGGAGGGGGCAGAGGTGGAGGCGGTTGAGCATGGAAAGATGCTGGCGGTGGCACTACGCCAGAGAGGAGGTCACGTCCATGTGCCAGGGGATGAGCAGTATTCTGCCATCCAAGTGAAACAAACTGGTAGGAGAGTGTCGTCATGTGCCAGATTCGTCTGACCATAACCTTCAATCTACAGGTCTCTTCAATCTCCCTGGTGCTAACCGTACCCAGGTTCTGCTGATTCTCAGTATTCCAGGTCTCCTGCCCCCAATTCCTATCCAGACATTCGGAATGGGCATAGGCAGTAACCCTAACTTGTCTAGGCAGTCCCGGTGCCTCTATATTGGCAGCATCACATCTGACGTCAACAAGCAGAACCTGGCTGACTTCTTCAACAGCAAGATGATTGAAATGAGTATTGGCACAGGTGGTCCAGGCAAACCTGTCCTCACTGTTCAGTGCAACTATGAGAAAAATTATGCATTCATTGTCACGCACCAAACAGGTTTGGTACAGTGAACATGGAAGATAACGTCAATATCAAATGATCCTGATGCGAAGGATGAGCACGACAGAGCCTCATTGTAGCCATCTATCGCACAAGAAGACTATCCTGATGCAAGAGACGACTGCCGATGTCTAGCAGTCATCACTCACACAAGAACCGCCAAGAAGCAGAAGAAACTGAAGGAATAACGTCCATTATGGTATGAGAAAGGAATGCAATCTACTGCAGTCCAACTCCCATACCAGAATGAGCAAAGAAGCTGAAGAATTGATGGAGAAACGAAGGAAAGAAGAGAAGAAACGACGTTAGCGCTCAAATGTCATTTTTAGGTGCCCAGTGCTGGCATTCCGATATTTTGAATAGCTCCATCATTTCCAAAGCTATCAGGCACATGACTATACCGTCAGAGAGCCTAGAGCGTGGTCTATCTGCCTGTCAAGTTCCAACGTGGATCCATTCATTTCCCACGGAGATATTCCCCCCGCAATCCAGATGTTCGTCTCGTCAGTCACTATGGAGTCCATATTTTCTCTGGATCATTTCTCTGCTATTGCTGCAGATCTCCACTATGTCCTGCTCTTAGGACAGCCTCTCCCAGAGTTCCCATGCACTGCCTGGCACATATCTTCCCAGCCTGCTCCCTCAGTCCCCCTCGTTCTCGGTCAGCACGTTCTCCTCGTCAGTCCTGCGTCAAGGATGTACTTTGGTCATCTTAGGTCTATTGTCAAGATTGAGAAGTCATCTCTGGTCGTCTCTGTGTCCCCTGAGCCCTCAGCCTATGGTCCCTTCCTCCCA
>Ga0307518_10001289_pt1 | contig 18828 bp, 13 predicted proteins | sample 25_EM_MG_FD_203889 | JGI IMG/M metagenome (GOLD analysis project Ga0307518, IMG submission 203889) | Populus trichocarpa ectomycorrhiza microbial communities from riparian zone in the Pacific Northwest, United States - 25_EM | ecosystem: Host-associated > Plants > Roots > Unclassified | place...
ATTTGCATGAGCGAGCTTGGACCAGGCATGCACTTCTTGAAGAAATTTCTGTCCAAGGATCAGAGCAGGTCGAAGCAAGTTAATTGTACGCACCTCGATGACTTCCTCATCCCCTGGAAGACCATAACGGGGAGTCTTTATAGCCACCTTGGCTCACGCCCATCAGAGGTAAGACAAAGCACGATCGAGTATAGATTTACCCTAATAGCCTTGCCATTTCCGCAAAGGCCAGCCCCTCTAATAAATGCCTCTTTTCTTGGTCGCAAAATGCCTGATGAAACTGTAGCATATCCCCCTCTAAAACAAGAGATATTGTCTTTAAACACCGATCCATCGAGGTTGATGCTGTACTGGGATGCACGTCTGGCAAGTTCTTTGAGTATTTCCCTGGGGTCCGATGGGTCGAAGCTGTTGTCATCTGTCAACGCTTCACGAGAAAGTGGGAGGGCGTGGATCTCGGATTTAGCCTGATGATGAATGGTGTTATGGGTCAGAAATGTCTCGCATTAGAGACCTTGCAATTTCATACCTGTAGAGTTCCGATATCCTTGATGATGTGCGACGTCCGAGCACGCTGAGACGGATCGCGATTCCAGCATAATAAGCAGACATTCCACCAGTCGCCCGTCAAGCGAGAACAGGAAGCATCGGGCTTGGGACGTTCACGCTCTTCGAGTAAAATGTGACGTATTATCGCACCATCGTTCCACAGATGATCAAATGGGCGCCTCCTCGTGAACAACTCCTGCAGAGATAAAGTCGAGTGCCATTAATGGGACAGCGGTTAAATGGTTTACCAGTGTCGTCATTCCAAAAGCCCAGACGTCGCCTGCGGTGGTCACCTTGAACTCTTCCGCCTCTAAGTATTCAGGGGCCATCCAATTCAAGGTGCCTCCTTGGCGCTGTTCGACAGCTAGATTGAGTGGCGCTGCAGCGAAATGGGAGAAACCAAAGTCGCTAAGAAGCGCATGTCCTTCATTAGATACCAAAATGTTGCGCTGTCATGAGGGTTTGTCGAATCAAATGTCTGGCTCAAAGAAAAGCACACCCACGCCTTTGATGTCTCCATGAATAATAGGGCCATCTTTATACGTGTGGAGGTAATGCAATCCGTTTGCTATTCCCAAGATCTAAATGATATAGTGAGAACGGCAACAAATGCGAGATATTCATGCCACATACCAATGGACGAGGATCGATGACAGGGTCTTGCACGTAATCAAACGCATTCCCCCTGGACATCAATGGAGACACTATAGATAGTGTATGATCGAAAGCAGCAGGTATCAGCCCAAGTAGTTTAATGATATTTTCGTGGTCAAGTTTGGACCAAACATGGACTTCGTTGAGTAATTTCTGATACATGTTATGAAGTATCACAGACAAGATAGCATACAAACTACTGACCTCGAGAACACTACGACTCGGAGTACTTTTATCAGCACAACGGACAACCTTCACTGCCACCTTGGTTTGTCTTGGGTGCAGAGTTCCCTCGTATACAATACCATAGGTGCCGAATCCAACGAGCTTCGATTCATCTCGAGAAACACGATCTCCGAGGTCGAGGGAAGCAAATCTCTGATCCACGGCACTCTGTAGCAGCTCGCCGACGAAAATCTTAATAATGGAGAAGAATGAGAAGGCACATCACATGGAAGCGAGTAAGTGACAACCTTGGATTCAGTCTCAGAACGAACAATACCGTGGGTCAGAAACATTTTGGATTAGACTTTGTGATAACTGCATACCCGTAGAGCTCTGATATTCTTGCCAACAGTTGACATCGGAGCACGATGAACCGGATTGCGATTGCAGCAGGACAAGCATATACTCCACCACTCATCCGTCAGGCGAGAAAAGGATGCATCGAGGCTCGGGCGAGTCAACTCTTTGTTCACAATATGATTCATTATGGCATCAATGCTTTGCAAATGATCAAATGGGTGCCTCCTTGTAAACAATTCCTGGAGACAGACTTGTGTGTAGTTACTACAAGAGTGCATAAGTGGCTTACTAGTGTCGTCATTCCAAAGGCCCACACGTCGCCTGTGGTGGACATTGTGAACTTGCCCTCTTTGAAGTATTCTGGAGCCATCCAATCCAAACCACCTTGCAGATCCCCTTTGATGACTTGGCCAAACGATACTTCAGTAAGGCAGGAGGAACCAAAGTCAGTAAGAAGCGCATGGCCATCGTTAGAGACCAAAACATTGGCCTGTTATAGAAGGACTCTCTAATCAAACTTGAAACATCTGGCTCGTCAAGTAGACTCACGCCTTTGATGGCTCCATGAATAATAGGACCGTGTTCATGAGTGTGCAGGTAATGCAGTCCGTTTGCGATTCCCAGGATCTAAACGACACGCTGTGAAGGGTAGAAAATGCGAGACATTCATGAATCATACCAACGGACGAGGATCGACATTCGGATCTTGCACACAACGAAACGCATCCCCTCTGGGCATCAACGGAGACACAATGGAGATCGTGTGACCAAAATTAATTGTGATCCCCAGTAGTTTAACAACATTATCATGTGCGAGGTCCCACCAGACGTATATTCTTCTGAGTATTCTCTGATCCAATGTCATGAGACACCGCAACGACGAGAGCCACAAATAAAAACTGCTGACCATGAGCACAGTAAGAGCATCCTTATCAACATAGCGAACGACTTTTACTGCCACCTTTTGCTTTTGTTGTGGAATCGGGGTTTCCTTGGTGCCGTTCCATGGCGCCTTCGTTTGTTCTGGGCTCCGCACCAGAGTTCCCTCAAATATGTCGCCATGGGTGCTGGATCCGATGTGTATCGATGCGTCTACAGAAACCCGATCTCCGAGATCAATCCCGGCGAGTGGATTATCCTCACTCCATTCCCCTGAACCAGGACGCTGGATTACTTCAATAGAAACTGGGTATTTCCTTGAGTCCTCCCACATCAAACAAGAAGTTCGTACTGCCAAGTTTGTTTGAAGACGAGTATGCTCGATGCAGATGTAAGAAGGGGGAAGGTATGTCTTTGCAATGGATTGGACATGCTCTGGACTCCTGATTAGCCTCTTGTATTGTTCTTTGGCACTCTTGCCACGTTCCTCAGGGTTAATATGTGTCCAAAGCCGCCCAAAGTATTGCCCAAAGCTAACTGAAAAATGACAGTTAGCTAGACTATTAGCATAGGTTCTGACACATAGAGGATTGATGTTGGTTAGTTCAACTTTGTTACGGTCCATGAGTTCTTTTGGATATGTGCTGGAGCAGGAAAAGCCATGCTCGAAAACTGCTTCATCATCAAATTCGAATATTGGATCGCGAGGGACGCCTTGATATATGAGATAGAGTTGTTCAAACCTGGGAACTCCCCTTTTAGGGAGAATGGCTTCGGATCGAGGACCAAAAAATCGACGGTAATTGGATTTCCACAAAGTCAAATAGATGGTCACTGGTCTCCGACCTTTCCGGCACTGGAGGGTAGCTTTTACGACTGTGCTTGAGCCACTACAGGATCTGAGAGGAAGGTAGATTTGAATGCCACGGTTCGTGACGGGGAATGAGCCAATTCGTTCTTCCACCCCCGGCAACATGTCTGCTTTGGAGGTCTTCCTGAATTCATCAATCTCCATTGTTTGCAGGTCAGAACAATCGCGGAAGAAGCGCGGCTCGTCGGCGAGGACACTCCCAGACCGCCCAATGCGCCCGTGTGGATCCCATGCAAAAATACTCTGGTCGTTCGACATGCGGATGATCTCCAACTGCAAACGTTGAAATGCTCTCTTCCCTTCCCCGTACAGCATTGGCATGTTCACACCCAGTAGGCCCATCAACGAATATGCCTCGTCCTCGACTCGACTGGTCTTCCGATCTGCAGCCCACGACATAATCTGAGCAACGCAGGGGCGAGTAAAGGAAAACTCATTTGTTAGTCTATTCTGCGGGACTCCAGTGATAGCTTGCAAGGTGTCGGAGTGCGTTCTCTTATCGCCAATAAACTGCCAATCTTTGTTGAAAAATTGGAGGTCATCCGGAGCGATCAACTCCTGCAGTGTCCACCCACGCGAGAACCACTCCGGCCAGCCGTAATGGGAATACTTCTTGGAGTTGGGTTTGGTAGGAAAGGATGGGTCGGGAACATCGTGGAGGTACGCATAGCATCGCACTGATTTTTCGTACCAGCGGTACATGGAATTGATGGCCTCAGATAGCTCCGCACTGCTTCGTTTGTCGATGCAGCAGGTATCGATCCACAACCACTTGAACCCATCCCTTTCAGCCTGTTTACAGCTCCTGAGAATCTTCTGATAGCCATCACGATTGCGAATTTCATCCTGTTTCTCCGTATCCATGTTTGCAAGCTCGACCATCTCTTCATAGCCAACCTCTGCAGTTTCTCCAGATTCTTGCTCGATCCACCGATGGGATAAAATTGCGTATTCTGTGCTTTCATAATTGCGGCAGTCAAGAATCTTGTCAGCTCGACGATTAACTGGCCACTGGTTGGCAATCGCTTGCTCCCTCTTCAAAAAGGATTGTACATTTATCAGATGCATGCCGCGCGAGTCTGCACGTGTCTCTGTTAGACTACGAGTGATTATCTTCGAAGTTAAAACGCCATACACACCAAAGTTACAAACACCAAGGGGTCGAACAAATGTGGGCTCCAACGATTTCGCTGAAGTCTGAGATGTGATGGGTATATAAACAGTGGAGAGACCCAGAAAAATGACACCCACAAATCTCTCGCTGTTCGCTCGTTGTGACCAACAACAGATGGTGGTGGATAAGGAAGCTGGTAAGCCACGACTCAAGAGGCCACAACTATACAACAATTCCCAAATATAGGTGGCGCGACGGTCGTGCTCCCCGGCCGATAGGCCAGAGCATCTTATCAAACGGTAGTGACCACAGAAACTAGGTCAAATACATAGCAGTTAGTAGGCTATTCAACTTATGTTATGGATCACAACTTGCGCCTTCTTGATGACAATGGCACCGACGTAATGAAGACGAGGATATAATTTGAAAGCACAGTACGAAAGGTACATGTCTGTGGCCCAAACGACATTGCTCCAGCAGCAGTATATGATACTAACCTTCGCACAGTACTTCTTGGCCGTGGTTCACGTCTCTTCTCCTTGGACTAGTGCATCCTCTCTTCCATTTCTAACACAAGAAAACGGGTCTATCTGCATGCACGTAGCTTCTGCTGACGCCTGGGACTGCAGTGCGGTTTGTCTGGCGGAAAACTTGTGATACCACTCAACTTTTATAGTGGTCTCCAGTACCCGACTTCAGACGAGATGGGGGGGAAGATCCTCGCGAACTTCGGGGTAAAACGTTCTTCCATTCCTGAGATGAAGGAGCCTTGTGTTGCAGTGTTGCGGGTTGGTGCACAAGGACTGCAACTTCCACAAAACGGTATCTGCCCAAACGAACAATAAATGAAATGATCTGCGACTGCAGCGCTCCACGTTTAGTGGCCTTATGACTTGTGATCACCCGTCTATCCAGATTAATGATGCTGTACTTCAGGGAAGCTTCTTCGAGTACATTTTGCAGGTGTTGTCAACTCAATCCACATCGGTTTACGAAATAGAGTCAGTAATCTAGGGCTGCGAAATATGAAAGACGGAGAGTGATGGATCGGGTGTCATAATGAAGTCACACCTGGCGAGGGAGTGGGTCGGCAATGACCTTGGCTGTGGTCTAAGTATAAGTGACGGTCTCAATGAGCATTGCGTACCAGTAGACTTCTGACTTCTTCGACCAAAGTCAACAGTAGAGCACGCTATGAGAAGTCAAGGTGAGTGTAAGACAGAGAGGAGTTCTCCCAGGACGAGTGGCACCGTGAGTCAGAATATTTAGGATAAGGGCCTTCGTAGCCGGTACGATTTTGATGTTTTTAACAGCACCTGAATCGAGGCACGCTGATGCCTGATTGCGAACCCAGCATGACAAGCGCGCATTCCACCATGGAAAGAACAAGTTGGATCGTTCGATAATTTGTGATGCAATATTGCACCATTATTCTTCAGATGATGGAATGGGAGCTTCCGAGTCAACATCTCCCGACAAGGTAGGGTTGCATGTTATCAATTAAATGGCTTACCAGGGCTGTCTTCCGAAGGCTCTTACATCGCCTGTGATGGTCATCATGAACTCTTCGGCTTCTACGTATTCAGGGGTTATCCAATTCAAGATACCTTATGAGCGTTGTTCGACAGCCAGGCTAAATGACGTTTGAGCAAGATGGAGAAGCCAAACTCACCTAGACAGCATGACCGTCGTTGGAGACCAGTGCATTAGATTGCCATGATAATTCATCGAATCAAACAAGTCCCAGCTCAGAAACAGGGGCACATACGCCTTTGATAACTAGTAGGACCCAGCTCGTGGATATCCAGATTGTGCAATATCAAGGATCTAAACATCTTCCCGAAAAGAAGTAATCAGATGCGCATATAGCATACCACCGAACGATGGTAAACACCCAAGTTTTGAACGCAATCAAACGCGTTCCATCTGACGCTGGGCAAAGACAAAACCAAATTGTGGCAGAAGGCGGGTTCCCGTTAACACCGTTCATCGCAAGCGCTGTCTCGGACAGCTGAGCAAAGCCAACTGAAGGTTATACTTGAACAGAGTACACGTTTTTCTGCAATCAATTATCGCATCAGCGCAACAGAACCAACAGCAGAGCACGACACGCACCAAGAAAGTGTCTCCGACCACCCAACTCGGTCCGTTCCCGCCCGCAGTCGCAGTAAGGACAAAGAACGCTCCGACACATTGCGACGACGACAGCTGCACCAGCTGGAAGTCCGCAGGGCTAACCGACCAGCTGGGACCCCCAAATGAGATGGCGACATTGACTGCTGTATCACATGCTGTTGCAACGTGTTTGCTTAGCACTCTTTGCATCTGGGCGACCGAAATACCCATGATAGGTGTAGTACCCATCCCAACTTCCCGTTCCAGGTGCAGATCCAGGAATCTGCGCAAAGATGTTCTGTATAGCGCTCGAAGGTCCGCCCACCAATGTTGTTCCAGTATCGATCGCAGCGTACGCAGATGATCCCGAAGGGAGAGTGATGCTTTTGCCCTGTACCGTCATCGCTGCCAGAATAACCAATGGCGTTAAGGTGGCTCCAAAATCAAGAAATAAGGCACGTACCTGACATCGTGAGTAGCCAGTAACTTGGCGTTCCGGGAATGTTCTGGTAGTCGATCTGTCCAGTGTACAAGCTGCTGTTGACGAATCCTGTGGCGCATCAGCTAATGACACGCGGCACCCCCAAGTACTTCATCATAACGCACCCATCTTAAACGTTCCTCCTGGCTCATTATTCTTGACATTCGAGTCATTGATGAATCTTTCCAAGCGACCAGACGACCCGTCAGCCACAGTGCGGCACCCCACACGTCCGTACAAACAACGCAACGCACCGAGTCAGCTGGAACGACATCACCGGATCCGTCCACGCCCCACCACTCGCCAACGTCTCCCAAAACGGCGCCGCACCAGACGACGCAATCGTCTGCCAAGCCAGGCCCAGCAGCCCAGACACCGGACTCGTCAGCAGACCCGACGTCACCTGGTTCACCGCAGCAAACACCTGGTTGCTGACAGAGAACCCTGCCATATGCACGATGTCCTGCAAGAGGTATCCGGCTGCTTCTCCGCTGCCGTATTGGATGTCGAATGGCTGGGAGAGGTTCTTGAGCGTTGTTGATGAGGCGGCTTCGAGGAGGGCGATTCTGGAGCAGCCGGATGTACAGCTTGTGTCGGCAACCCAGAGGTCACTGTGGGGAGCGATGTGAATATGGACCAACTCGGACGGAATGGTGGGACTTACGCTGAGCCGGTGTCGAGGATGACATCAAAGGCCACAGGCGGCGTCCCGATGGCTAACGAGCCATAAAAGCTAAAGAAGGCATGATGATTCAGGCTGGGGAGACGGGATACTCAGCAACCAGCCTGAACTCACCTCGAGTCGGCATTCTGGTTAGTTAATCTGTAGGACGTTGAGCATGTCGTATGCCGCAGCACAAGATGGGCTCACAAGTTTATACCCTGGCTCCTCTTTTGTGGAGATCCACCGCCATACTTCAGATTGAGGAAATCCCGTTCGTTCTGTGCCCATGCTGCCCAGTCGTCGACCGTGCGCACGGGTGGCGCTCTGCGTGTGAGTGGAATGGTCAGTCCTGGCTGGCCAGCAGCGACAGGACCCGGGCTGGGCACGGCGATACAGCCGTGCGGCGACGAAAGCAACGTAGCACTTGCGAGTGCCAACAACCAGCCTGATAGCATTGCGAGGGCGACGAACGAGAGGGCAAATCCGAAGGTGGTGGTGGTGGTGGTTGGTGGTCAGACTTCAAGGCTGTTCGGCCAGCCGTGTAAGAGAATGGACTGCGGAGACTCGTCATTGGCTGGACGACAAATGCCCCGATCACGGGCCCTCCAAGCATTCCCACGACTTTTGTCTTGCTGCGCTGTTGGCACTTTGGAATATCTCTGAACTGGAGAGCACACAGAGGTACTGGTGAGCATACAGCCAAACAGCTTAACGTGATACCCAGCCAGCGACTGCAGTGGGTATTATGTACTACACTGAATGCCGCACAGAATCACAATGTGAGTGTATCCATAGGCGCAGCAGTCGGATGCATTCCCAGCCCATCGTTCATCGGGAAGGATTCTGCCTGGCAATTCTGAAACGGGCCTAGCCTTCCCTTGCCCGGATGCTGGCCGATGTGGGAGTGCGGATACATCGCAGGTTGCCAGCATAGTAAGCAAACGCCACCACCGTTTAAGATCTGCTGCCTCACACTTCCACATCCAGACTCTAGAGCCTGCGGCACAGCAGTACTACCATATACAGGTAACTCGCAGCTACGACGTCAATGCATTGGACACCGCATCATTTGCCGGCATGTAATTAATTCCAACTTGCACAGTATTCAAACCCATTTAGCGTCTCTCTGCGATTTCGAACCAAGCTTCGAGCCAAGTCTCCTCACTTGAAAAACGGTTCTCAATGGCCATACACATGGCTGTGGTAATGAGTAAGGTTCGCTAGACCAATGGGGTCCATTGCACTGCCTGAAGCAGAGGTATGAAAAAATGTCATCGATCAGTGATGGACAAACGTGTGACAAGAGAAGAACATACTATTTGTTCAATCTTCTCAACTACTTGTAACATGGTAGGACGCGAGAAGGGATCGTGGTGACAGCATTCGGAACATATACGCCACCACTCGTCTGTCAAACGAAAACACGTATTTTCGGCACTCGGGCGATCTGGCGGACCTTTCATGATCCTCATTAAGATGCCAGCGGTTGACCTGGTTGGGTGAAAGGGGTCTGCACGCGTGAACAACTCCTACAGAAATTCAGCTACGACCCTTCGCACAGATGGGGGAAAATGTTACCAAAGCCGTCAATGCAAATGCCCACACATCCCATGCGGCTGTTGCCTCGCCACCGTCCAACATTTCTGGGGCCATCCATGGTACCGAACCTTCAAACCTTTCCCGGGTGGACATACTGAATGACGAATTGGTCAGGAATGATATACCAAAGTCAGTAAGAAGGGCTCGGCCCTCTTCAGATATCAACACGTCCCTCTGCAAAATGCCCCTTCAAACAGAACCACGTTGCAAAGACAAACAAACTTACCCCCTTCACATCTCCATGGTACAGTGGGCCAGGACTGAGACTGTGCAGGTAACATAGCCCACTTGCGATCCCTTGGATCTATACAACATTCAGATAGTGTTCGCTTAAAATATCTACGACGTACCAAAGGGCGGGGATCAACAGATTTATCCTGTACATGATTACGCGCATTTCCTTGCTTCATCCACGGAGAAACAATGGATACAGTCATGTCAAATTGCGTTGTGATCCCAATGAGAGGAAGGACATTTGCATGGGCGAGCTTGGACGAGGTATGCACTTTTCTCAGGAATGTCTATCCAAGGATCAGAGCAGGTGGAAGGACACTGATTGTCCATACCTTGATGGTTTCCATATCTCCTGGAAAACCCAAACAAGTCGGAGTCTTTATAGCAACCTTGGCTCACGCCCATCAGAGAGGTAAGACAATGCATGATTGAGCATATGTTTACCCTGATAGCCATGCCATTTCCGCAAAGGCCGGCCTCTTTAATGAATATCCCTTCTCTTCGTTGCAAAACGCCGGATGAAACTGTAGTATATCCCCCACGAAAATGAAAGACATCGTCTTTAAACACCAATCCATCGAGGTTGATGCTATACTGGGATGCAGGTTTGGCAAGTTCTTTGATTATTTTCCTGGGGTCCGATGAGTCGAAGCTGTTGTCATCTGTAAACCCTTCACGAGGAAGTGAGAGGGCGTAGAACTCGGATTTAGTCTGATGATGAACGGTGCAATGCCATGGGTCAGAAGTGTCTAGGATCGGAGACCTTGCAACCTCATACCTGTAGAGTTCCAATATCCCTGACAATGTGTGACATCTGAGCACGCTGAGACGGATCGCGATTCCAGCATGATAAGCATATATTCCACCACTCATCAGTCAGGCGAGCAAAGGAAGCATCGGGGATAGGACGTTCGCATTCTTCAAGCAAAATGTGATGTATTATCGCACCATCATTCTTCAGATGATCAAATGGACGCCTCCTGGTGAACAGCTCCTGCACAGATATAGTTGAGTGCCATTAGTGGAAGAGTAATTAGATGGTTTACTAGTGCCGTCATTCCAAAAGCCCAGACGTCGCCTGCGGTGGTCACCTTGAACTCTTTCGTCTCTAAGTATTCAGGGGCCATCCAATTCAAGATTCCTCCTGTGCATTGCTCAACAGCTAGATTGAAAGATGCTGCAGCGAAATGGGAGGAACCAAAGTCACTAAGAAGCGCATGTCCTTCATTAGAGACCAAAATGTTGCGCTACTATGAGGGGTTTGTCGAATCAAACGTTTGGCTCAAAGAAAAGTACACCCACGCCTTTGATGTCTCCATGAACAATAGGGCCTTCTTTATACGTGTGTAGGTAATGCAGTCCGTTTGCTATTCCAAGGATCTAAATGATGTAATGGGAAGGGCAATAAATACGACACACTCGTGCCACATACCAATGGACGAGGGTCGATGACCGGGTCTTGCCCCATGTAATCAAACACATTCCCCCTAGACATCAATGGAGACACTAGAGATAGTGAATGATTGAAAATAGTTGTCACCCCAAGTAGTTTGATGACATTTTCGTGATCAAGTTTGGACCAAATATAAGCTTCTTTGAGTAATTTCTGATACATGTTATGAGACATCGCAGAAGGGAGAGCATACAAACTACTGACCTCGAGCACAGGAAGGGCACTTTTATCACCATAACGGACGGCCTTCACTGCCACCTTGGTTTGTTCTGGGTTCAGAGTTCCCTCATATACAATGCCATGGGTACCGAATCCAACGACTTTCGATTCGTCTCGAGAAATACGACCCTCGAGGTCTAGGGAAGCGAATCGCTGACCCGCAACACTCCGCAGCAGTTCACCGATGACAATCTTAATAATGAAGAAGAATGAGAAGACACATCATATGGAAGCGAGTAAGTGACAACCTTGGATTCAGTCTTAGAACGAGCAATACTGTGGGTCAGAAATTAAAGGCTTTGTGATAACTGCATACCTGTAGAGCTCTGATATTCTCGACAACACTTGACATCGGAGCACGATGAGTCGGATCGCGATTGCAGCAGGACAAGCATATACTCCACCACTCATCCGTCAGGCGAAAAAATGATGCATCAAGGCTTGGGGGAGTCAACTCTTTATTCACAATACAATCCTTTATAGCATCAATGCTTTGCAAGTGAACGAATGGGCGCTTCCTTGTAAACAATTCCTAGAGAGAGTTGAGTGCGGCTACTGAAAGAGTGGATAAACGGCTTACCAGTGTCGTCATTCCAAAGGCCCAGACGTCGCCTGTGGTGGACATCGTGAACTTGCCCGCTTCGAAGTATTCCGGGGCCATCCAATCCAAGGTACCTTCCAGATCCCCTTTGATGACCAGGCCAAAAGATGCTTCAGTAAGGTGGGAGGAACCAAAGTCAGTGAGAAGCGCCTGTCCATCATTGGAGACCAAAACATTGGCCTGTTATGGAGGGTCTGTCGAGTCAATCATCTGGCTCAAAGTTGAGTACACTCACGCCTTTGATACCTCCGTGAATAATAGGACCCTGTTCATGAGTGTGGAGGTAATGCAGTCCGTTTGCGATTCCCAGGATCTAAACGACACGCTGTGAAGGGTAGAAAGTGCAAGACATTCATGAATCATACCAATGGACGAGGATCGACATTCGGATCTTGCACATAATGAAACGCATCCCCTTTGGGCATCAACGGAGACACAATGGAGATCGTGTGACCAAAAATAATTGTGATCCCGAGTAGTTGAACAACATTTTCATGTTCGAGGTTCCACCAGACATATGTTCTTCTGAGTATTCTCTGACCCAATGTCATGAGACACCGCAACAATGAGAACCACAATTTAATATAAACTGACCATGAATACAGCGAGAGCATTCTTATCAACATAACGGACGACTTTCACTGCCACCTTTTGTTGTTGTTGTGGAATCAGTGTTTCCTCGGTGCCGTCCCGTGACACCTTCATTTGTTCTGGGCTCAGAGTTGCCTCAAATACGACGCCATGGATGCTGGATCCAATGAATTTCGATGTGTCTGTAGAAATCCGATCTCCGAGATCGATCCCGGCGAGTGGATCATACCCCCTCCATTCCTCTTCGGAACTAGGATGCTGGATTACTTCAATCGCAACTGGGTATCTCCTTAAGTCTTCCCACATCAGACAAGAAATTCGTACTGCCCAGTTTGTTTGATGAAGTGGAGTATACTTGATGCTGATGCAAGAATGACCACAGTATGCCCCTACCATCGATCGGACAAGCGCTGGTCCTCCAATTTGCATCATGTTGTATTCTTCCTTGACAGCATCCTTTTGACTGCGGATAAAAAACCCGCTACAATACCCATCTATCCAAACCTGCCCAAAGCATTGCCCGACGCCAACTGAAAAATGACGGCCAGTTAGACGATCGGCATATTTTGTGACACACAGAGAATGTGAGCTAGTTAGTTCAACCTTGTTATGGTCCCTGAGTTCATCTGGATATGTGCTGGAGTGGGCAAAACCACGCTCGAAAACTGCTTCATCGTCAAATTCGAATATCGGATAGAGAGAGACGTCTTGACATGTGAGATAGAGTTGGCGGAAACTGCGAACTGCCTCTCTAGGAAATGTGGTTTCGGATGGAGGACCAAAAAATCGACAGTAATTGGATTTCCACAAAGTCAAGTAGATGGTCACTGGTGTCTGGCCCTCGGAAGTACGGCACTGCAGGGTAGCTTCTAAGACTGGGCTTGGGCCACTAGAGGATCTGAAAGGAAGCCAGATGTGAATGCCACGGTTAGTGACGGGGAATGAGCCAAGTCGTTCTTCTACTTCCTCCGGTAATGATCCTTTGAGGGCCTTTCTGAATTCATCGATCTCCATTGTTTGCAGGTTAGAACAATCGCGGAAGAAGCGTGGCTCATCGGCGAGGACACTCCCTGACCGCCCAATCTTCCCATGTGGGTCCCATGCGAAAATACTCTGGTCGTTCGACATGCGAATGATCTCCAACTGCAAACGTTGAAATGCTCGCTTCCCTTCTCCATACAACATCGGCATGTTCACACCCAGCAGGCCCATCAACGAATATGCCTCGTCCTCGACTCGACTGGTCTTCCTATCTGCAGCCCACGACATGATTTGAGCAACGCATGGACGGGTCAAGGAGAACCCATTTGCCAGTATATTCTGCGGGATTCCAGTGATAGCTTGCAAGGTACCGGAGTGCGTTCTCTTATCGCCAATTAACTGCCAATCTTTGTTGAAGAATCGGAGGTCATCCGGAGCAATCAACTCCTGCAGTGTCCACCCACGCGAAAACCACTCCGGCCAGCCGTTGGAAATACGGGGATACTTCTCGAAGTTACGCTTGGTAGGAAATGATGGGTCGAGAACATCATGAAGGTACGCATAGCATCGCGCTGATTTTTCATACCAGCGATACATGGAGTTGATGGCCTCAGATAGTTCCGCGCTGCTTCGTTTGTCGATGCAGCAGGTATCGACCCACAACCACTCGAATCCGTCCTTTTCAGCCTGTTTACAGCTCCTGAGGATCTTCTGATAGCCGTCGCGCTTGCGAATTTCATCCTGCTTCTTCTTATCCATGTTTGCCAGCTCGACCATCTCTTCATAACCAACCTCTGAAGTTTCTCCAGACTCTTTCTCGATCCACCGGTGTGATAGAATTGCGTATTTTGTTTTTTCATAATTGCGGCAGTGAAGAATCTTGCTAATTTGACAATCGACTGGCTGGGGGCCGACAATCGCATGCTCCATCTCCAAAAAGGGCTGCACATTTATCAGATACATGCCGCGTGAGCCTGTGCGTGTCTCTGTTAGACTACAAACAATTACCTTCGAAGTTAGAGCGCCATACGTACCAAAAGCAATAACCACCAAAAAATCAGACGAATGTGCTCGAAAATTGGGTCCAAGGATTTCGCTACAAGTCTGAAATGTGGTGAGACGATATTTATGGTATAGACCCAGTAAAATGACACCCACATATCCCTCAGTGACTGTTCGTTCGTTGTGACCAACAGTAGATGGTGGTGATAAGCAAAGCGGCTGATAAGCCACGATGGCTCAGCCTCAAATACAACACAATCCCCAAATATAGGTTATGCGGCGCTCTTGCTCCCAATAGGCCAGTGGCCCCAGGAGCATATTATCTAACAGTAGTGACCACTGAAATTAGTCAAATAGCAGTTAAACCATTCAGATATTATGACTTCAACTTGCGCTTTCTCAGACGACAATGGCACCGACGTAAAGAAAACGAGGATTTAATTTGAAAGTATACGAAAGGTACATGCCTGCGTCCCGAACGACATTGCCCTAGAAGCAGTACACACCTCGTCGATCTTCTCTTTGCATTTCCGTCTTCCATTCCTAACACGAGAAGAGTCAAACGGGTCTATGCCCTGCATGCCCGTAGCTTCTGTTGACGTCTGTGTCTGCGATGCGGTCTGTCTGGCGGAAACCTGTGATACCACTCGACTTTTATAGATTTATATGGTCTCCAGTACCCCGACTTCAGACAAGATGGGGGGAAAGATTCTCGCGGAAGGAAAAATGTTCATCCATTCCTGAGACGAAGAAGCCTTCTGTGTTGCAGTGTTGCGGGTTAGTGCACAAGGACTCTGCAGCTTCCACAAAATAGCACTAACCTACTCAAACGAACAATAAAAGGCTCTCCACGTTTAGTGACCTCGTGACTTGTGGTCACCCGTCCATCCAGACTAATGACGTTGTACTGCGATGCACTTCGGGAAAGCTTCTTCGAGTACATTTAGTGTGTCTCGTGAACTCAGTCCACGATGACTGACATTGGTTCACGAAGTAGATCCAGTGGTCTGAAGCTGCGAAAATATGAAAGACGGAGAGTAGTGCACTAGGAGTCATAATGACTCAAGGCACTCACCTGACGGCGAGGAAGTGGGTGGGCGATGACCTTGGTTGTGGTCTAAACACAAGTGCCAATGAGTATTGCGCACTAGGAAACATCTGACTTCCACGAGCGTAGGACGGAGAGGAGTTGTACCAGGACAAGTGACAACGAGAGCCAGAATATCTAGGATAAGGGTCTTCGTACCCGGTATGACTTTGATGTTGTAACAGCACCTGGAATTGAAGCACGCTGATGTGGATTGCGAACAGCACGACAAGCGCGTATTCCACCATTTATCAATCAGGAAAGAACAAGAAATACCGGGGTTGGGTCGTTCAACAAGTTGTAATACAATATGTGGCACCATTATTCTTCGGATGATGGAATAGGCGCTTCCTAGTCAATAACTCTTCAAAAGATAGCGATGAATGCATCAATTAAATGACTTACCAGTGCCGTTATTCCGAAGGCTCATACATCGCCTGCGTTGGTCATTATGAACTCGTCCGCCTCCACCTATTGAAGGGCCATCCAACTGAAGGTACCTGCTGAGTGCTGTTCGACAGCCAGGCTAAATGATGTCTGGGCAAGATGGGAGAAGCCCAAATCACCAAGATAACATGCCCATCGTTGGACCAGCACATTAGACTGCTATGATGATCCGTGGAATTAAACAAGTGCCAGCTTAGAAACAAGTACACCTACGCCTTTGATATCTAGTAGGACCCTACTTGTGGATATGCAGATGGCGTCCATGGTCAATTTCAACGATCTAAACATCATTCCGAAAAGAAGTAAAAGAGATGAGCACTGCATACAAGACGCGCATATAACATATCAACGGACAAGAGTTGACTCCCAGGTGAACACAACCAAACGCGTTCCCTCTGGCGCTGGGCACAAACCGATTGTGGCAGAAGGCGGATTACCGTTGACATCGTTTATCGCAAGGACCGTGTCGGACAGCTGAGCAAACCAGACTGCAGGCGGGCTATAGGTGAACACCGAGTACAGGTTGTTCTGCAACCAATATTGTATCAGCCCAATGGAACAACATAGTATACCAGACATGACACGCACCAAGGAAGTGTCTCCGACGACCCAGCTCGGTTCGTTCCCGTTCGAAGACTTAGAAAGCACAGAGAACGCTGAGATGGAAGGTGGGTGAGCTGGAGGCCCACAGGGCAAACGCCAGCTGGGACTCACAAAGGAGATGGCGGAATTGACTACTGTGTCGGATGCTGTTGCAACGTTGTTTTACTTTACATTGGGCGATGAAAATATGCACGATAGGTGTAGTACCTGCCCAACTACCCGTTCCAGGTGCAGATCCAGAAATCTGCGCATAGATGTTCTGTATAGCATTCAAAGGTCCCGCCGACCAGTGTTGTTCCAGAATCGATGGCAGAGTGCGCAGAGGATCCGGTCGGGATCGTAATGTTTTTGCTTTGAACCGTCATCTGTAGTTGTCAGAAGAAAATGGCATTACAATGACTGCAAATCATGGAATGGGTCGTACATAATGTCATTATGAGCAGCCAGTAACCTGAGATGACGGGAATGTTTTGGCAGTCGATTTGGCCAGTGTACAGGATGCTGTTGACGAATCCTGTGATGTCAGCTTGCGACTACATGAAACGAACCCATCGTAAACATTCCTCTTGGCTCGCTCACCTTGACATTTGTAGCATTGATCAAACTTTTGAAGCAAGGCCCATCAGCCACGGTGTGCACACGAGACAAGGCACTCAAATATGCACCGACGGTCGCGTTTTCGGTTCCGTCGGCCCGGCGCCTGAGAGTATTTATCTCCGACTGGTTCAATGAACGTTGGCAAATCGCGGTCAAATGGCGACACGAGACATCTCCTCGAGATTAAACCGACAAGTGACCAATTTGCACCTTCTTGCGCCTTCTGGTACATACCACATTGAAACACCACCATTACACAGACCTATGTACTACCCTCGCTGAGAAGGAGGCGGCGAATACTCGATATCTTCACTGTTTTGGGGGCACATCAATGATCAGATCAGTATAACAGCTTGGCTTGGTGTCTCATGGTTTACTGGAACGTACGACTCACACTTACCTGCATTCATAGCTCGGATCCGTGTATTTTTCGTGCTTCCCTCAAATTCATGAACCTGTGCCCCGCTTGTTAGCGCTCCAGGTCGTACCCAAATCACTCAAAATTGCCACTCGGCACATCTGGTAGGCGCTCTCCCTCTTTTGGTGCATGCCCAGTGTCTGCCTATCTCAGAGACTTGAGCGCAGCCGGCATTCACACCACATTGCTGAACTGTTTCGATGGCCACAATAATTGGCAATCCAATCTTGGCACTGAAACATCCATAAATCATTTGACGTCGTGGTTCTGAAAGCATCGTGTAATCCCCAGGCGATCTACATTCACCCTCTGTGCAAGGGTGTGCATCCGAGGTATTGAAACCAGTGCTCATCGAATATTCACAGCTTAACCTGATACTTGGCCGGCGACTGTAGCGACGGGGGGGCGTGCTCAACGTCGCCCCCGAGAATCTAGTGAGTTTTTCTGGGTGTATGGAATGCGTATTCAATAACAAGCACCCCGCAATGCCCAGGCCCCACTAACGGACACCGCCGCCACCAATGGTGATGACGACGACGCCCTAGTATGAACGCAATGACGGCAACCACCCGTTTTGTTACTTATTACCATTTGTACACCTTGAGGCAATCATATCTACTCAGTTTCTTAGGTGTGATCTTGTACCGACTGACTCAGTAATTTACTACTTAGTGACTACCTATGACTATACACAGTGTCCGAATCGTGCAATGTCGCCCAAAAGTCGTGCACCGATATTTGTGTCTGTTTTTGGTACTGACACCTACAATGACATGCACGTGCTCCGCTGACCCAATCACGCCAGTACTAGTGCCCAGAGGCACCTTAGGCACCAGTTTTAAGATGTTCCCACGGTCTCTTGATGGGGTTTTTTGGTAGGGCGAAACCTATCTAAGAGATACCCTCCCTCGGCGCTACTCCCACTCAAATCCCGAAATAGACAGAGAGGTTCCCATCCCTATCTGGTGAGCCTCCCAGCATTCTCCGCTTAATCCCCATTTGTTTTGATTTCACTTCTCTGCTTCCTGTAGGTTTACATAAGCGCTACAAGTGTTGTTACTCCCGAAACATGACCGCATTTGGTCACTACCTGAGCTACAATATTCCCACCCTCCTGGTGAGCCTCTTCTGCCTTCCTGTGCCC
>Ga0307518_10001290_pt1 | contig 18828 bp, 8 predicted proteins | sample 25_EM_MG_FD_203889 | JGI IMG/M metagenome (GOLD analysis project Ga0307518, IMG submission 203889) | Populus trichocarpa ectomycorrhiza microbial communities from riparian zone in the Pacific Northwest, United States - 25_EM | ecosystem: Host-associated > Plants > Roots > Unclassified | place...
TGCCTCTGCCAATTTTCTTTTTGCCTTGTAGTCATGTTTAGTGCTTTACACTGAATATCTTTTTGCCCCATTTCCATTGGCGATACAAGATTGTACAAGTAGGCCAAGTGTTCTTACTTTTATTATTACTCTTAACTGAATATTTTTTTGCGTGTTGCCCACTCTGATTACTATTGGTGAATGTCTTTGTTGTTATTGAATTCGTCTTGTTAAGGTCTTTCCAGCGATACTGATAGTGTCATCATTAGAGTTTCGGTGTGTTTTCGAAGTCTTTTTCATTTTTTATTTCCTTTATTTTTCTCTCTCCTTGTTAAATCCTATGTCCATCAAATTTGCAATTTGAAAGAGTTAGATAAGACTTGCGACTCGGCGAATCATAAATTTCTTAGAGGACTCTAATTAAAGTTATGTTATTTTTTTAAATATATTTTACACCATGTTATTTTATCATATATTTATTTTACTACGCTACAAACCAAAAAAACAAATCATAGGATATGAGGTTCGTATCTATCTCTTATACATGTGGTCTATTGCCTATGATAGTTTTGTCTTGCAAGAATCTTAGGTTTTAATCATCATAAATTTGAATTTAATTATAAATTTGAATTGAAGAATGAAATTGAAAGTTATTAAAATTTGTACAAAATGATTAAGGAAAAAAATTAGAAATTTAAAGAATAAGGACTATATTGGAGAATATAATATTTGGTAAATTGAGATTGAATGATGAAATTAAAAATAAATAAAACTTATTTGAAAGAGCTAAAACAAAAAATTAGAAGTTAAAATAAAAAATAAAAAATAAAAAGAATAAGAATTGAAGTTGAAATAAAATCAACTAAGAATGCTAAGTTATAATTTTTTGAGGAGGAGAGAAAAGAATGAGAAAAACAAAAAAGGTCTATCGACACCAAACCAGATTCATTGGTGACACATGTCACACCAACAAAAAAAAGGATATGATGATGCTTTTAATGACACGGTGAAAGAGCACTTTTCGATGTCGGAAGGCGCCACACACACGCCCACCTTTGTGGTTTTTTTTCTTAGCCAGATACAAAATTGTTCTTGTGCTGACTTTATAATCACAAAAAACCATTGAGAAAAAACTAAAATACCCCTTAACCCAGGTTTTTTTTTTGTTTTTACTTTAAGGTAGTTTTGTCATGCATTTTAATTGTTTATTATTTTTCTATAAAAAAAAATACCAAATTGTCTCTCAATTTAAATTATAATAACCAAAAAAATCATTGTGAAAATATAAAAATACTCATTGACATCATGTTTAAATGTTTTGCTTCCAAGGATATTATGGTCATTTCACTATGCAATTAATATGAGAAAATACTTATTTGTCCTCGTTCTGTTTTGAAATGACAAATGAACGATGTAAAAAAACTTAAATGTCTTAAAAGCTAGTGTTAAGTTTCATGGATGAAGGATAAAAAAAGTCATTACAATATTCTAATGAACAATGTTTTTAGGTGTGCATCTACAGTAATTGTCTAAGGTGTTTTAGGTTCTTACTAGATATGTTGTCTATACTTTACTGCAGGTCGAGCTAATTTTTTCTATATAAAAAAAGTGTTAGGCTAAAAGAAATCCAAGTCCTATATCATTGTTTCAAGTAGTAAGTTAAATGATACAAAAACAAAAACAATAAATAAACTGGAAAAAAAAAAGACCACACTTGAACTTATTTGGATTATCAAACAACCCAATGTTAACCTAATTGAAGTAAAACTGTAAAAAGGAGAGTAACACTTTAAAAAAAAAAAGAGTAGAAAACATCAACTTAAAAAAAAAAAGAAAAAAACCAAGAAAACCCATGTGAACCTCTTAAACCTATTCTAATATAAAAAACTTGCAACTTTTTAAATTTTGGACCCGAGTTCAATTAAAAAGTTTAAATGTCATCCAATTTAATTTTGAAGGAAGGAATCGTTGAAAAAATATAAAAAAAAAACTTGCAAAAAAAAACCAACAAAAAAAAAACAAGTATAAGATTTGAGAGAAAAACAACAAAGGATGAAATCTAAAAAAAATGAACGATCCTAAACAAACTAAATAGTAATTAAAAGAATCAGAATCAAATTTGAAAGATTAAAAATTCATAGGGGGTAAAACTGAAAAACATTTGTAATTTGAAATTAAAAAAAATAACAAGGGGTGAAATTGAAAAAATTCATTAAGTGCGAACCCAATAGAACAAAACCTAAAAATTAAGAGAAAAATCCCAAAACCAAATTAAAAAAAAATAAGAAAACATAAGCACAAAAATAGGGAAGAAAAACCAAGCAAATCACCTCTCAAACCTAGTGTAATATCTAAAACATGCAACTTGTGAAATCCTGGACGTAAATTTAATTAAGAAACTTAACTCTCAACAAATTTATTTTTGAATAATAAAATTGAGAAAAAATATTTATAAAAAAAACTTGCAAAGGAAAAAAAAAACAGCAACTAAAAGAATGAAGATAAAATTTGATATAAAAAAACCCAATAAGGATGAAATTTAAAAATAATAAAAATGATCCCAAACAAAATAAATTGCAATTAAAAGATTTAAAAATCATAGGGGGTGAAATTAAAAATCATTTGTAATATGATAGATTAAAAATAGTAGGGGTGAAATAGAAATTTTTTTTGTAGAGGACTAACATAATAGAATCAAACAAAAAAAAGGATAAAAAATAACAAAATGTTAATTTAGAAAAAAAGGAAAAACCCCAAGCAAACTTGACAAATTTCTTAAACTTAATCTAATCTCTAAAAGTCACATATCGTGAAGTCTTTGACCTAAATTCAATCAAGAAACTTAATCTTCAACCAATTTAATTTTGAAGGATGAGATTAGTAAAAAAAAATATTAATAAAAAAACCCTGCAAAAGCAACCAAAAGAATGAGGATAAAATATGATTGAATAAACCCAAAGAGATGCAATTTAATGAAAAAAAATAAAAACCATGCAAACCCAGGCAATCATCTTAAACTTGATCAAATCTTAAAATCTCGCAACTCGTAAAACCCTAAACCCAGGTCCAACCAAGAAATTTATTATAAGCCAATTTAAAAATATTAATTTTAAATACTTGTCAAAATAAAAAATTTGGCAATTAAAAGAATAGAAAAAAAAAATGAGGGTGAAATCATAAAACAAAATTAATTTAAAAAATTATCTTAAATAAAAACTTGTCAAGGCCAAAAAATTAGCAGCCAAAAGAACATGAATTAAATTTGATAGGAAAAAAAATTGAAATATGGTGAAATCGCAAAACGAAATCAATTTAAAAAATGAATCAGAATAAAAAAATAACAATTCAAAAAATAAAAAAAATTAAGAGGGGTGAAATTGAAAAGACATACCTTATAGATTATTCAAAATAAAAAAATCATAATAAAAAAGAAAAAGACCAAATCTGAGGATCAAATCATAATAATAAAAATCACAAACAATGTTTTTTTTAATTATATTCAATAAAAATAATTTGCAACAATGCCTCTAAAAGAAGAAAAAAACCCTTTAGATGAGAGTTTAAGTGATTTGACCTTTAAGGGTATAAAAATAATTACACTACTATATAAAAATAAAAATACAATAATACACTCGGACAATAGACATAGAGTTATTTTATTAAGGGTTAAATGAGTAATTTGACTTTGCATTTAAAAACGAAATCACCAACATAACAGACATCTGACAAAAGATGTCATGCTTATTTTCAATATCAAGCTAAAAGATTTAAGGGTCACTAGGAAAAATAGTACTTGTATTATTGTAGTAAATAGTAAACTGTATCCTGAGATATAGTAATAGTTTTCTTTTTTAATGATGGTTTTCTACCCTATCAGAGTTTATAGTATTGTTTTTCGTGATAATGCTTCATTATATATTTGTAAAAAGAAAGTATTGTTTGATTAATAAAGAATCAGGTTATAAACATCCCCGCTAGAAGATTAATCTGGCAAAGGCCAAATCAAGTAATAGGTTTTTTTTCAGTGGATCAAACTTGGAATATAATTTTGGAAGGAAGAAAAGGAATTATATGACACCAAACATAAAAATACGAGACACGGAGCTATCTATCCCATTAACAGTTGTGCTTAGAGAATACACAATTTAATAACGAAGAAAAGGAGAACCGGTGGCTTACATCTTCACCACTGAATTTGAGGTTTCAACAAGATTGGAATATGCATTCCCTCCATGGACGGCAGACAATCTGTATAGTACTTTGCTTATGAATTTACAAGGCAGCTGTTTGATTTCGAAGTCAGCAACCTACTTACAAAAAATTTACATAGCCCCTTGCGACCTTTCAACACTCCCCTCAAAAAAAAAATTAAAAAAAAAATAATATTAGAGGAAGAGAGAATATGGATACACTTACGGGAAGAAATTGAAAGTGGAAGAAACGAGATCTGAGGGAGAAAAAATTTCCACCCACCTCCACCCTCTAAAAAACAAAATTGGCTTCCTCCAAATTCCAATCTCGACTAGAAATTCATATCCAATTTCTGATCTTGCAGCAAAGAATTAGCGTTTGGCAAAATACTAGTCAAGTTGCATATTAGATGTCGCGGGTCAATGGGCTAACCCTTCCCTCCCCACACTAACAAGAGACCTCTCACCCATGGGAACATTGTATTGCTGATATAATCTGGCTCTGTTGGATGCCCACCATTGTTCTGCTTGTTTTTCGCTGAAACGCTTTCGACTGCAGTAAAAGTAGTTCAACATGCAATAGCATAAGGTTTCCAATAAAGAAGATAGAAATTACTAATTTATATAATTTTAGTTCTCCACTTGGATGCTTCCACCCGGAGGATGTAACCTTTAGAGAACAAGTGCTAGAGGCAGTACAGAAACCTGTATGGTCCAAAACTCATATACTTGCAAAATATTAACCTAAAAGCAGCCAGGAACTTTACCACCTTAGTTAAGGCCAAAGCTAATAATGGCTGCATTCCACTGAGAGAAAATATCATGGGTCAAGCAGTCAACTTGTTGTAACAGAGGGGAGAAACAAAGCGATCATAGAAGGTGGACATGTAGGGGAGAAGTGGAGGAGAACAAGTGTAATGACTTGAGAATACCTGAAACGGACACGCTTGAGATCTTTGGCACCTCCAGGCAAGGAAACAAGGGTAATATATACGCCTGGTTCATCTTGCTCAACCCATTCATCACCATTAGTGGGTTCAACTTTTGCCGTTCTGTTCTTATTCCTTAGTGTTGCTTCTATGTGTGCCACTTCAGAGTGATGTGGAGTTTGATTAGTGGTGGGTGCTGACACATTCGAAACTACCAGGCTGTTTGATCCGTTTGAATCTTGTTCATGACATGTTCTGGGACCCCTGAGTTGCTCAAGAACTCCAGGAGAAACAGCCCGTAGAGGAGTGTTGCTAGAGTAATAAAAAGAGGGTGAATTGTTGTTTCTTGCTGCTCCAACAGGAACCCTCTCAGCCACGTCTTTCAACTATATTAAAAAGATTAAACACATAAATTAAGATGATTGTCTGATATATTAAAAAACCTACAAATTTTTAGTTTTTTGACACAGTGCAGCTAATAAGACCCTGTTGATTGCATCCATGCCGCAAAAACAACATTTCCAGATGGAGTTTATGTCGACCTTACCTCTTTAGTATGGCTCATGCAATTTTATTTTACTAGCTTTTATGTTACATGCTTCGCATGTGATTTGCATTGTCTTCCTAGTTAGATGAGTGAAGTGCTGATATAAGGAGTATGTGGCTACAAAATAGTCGGAAATATATGATCAATAAATTATTTGATTCCCTAAATCATTAATAGTTTTGAATAAAATTAAAAATATTTAGCTATTAAGTGAGAACACAATGTTGATAGTTATTAGAATGAGATTGAAAATGTTTACTCAATAATTGATGCAATAAAATATATTATATTCTATAATTTCATAATTATAAACTAAGAAAATAATTTTCTATCTACTTCATCTTTTAATAACTTCCTTCCTTTGTTCTTAACTAAATTCAATAGCAAATCATTAAAATATTTCGTTAACCTATTATTGAAAGAATCTTGCATTATTAATTAATCTGACAATATTATCCATTAATATTAAAGAAAATGTCTAAGGTATTATGTATATGCAATTACAATAATTTTCTTATATATAGAGAGAGTGAGACTAATAGCAAACATAGTATAAGAGTATATCCTTAAACAATTCTTAAATTTTTGGTATAATAATGAAAATTATAAATACACTTAAATGACATTTCTCATCCTTGAATTCCAATAGTTCAATCATATATAACCTATATTCAAAAAATCCCATTGAACCTTGCACTATAAAAAATTACAATTGAACTCTTCATATATCAAAATGTTTTTAAATTCGCCCCCTATTCAACTTCATTAAAAATCTCAACTAAAATTTGAATTTTAAATTGAAGCATAGACACATGTTACTTCTCACTCTTTTCTTGAAAATCACTTAGCGTTTTCTACTTATTTTTCATTGCTTAAATATTTTCTTAATGTTGAATGGTAGTTTGACAAAGATAATCAATGTCCAAATTATTTTTTAAAAAAAGTGATTGGTATAATATCATAATCACTTACATTATAATATTTGCAAGTCAATCAATTTGCTCATATTAAATGTCCTTGTTCAAATATTTTTCTCTCCAAATAATATGAATTTATAAGATAATGATTTGTTGACATTTTGTCTACAAGTTTATTAAGTTATTTACATAACAATAGAGTATTCTTGTTGAAATATGAGAATACATGCAATTTTGTTAACTAAATCATTGATCATGATGCTAGTTTTTTCTATTCCGAGAAGATTATTAAAAGCTTCCTATAAATAATGAACATTGTAACCTACAAACATGAAATATGATTTCTATTAATTTGTTATTAATTGAACTTGACATTTTAAAAAATAATGCAAGGCTCAATCATCCATTTTTTAACTTGAATTTGTTATGATATTAATTAGACCTCCAAATTAATTGATCCATTGTGTTAGGACACAAGACTGGCAAAAGATTAAAAAAAGGCATAATTAGATCAATTATGGTACCATCCATTTTTTAACTTGGAATTTGTTTTGATATGAATTATGCCTCCAAATTAATTGATCCATTGTGTTAGGCACACAAGGCCATCAAAAGATTAGAAAAAAAAGAGAATAATTAGTTGAATTAAGGTCCAAGAATAACGCATAAACAATTCCAAGAGATTCCAAAATACATTCATATGATACCAAAAGCGATGTGCAAATATTGTCCTCTAATCCTACTTTTTGAAATTCAAAACAAACTTTCTCATATCAGATCTAGCACCTTTGTATTGAAATGCAGAACACCTTATATTTTGTGAGAGTGCACATTGCTAGACTCTCATGCCCTTAAAAAAAGTTATCTCCAGCGAGGAATATGAGGTTATAAACATGAGGTTTTAACTTACTTGGGCAGTGAGTGACTTAATTACTTCCTTTGCTGCTTTGCATTTCGCAGTCTCCTCCTCTGCTACTGCAACAGCCTCCTTTAACTGACTGGTTGTTCTTTCCAGCTCAACTTCCTGAAGCTGAGCTTTATGTGTAAGTTCTTCGACCTGCATTACACAACCAGTCAGCCATAATTAATCAATGACGTGACCTAAGCAAAGTGCTTTCCAAGCACAATAATATGGCCAGAAGAAAATCACTAAAGTCACTTATATTTGTTTCATTATGACCATGCAGCTCTAAACTGGATCTTAATCCAACCATGTCATTAACCATAGTAACAATGACCATGAGAGGTTTTGAAATTAGACCTATCACCAGCACAGACCTTTGTCTCCATGTTAATTACAACATACAGTATTGCAAAACAACTTCGTCCATCTCCACCCAGGGAAAATAAAATCCTAAAGAAGCAAGTGTAAGAAACTCATAATAAACTATAACCAAAGGACAAAAAGGAGGCTCTCAATACAGCAACAAAAGGATTCAAACCATAGAAAAGACAGTTTTTTTTTTGGTTGTTTAAAAAGGAGACAAGATATATTTTATAATTTCATGCAGCATGATACCACACGATGCATACACTTCCAATCTTTGCAAAAATGTTTGTGATGGTAAATGTTCAGCCACTGACAATAAATTCCTAGGTTAATGTGTGAGGAGATGGGCATGCCTAATGTCGCTCAAAACAGGAAATTTTAGGAATAGATAACTGAAACCATAGAAGGTAGTTATGTCTACCTGAGCTCTTAATTTTACAACTTCTTCACGCAGGCTGTCATTTAACCTTCCAGTACCATCCACGGCAACTTTCGGCAACTCATGTACTGAGAGAGCTGGGGTTGGTGTTGTAGCGCGAGGGGGACTAGATCGTCTTGATGTTGGCGATGTTGCTCGAGACACAATTCTTGATCCAGGAACAGAAGCTGAGAAAAATTTCTTGGAGGATCCAAATGATTTAGAGTTGTTAAATGCATTACGCTGAGAAACATCATAAGCAGAGGGTGAAACCTGAGTGCTAATGGAGCTTGACTTCCTGTTTCTTCTGGAAGATATACTTTCCACCTCTTTAGATGATTCCATAGAGAAGTTTCTTCCAAGCTTAGCATGTGATCTTGTATTCGAATTTTCACTCTTTTCTGTGATTTCATTTAGTCCCTGATTCTCACTTCCTCTTCTCCTAAGAGTAGAGTGAACTGATGAGTCAGTTCCGGTGCTTCTTCTAATTTTGCTAAAACAATAATCACAGACACGGTAAGGTTTGTTAGGATTTGGAGCCATTGAAGCCTTGAGGGACTTTTTACTACTGCATGAATGGCAGAAAACAAGCCCACAATTATAACAATTGTGCCGTTTCCGTTTGAAATTAAATGGCAGGCGGCAACCGGAACACATTGATTGATCAATACCGGATACCCATTTATGAAGACAGATAGCTGCGGTAAAACTAGTGCCACAGATAATACCTTTAACCTGTTTGTCTTTCAAAGCTTCAACAATAGATGGGAAATTTCTATCATCTGTATCACCATGGCCTAGTCTGCCATTTGCACCCTTTCCCCATGTGTAAACTTCAGTTCTTGAGGTCAAAACTGCAACATGATAAGCACCACAGGCTAACTCTTCAACAAAGTTTTTCATGAGCTTTCCCTCAACACGAGTAGGGACCTTGCCATCCGCTTGAGGATTCCCCAATTGACCATATACAGGGCTTCCCATGGTGTAAACTTGGCCCGAGGTTGTAAGAGCAACAGTGAGGCTGTGACCACAGGCAACTTGACAGAAGCTGGGTTCAACAAGAGTAGCTACATAAGTGGGCACCAGTCTAGCTTCCTTATCACCATGCCCAAGACGACCTTTATCTCCATCTCCCCACGTGAAGAGTTTTCCTGAAGAACAATTACTGGAACTTGATGACCCAACCATGACTTCAACAACTGCAGCTGTGTGCCACACACCACAAGCTACTCGCATGGTGCGGAGGCCCTTAAGGGACTCGACCTCCCTGGGTGTTGACACACTACTTCGGTCTCCATGTCCTAAAACCCCAAAGGTTCCATCTCCAAATGTAAACAATTGGCCAGCAGAGGTTACAACAGCCGTGTGCCATGGTCCACATGAAACTGATGAGACATGTATTCCCTCTAGAGGTCCACTTAACTTTCTTGGAACCCACTGAGTAGCTTCACTGCCACATCCCAGGAGCCCAAAATTATAAGCATTACCACCCCATATGTACAAATCACCAGAGAGTGTTACTGCACAAGAAAGATACTCTCCACATGCTACAAGTTCAACATTGAAATTTTTTAGTCCATCTACAAACTTTGGATGTGAGACATCAGAGTCCACACCATGTCCAAGTCTGCCACCAAGTTCCTCTCCCCAAGAGAAAACTTCCCCTTGTTTTGTTACCAAAGCAGCATGTTGCCGACCACAAGCTATAGCCTGAACATCTAATAGAACTGCAGATTCCAAGGCTTTTGGCACAAAAGAATCCATCTGAATATCGGAACCTCCACTTTTATGAACTCCGCCACCTAGAATGCCCTCACCAGTGCCTTCACCCCAAATATAAACATCCCCTAAAGCATCATTGTCATCACGGCCAGAGCCTTGACTTGATGAACTAACAGCACTTGATAAACTGACCCTAAAAGCTTCCGTGTTTGTATTCTTCATACGACCTGTTGTTTCATCTGAGCCTGGCCCACAGGCAGATTCTAACGGAAATAAAACCTTGGGAGGCACAGTGTATACTGCATCAGACAATGCCTTCTCTAAACCAGCTTTAGGAGGACTATCATATGGAGTACGAAGACGAAGAGGATCTGTTCCATCCTATATCAGTGACAAGAAAATTCTCTTTAACGTGCATAGCACTGAAACATACTTTTGAGAATGAAGGAGCAACGAAACATACCTTCATTGAACTATCATCACTACCAAATGCAAAGCTCAAAGGAGAACTTCTAAGGGTGTATGCTCTAGGACTATTTGCCTCAGATAAAAGTCCATCATTTCTAGTTTCTTCTCTCTTTTTCCAAAGCTGGTGATGTGATATTAGTGCCTTTAGACCAGTAAACCAGACTTCAGCTTCTTCTTTGTCCTTGCATATCTGGCAAAACAGAGCTTGATGAGTGGATGATGAAATTTTTCAGCTAATAAGGGGTTTGGTACATTACTTAAAGGAACAGCGACTATGCAAATACAGAAGATGGACTCTAAAGATTTAACACGGCAAAACTTTGTTGACAAAGGATGAAGAACTGGCCTTTAAAAAGAATATACCTACCAAATCTAAAGACCTGTCATTATAAATTAGAGAAAATGACTGGTATTCCTTCTCAGGACGAGGATACCTCTGAAAAATTGGCTGTAGTAAGCAAAATTGAGAAAATCAGTTAGTAATCATTGTTCCAATAAATGACCATAGAATCTTAAAAGTAATTGAAAAACTACCTGACACTTGCAAGCAAAGTTTTCATGTTTTCTCAAGGGGAAAGAAAGAATAAAGCAAAAACCATAATCATCAGAAGCAGACAACAAACATGCAGCACAACATAAGATAAATAATCACAAATAAATGAATTAATTTACAAGCATAGATTCACTGCACCTTGTGGTTTTATTGTTAGCTCCAATGTTCAAGGTAAATATAGCAAAACATTGCAAAATGAAGTGTCCATCAAAAACCATTTTTTCTATATAAACCAAATACTCACCGAGCCTCTTCCTAGGAATAAACAGTACAGCTTTTGAAAGCTAGAAGACAGTAGATGCACACAGACACGTTGCTTCAAAGTAAAATCTAAAATAGAAGTTTCAAATGTCAATAGACAGTATCCTTGCAATTTCGTTTCCATTAATTCACATAAAAATGGATAGCTTCATTCATTGAAACTTCACATTTATGAGCATGCATCCCTGATCTGGTGAAGTGTAAAGCAGCAGTATCAACATGCAAGGGCAGCTGGAAATCAACCATTTTGAAAACCCAAGTTACTCACACTACTAACACACTAGATGCTTAAAAATAAGAAAAAAAATAATTTAAACTGACTATTAACTTGAAAAAAGAAAACCTAAAATTGATCTGCTGCAAAATCATGAAAAGCAATCCGTAAGCAACATACAAAAGTTGTACAGGATCTCAATATGGATAAACTTACAGTGCGCTGACCAGGGATAATTCTGGAGACATGGCTTAGTTTAAGATGCTTCTCCTCTTTCCCAGATATCCATATTAGAGCAGATTCATCCTGAAAGAACCAAAACCAAACGCATACATATTACAGCATACAGAATTTTAATAGAGGTGAATTACAGCAGAGCTCAATAGTCAATATCCTACAGCATCAAAACATAACATACCCAAAACAGCACATTTACATAAATTACCAGAAGTAGCATGTAAAAAGGTTATAGTCTAGAAATGGCAAAAAATATAAAAAATTAAAGGACCAACTGTCTTGCAGCATTAAAATGCAGCACCTACAAAAGCACATGATAGGACTTGACATAAATATAATAGAGTGCAACACCAAGCAATACTACATGTCATGCATGCATGCATTCAGACACTGATAGCAAAACCTGAAACTGCAGGGAAAGGTGTTCTCTTATCTTTTGATTAGGAAGCAGCACAGACCAAGGTTATCAAACCAAATGGCCTGAACAGCAAGATTAGCACCATCACAAGCCTTATCACTAACTCATATTTTTCAGCTTCAATTTAATTACCCTCATAGATCTTTAGTTCCTCTATCATGTACATGTTTAGCTAGAAACAGAGCAGGGGTGCTGAGAAGGATAACCAGCACAGTTTACTAGACATCCTAAAAGTAGTTTTCCAGACCAATGCAAAAGTAAATGCCTCTATGGTATTTTCTGCATAAAGTCTCGGAGGCCCTTATTCCCATACATATAGGGGTTAGGCCACTTTCTTTCCTACCATGATGACAAGAATACTAGTGCCTTTCTTTTATCCATTCACCATATTATCACCAATACATAAAGCTGGAAACGTGTTCTGCTAAAATTTTATGAAACCTTAGTAGACCTGACTTTATTCATTTTAGCCTTTGATGAGACAAATGAATTCACGGATAAAGGCAGTTTCTGGTCCATCCAATTCTCAACATTGCATCATAATCTAAACTTGGCAAAGTGCAACAAAAATTACTAAGCATCCATCAAAAATATGGTATGAAGAGTGCACGCATCATAAAAACAGATTAGCAAATGTAGATGAATGTATGAATCAATCTAATTGAAAAGGAGGCAGTACCATATCTAGCTTGTATTGAGAGAAGAGAAACATGTATATAAATAGCTAACCATGATTTCCTCAACCAGTATCAGTTTGATTTGCCTCAAAAAGAGAAAGATAAAAAGTAACATTCAAACACATGCCTAAAATGTAATCTTACATTTGACAGCCTGAAGGGGCAAAACTTGGGCCTCCCTCTACGGCCATACTTGAGCAACTGAGCTCCTCTTTTAAGAGCAGTGATGGCCTGCAGAAAAAATTGCAGCATGAAACTAAATTGAAAATAAACTAAACAGGCTATGCACAGTGATCTTATAGGTGAAGAGAATAACATTCATGGTTTTGTACATGCATCACAAGTAGAACTTCCAGAAATGTACAATTTTTTCTCATTGTGGAGAAAAATCTAATAGTGCAACTGGATGATTATATCTCACAATAAGCAGATTCTTATCTCTTTTTTCTTCAATTTCTTTCATGCTCATGGTCCATAATCTATTCAAATCTTTTCTCTTATCCCAGATACCAACATAAGTCTTGGTTTCTAATATAGAAATAAGAGGGGATGGTGCACTGCCCTGCACAGCAGTAAAAATAATGGGTACTTTGTATTGAGCCCGTGACATAGATACCATCTGAGTGAATATTTACAAATTATTGATGCCAGATAGATATGACCACTCACCAAGATAAAAAGGTGCAAATTGAGTTGTTAGTCTGTGCTCCAAATTGCATTGCAGATAGTACAAACAACATTTTTCCTGACTATATTATTTATATCTTTCACCATTCTTTGAAAATTTCCAGAGAAACATGCATAAAGTTGAGCCTTGACACTATGTCTTGATGTTTTTCCATATATCCTACCATCACTAGCACTTATGTGTTAGTGCCCAATGTAAGACTCACTCATGCACACTTAAGAAATGTACAAATGCAATTAGCTTACCCTAAAAATTCGACTAGAATAGTCCATTAAGACTTGCCAATAATCACATGTGATGACATGTTGACACAAACACATCCTATAATAGCATTTCACAATTGAAACAATTTTATGATCTCTTAATGCACTTGGTAGCTTAAATGAAAATGAGTGGCCGCAGAAAATTGACATAATTCATCAAAAACCCTCAAATCCCATTTCACTAATTTGAAACAATTTATGAAACCAAAGATTCAAAGAAATGAAAAGTCAACTTAAGAAATGTACAAGTGCAATTAGGTTACCCTAAAAATTCAACCAGAATAGTCCATTAAGACTTGCCAATAACCACATGTGATGACATGTTGACACAAACACATCCTATAATAGCATTTCACAATTCAAACAAATTTATAATCTCTTAATGCACTTGGTAGCTTAAATGAAAATCAGTGGCCGCAGAACAATTGACATAATTCATCAAAAACCCTCAAATTCCATCTCACAGGTTTGAAAAAAGTTATGAAACCAAAGATTCAAAGAAATGAAAACTCAACTTTCAAATAACCAGAAGGCCAGCAAACACTGTCAATGTTAAATGATTTAACATTTAATCAGCATCGCCATTTACCTGCTTATGCTTTTAACACAACCACATTGCACTCTAATATCAAAAAGAAAAAACAAATCTACGACACAAACATAACACTGAACTTCTTAATCATCAACGAAATATTAATTAGCAAAATCAAAAACACTTTATTATACCAATAAACAATAACAAAAAATTACCAATTCAACATCTCTCTCTAAGGGGCCCACTCTCAACGCCGGCTCCAAAGTAGCCATTCTCTCCAATCTTGACACGATCAAAACTCTAACATAACCCTACACATCGCACCACCACCACAACAACAACAAAATCCACCTACACAAACACACATTGCCTCATTTAAACCCTAAATCACTCACTCTCAGCTCCTCGAAACCCTCACATTACCAAGAATAAAATCTCGAACAGCTAAAAAAACTGCAAAACCAATCGATTCAATCTTGAACAGTCAAGAACGTAAAAAATAAATCGGCGGAATCGACTAAGAAAAAGGATGATTATTAGGTTTTAACGCAGCACGACGAGAGAATATGATGTAATCGAATATTCTGTTAAGTCCGTTGGATTCGAGAGAGAAAAAATCATCTATCTAAGAAATTGCAAAAAGGATGTTTTTTTTTGTTTGGTTGGGGAGAAAATGCGAGAGAGAAAAGGGAAAAAAAGGAAATAGGGAAAGCGAAGCTCGTTCGTTTGTTTGTTATTGATGAGAGTGGAGTGGCAGAGTGAGAGAGAATCTGTTATTTAATTAAGAGAGAGAAATAAAAATCGAGAGTTCTTGAAAATGATTGATTTTGATTTATTTTTTTCCCCTCAATTGTGCCCTAAAGGCACATGTTCCAGAAATCACTCAAATTTTCCCGTTACCACCACCGCGAGCAAATTTATGGGAAATTAAACATTTAGCAAGCACTTCGGTGATAAGAGTTTGAAAATAAAAAATTTATTTTATTTATAATTTCAGGTTTAAATTTTATAATTATTAATATAATAATCACTAAAAATTTATATGATTATTAACTTCAGGACTTGTGAGATTAATCGAGATACGCGCACGCTGACCCGAACACCCATATTAATAAAAAAATATATAATAAATTGAATTTACTAATTTTAATAAGAATTATTACAATAGTAATAATAATATAGAGATAAATATCTAATTGTATAGTTTAGATTAAAGTTATTAGATTTTGCTAAGCTTGTGGTGTTAATTGGGTGGATTAGTATAATTAATTTAAAATAATATTATTTTAAAATTTAAAAAGAAAACAAATCAAGTTTTATATGAGTTTTGCTTGTATTTACCGAATCATGGATTGACTTAAATTAAAGGTATGTCATATTAATTCATATCTTATTTAATTTAAAATCCAACTTGAATTAAAGATTGAATGAATCAAATCTCATAACATTGGTTTAGATTTTATAAACTTAAATTATGAGTAAAAAGTGCATAAATACTTAATTTGTTTATAGAATTCTATAAATATTTAGTTTTGATACATGGAAGTATATTTTAAAAGAGAGTATAATTGAAGACAATATAAAAGGAAAGATGATCCAGAGTGATATTAGACCTTTTTTTATATATGAAAGTTTAATGGAAACAATCTCATATTAATTTTGGTATATAAAGAAATAATTAAAACATTTTTTAAAAATCATTAATGAGAGTAGTTTTGGATTAACAATCTCATATGAAGCTATATTATTTCTAAATATTCATATTCAAAACAACAAATAATGTACTCATAAAAAAATATTTTCTTATAGTTTCCTTGTCCTTGCTCGGTAGGGATATTCCAACTAAAATATATTTATATTAAAAATATTATTTACTTACTACCTCGGACTCTAATTTGAAGCACATGGACACGCGGAAGTCAGAACATGCCATTGCCTAGGGTCAATTCATTTATTTATTTATTTATTGAACTGGCTTTAGTCAACGGTGCTGACTTCTTACTGTTTGTCGCGTGGTCATGATACCATCGAGATTTTGGCCATGTGAGACCGGGGCCTATCGAGGAACTTTTCGTTCCTTTTACGGTACCGTTTTATGTTGTCGTCTTGTGAGTTTGCTATAAATATTTCCATATCAAATCTAACCTCGGAAGTCTAGTGTTTGGAACGTGGTTGAAGTTTTTTTTAAAAAGTGTATTTTATTTAAAAATATATTAAAATAATATTTTTTATTTTTAAAAAATTATTTGTGATATCAATGTATTAAAACGATTTAAAAATATTAAAAAAATATTAATTTTAACTAAAAAAATTTAAAATTTTAAAAACAAAGATTAGATCGTGTTTCTAAATGGTCGGGTCAATAGTAAGATCTATATCAAAATATGTTTTTAAAAATAAAATTATGATCGATTCTAAAAAGAAAAAGAAAAAACATTGAAATACAGAAGAGCCCTACAACTGAGCTTACGGGCCCGGCAAAGCTAACATGCAGTTTGGAACTAGCCCTCTAAGGTCAAATCAAGTGAGGCCGGGCCACCTTATAAATGAAGACCCAGAGCCATTCTGTTAGGAAACAGATGAAAAGTAATGTTAGGCCCCAAAATATTTTTATGTTTTCACAACCAAAGGCAGCAGAACACAAATGGGTCCTATGAATGAAATATCTCTCTTCGAAGATGCTATCTTGACCCCCACGATCCTTTATTTTTATATTTTAAAAATATTTTTTTAAAAAATTAATATTTTTTATTTTTTTTACTTCAAATTAATATACTTTTAATATTTTTAAATTATTTTAATAAACTAATATAAAAAACAACTACCCTCCCAAACAAACTTTTATTATATTCTTTGCATAAAAAAATCTAATGAAATCCACTAATTGTTATTTTTTTGGATAATGATCGTAGAGAACGTTGAATTCAAATATTATTTCAATTAATACACTTTTTCTAATATATTTTTATGGTTTTTTTTTTGTTGGACTTTGACCACGTAAGATTAAGGTTAGTTTTCAGTGAAGAACAATATTCATGGCACCATGTTGTTGCAAAAAGAGATGGTTTAGAATAAAAAAGAGATTAATCAACCAAAGCTCTTCCAAAGTTTAAAGTGATTAAGTGTGTGGCCACGTAAGTAAATAGACTTTAAACCAATTACCATAATTGATTGATGATATAAAACGTGTATCATTATCAAAGTGATTGAAATTTAAAAAAAAAATAGAGTTTAATCACCGTGTATTGATAAAAAAAATAAAAAAATTAATACAAAAAAATATATTTACACACTAATGATGTGTTGGTCTAAAAACACTACTATATTACTGTAAGGATGATAATATAAATTCGATTCCAAGAAGCATATTCATTGGGAGTGACAGTTACGAACCCCCGAACCGAACTAGTTTCATTCTTTAAAAGGATACAAGGATACCGGGGTAAGAACAAAAAAGAAAAAATACATTTATATAATCTTTATGTTTTGTAATGATAAAAATTTATTTAAAAATTGTTTTATAGACAAAATATATACATGTTTCTAAGATAATTTTAAAATAATTTTTTTAAAAAAATGTAAGAAAACATGTTATCTGTTTCTATTGTCTTCATCTCCTTTCCATCAAAACAACAATTAATCGCTATCTAAGTTCCATGATGAAATTTGAAAAGGCGAAAAAATCAATAAAGCAACCTGTTGTGTTTGGTTTTAAATGGAATCTTTCTCTTAAAAATAAATAGAAGTGGTTGGGGTGAGTTGAACTTGGCTTTTTTAGCCCAACATGGGGTATTGAAAAATTATCGGTTTTAAATCTATTTAGGTGAGATGTTAGGTTTATCAGTTTACCAGATATATATATAATCAGTATATTCTACAAAACATGCAAGCAATACCTTATTGATCAATGAATTGGATGAACATAAGATATAATTGTTGATTAGTTCTAGCAAAACAAAAATGAATGTTTCCTGTGGGAATTCACAAAGGGACTAATAATGGATAAATCGTATTAGCTTGATTTCCATCTTTCTCAATTAATCTATAGAGCATGTATGCGTCAAAAATAATGAAAAAAAAAAGTTGGGAAATCTACTGGGATCAGACAACTTCCAAGCCATCATTGTATCTTGTTCTTGTTCGATCTGGAGAGTTAACAATTTCTTCCATGCCCTTTCTCTTGTTATTGGGTTGATCTTCTTCTTCTTCTTCTTCTTCTTCTTCCTTGCATCTTCCCTTCATTAGATGGGGTCTAAGCTTGTTGACATCTGATAATTGAACTGGCTTCAGGAAGAACTCTTCAGCTCCTTCTTTTAGGCATCTGATCAGTAAAAACCATCCATAACCCAAGTCAGACTAGTGTTTAAATATTCCAAGTTTCATCTTTGAAATGCGAAGAAATTGGAAAAAAATCATCAATCTGAGTTGCCTCACCTGTTGATTCTTGATGGGACATTCTCTGAGGACATGATCACAACTGGGATGTCCTTGAAATATTTAGATTCCTGAAAAAAATATGCAGCCACATAGTCAGATTTCTAG
>Ga0307518_10001292_pt1 | contig 18776 bp, 16 predicted proteins | sample 25_EM_MG_FD_203889 | JGI IMG/M metagenome (GOLD analysis project Ga0307518, IMG submission 203889) | Populus trichocarpa ectomycorrhiza microbial communities from riparian zone in the Pacific Northwest, United States - 25_EM | ecosystem: Host-associated > Plants > Roots > Unclassified | place...
CGAATGGAACGGCGAGGAGGTCAGCCGCCCGCCGTTCCGCGAGATGTACTGGTCACCCGCGCAGATGCTCGCGCACCTGACGGTCAACGGCGCCTCGTCGCGCACGGGTGACCTGTACGGCTCCGGAACGATCTCCGGACCGGAGAAGCGTCAGCGCGGCGCGTTCCTCGAATTGTCCTGGGGCGGCAAGGAACCGCTCACGGTCAAGGGGGAGGAGCGCACCTTCCTGCAGGACGGCGACGAGGTCGTGATCACCGGCACCGCGCCCGGCGCGAACGGCTCGCGGATCGGGTTCGGCGAGGTGCGGGGACGCGTCCTGCCGGCGAAGTGACTCAGCTGCCGGGAATCCCGTCCGGCGGCGGCGCGTCGTTCGCCGCCGAGTCGTTCGCCTCGATGGGGGCGTCGCCGAGGTCGGTCACCAGGACCGGGGTCAGATCCTTGCCGGCGCCTCCCTTGAGTTCGACCACGGACATCCCGGAAATGCCCAGGTGTCCGTCGGCCGAGTAGCGGAACGGCGCGAGACCCGGTCCTTCGAACGACTTCCCGGACTGCTGGAGCACTTCGACGATCCGTTCCCGCGTCAGGTCCTTCCCGGCCGCCCGCAGCGCCTGGACGAACGTGTACGCCTGCGCCATCCCGTAGATGCGGTAGTTCGTCAGGTCGCCGCCCTTGCCGTGCGCCTTCCAGACGTTCTGCCACAGCTTCGTCCACGCGTGGTCCGGCGCGTCGACACCGGGCAGGTATTCGGTGGTGACCACGCCGTCGATGAGCGACGCGCCGTTGGTCACCTTGCCTTCGGAGAACCGCGCGAGCAGGGAACCGACGAGCGCGGGATCGGAGCCGACGTTGCTGTAGAACCACTTCGGCTTGAACCCGATCTTCAGCGAAGCCAGCTGCGAAAGCGCGGTGTACGACGGAACGGTGAAGCCCAGCACGAGATCCACGCCCGCGGCCTTGAGCTTCGCGATCTGCGGCGCGATGTCGGTGTTGCCCGGCGAGTACTTCGCGACCTCCACGATCTGCTGGCCGAGGTAGCGCCTCGCGCCCTTCTCGCCGTCGCGGCCGAAGTCGTCGTCCTGGAGGAACAGGCCGACCTTGGCGTTCGGCAGGTTCTTGCGCACCCAGTCGCCGATGATCTTGCCTTCGATCTCGTAGTCCGGCTGCCAGCCGAAGGTGAACGGCGCCTTCTTCGGGTCGTCGCCCCAGCGCAGCGAACCCGACGACACGAACAGATCCGGCACCTTGGAGTTGTTGAGGAAGTCGACGACGGCGCTGTGCGTCGGCGTCCCGAGGCCGCCGACCATCGCGAAGATCTCTTCCTTGAGCACCAGTTCGTTGGTGACGGCGCTGGTCGTGGTCGGGTTGTAGCCGTCGTCCTTCACCACGAACTCGATCTTGCGGCCGTGGACGCCGCCGTTCGCGTTCACGTAGTCGTAGTAGGCCTGATGTCCGCTCGGGATCTCGCTGTAGCCCGGCGCGGCGACGCCGGTCAGCGGGAAATGCGCCCCGATCTTGATGGTCGTGTCGGTGACGCCGACCGTCGAACCCTTCTGTTCGCCCTCGGGTCTGCCGCCCGCACCGCAGGCGGCGGTGACCGTCACGGCCAGGAAGACGGCCACGGCCTTGGTCCAGCGTTTCATGAACTTCGCCTCCAGTGGATGAGTTTCCGCAGCCCGCCGGCGAGGCCCGCCGGTGCGAGCAGCACGATCAGGACGGTGACCAGGCCGTAGATCAACGGCGCCAGATGCGCGGCCTGCACGTCCGACAGGCCGAGATCCGTTCCCGCGCCGGTCACCAGCGGCGGCAGGAAGGTCAGCAGCGCGGCCCCGGCGAGCGCTCCGGTGAGGCTCCCGAGACCGCCGAGCACCACCGCGGACACCAGCAGCAGCGACAGTGTCAGTGCGAAACCGCTCGGCGCGGCCAGCCGCGCGGACAACGCCATCAGCGCTCCGGCCAGCCCCGCGCATCCCGCGCTGACCACGAACGCCCGCACCCGGGTGTGGCCGAGGTCGATCCCGGCCAGTTCGGCGGCCACGTCCTCGTCGCGGACCGCTCGCCAGTCACGTCCGACGCGACCGCGCGAGAGGTTCGCCAGGAGGACGAACACGGCGATCACCGCGAACCAGGAAAGGTAAGCGAGGTAACGGATCGACGTGAGGTCCTGGCCGGTGACGAAGTACGCCGCGTCCGCCAGCCAAGCGGGGATCTCCGGCATCCGGACGGGCAAACCCTGCTCGCCGCCGAGCGCTTCACCGAAGAACAACGGGATCCCGGGGACCGCGACGGCGAGCGCGAGCGTCGCCCCGGCGAGATACGGCCCGTGCAACCGGGCGGCGGCGACCCCCACGAGCGCCCCGACCACGAGCGTGATCACCATCGCCAGCAGCAGGATCACCAGGAGTGGCAAGGCATCCGACCTCAGCAGGAGCGCCGTCGAGTAGGCGCCGACGGCCATCAAGGCGCCGTGCCCGAGGGAGAGTTGCCCGTTGAGTCCTGTAAGGACGGTCAGGCCGCCCGCGGCGATCGCGAGATACGCCATCGTGGTGAACTGCGCGGTGAGGAACGGCCCGGAGTTCTCCAGCACCAGTACGACGACGACCAGCGCGGCGAGCGCGATCGGCAGATGACGTCGCAGCACGTCAGACCCTCCGTTCGCGGACGCTCGTGAACAGGCCGCCGGGTTTCAGGAGCAGCACCGCCATGAGCAGCGCCAGCGCGGCCAGCGGCACCAGTTCCGCGCCGACGTAGCCGCTCACCAGGCTCAGCGACAGGCCGAGGACGACACCGCCGACGACCGCGCCGACCGGGCTGTCCAGCCCGCCGAGCACGGCGGCGACGAAGCCGTACACCACCACACCGTCCATATAGGACGGATGGACCAGCCCGCCGCCGGCGATCAGCAGACCCGACAGCGAACCGGCGAGCGCGGCCAGCGCCCAGCCGAGGGTGAGCATCCGCCCGACCCGCACCCCGAGCAGCCGGGCCACTTCCCGGTCGAACGCCGCGGCCCGCATCCGCAGGCCGAGATCGGTACCGCGGAACAACACCACGAGCCCGATCAGCACCACGCCGACGGCGGCGATGGTGAACACGCCGAACCCGGTCAGCGCGATCGTCGTGCCGCCGACCTGGAAACCGGTGAGCCCGAACGGCGCCGGGAACGACCGGTACCGCGAGCCGAACACCAGCGCCGCCAGCGCGTGCAGCACGATGAACAACCCCAGCGTCAGGATGACGGCGTTGATCTCGGGTTTCCCCGAAACGAACCGGATCACGAACCGTTCCACCAGTGCGCCGAGCACCAGGCCCGAAAGGAGGGCGACGGCGAAACCCGCCCAGTACGACCAGCCCGCGTCGATCAGGACGAGCGCGACGTAGGTGGTGATCATCGCCATCGGCGCTTGCGCGAAGTTCACGATCCGCGTCGCCCGCCAGATCAGCACGAGCGCCAGCGCGAACGCGGCGTAGACCGCGCCCAGCGTCAGGCCGGTGAGCGCGGTGGTGAGCAGTTGCTGCACGAAGCTCCCTTTCAGAATCCGAGGTAGGCGTGCCGGAGCGCGTCGTCCGCGACGAGCGCGGCCGCCTCCCGCCGGACGACGACCCGCCCGAGGTTGAGCACGACGCCGTGATCGGCGATGGACAGCGCGCTGCGCGCGTTCTGCTCGACCAGCACGACGGCCAGCCCTTCCTCGTGGACGAGACCGCGCAGCAGACCGAAGATCCGCGCCACGATCCGGGGCGCGAGGCCCAAGGACGGTTCGTCGAGCAGCAGCACCTTCGGCCGGGAGAGCAGCGCGCGGCCGATGACCAGCATCTGCCGCTCCCCGCCGGAAAGGACGTGCGCGAGACCGTTCTTGCGGTCGGCGAGCACGGGGAAGAGGTCGTAGATCCGGCGCAGGTCGGCCGTCTTCACCCGTCCGCGCGCTCCGAGCGCGCCGAGCCGCAGGTTCTCCTCGACGGTCAGTTCGGCCAGTACGCCACGGCCTTCGGGAACATGTGCGAGACCCAGCGCCGGGAGGTCCTCTGTGGACACCCGGCTCAAGTCCCTGCCGCCGAGGCAGATGTGGCCGCCCGCGGGCCGGACGAGTCCGGAGATGGTGCGCAACAACGTGGTCTTGCCCGCGCCGTTCGCACCGAGCACCGCGGTGATCTCGCCTTCGGCGGCCGAAAGGCTCACGGAATCGAGCGCGCGCACCGGACCGTAGCTCGCCGAGAGCCGCTCAACGGTCAGCACCGGCCACCTCCTCGCCGAGGTAGGCCGCCTGGACCGCCGGATCGGCGCGGATCTCGTCCGGGGTACCGCGAGCGATGACCCTGCCGAAGTCCAGCACCACGATCTCGTCGCAGACCCGCATCACCAGATCCATATGGTGCTCGACGAGCATCACCGACATGTGTTCGGTCAGGCCGCGGACCAGCGTGCCGATCTCGTCGATCTCGGCCGACGACAGGCCGCCCGCCGGTTCGTCGAGCAACAGCAGGTCGGGTTCACTCACCAGCGCTCGCGCCAAAGCGACCCTTTTCCTTATCGGGTAAGGAAGACTGGTGGGGTAGCGGTGGGCGACGTCGGCGATGCCGAAGTCTTCCAGCTGCGTCATCGCCCGCTCGGTCAAGGCCTTCTCGTCCTTCGTCAGGCCCAGCAACGAAGACCAGAAGCCGGATTTCGCGTGCCTGCCCGCGCCCACGAGGACGTTCTCCAGCACGGTCATCCGGTCGAACAGGCCGAGCTCCTGCAGGCCGCGCGCGATGCCGAGGCCGGCGAGGTGATGCGGACGCAGCCGCCGCAGTTCCGTGCCGCGCCAGGACAGCGTGCCGGTGTCCGGCCGGACGAAACCGCACGCGACATTGAACAGTGTGGTCTTGCCCGCCCCGTTCGGGCCGATCACCCCGAGAACCTGGCCAGGAGCGACGGTCAGGGAGACGTCCGACAACGCGACGAGACCACCGAAGGTCACCGATACGCCGGACATCTCGAAGGTCGACAGGGTCACGCAAGAACTCCCAGCGGCGGAAGGGGGCCCCGGCGCGGGCGCGCCGGGGCCGAGGACACTCAGGCGTGCGGACATGTGTCCCGGTAGTCGCTGATCGCGCGGTCGTCCGGGGCGGGGCAGAGGAACTGCTCATAGCGGGTGTCGTTGTCCACGAACCGCTTCAGCCACGAGATCGTGTACTTGGCCATGGTCGTGTTCGCCGTGTTCGGGAAGAAGTGGCTCGCGTTGTCCAGCTCCATGTACGCCTTCTCCGCCGAGGCGGGAATGCTGGTGTAGAACGGGATCGCGTGCGAGGCCACCGGCGCGACCGTGTCGGACTCGCCGCCGATGACGAACGTCGGCACCCGCAGCGAGGACCACGACTTCTGCGTGTTCCACGGCGCGAGCGGTACCGCCGCCTGCAACGACGGCCGGTCCTGCGCCGCTTCGAGCGAGCCGCCGCCGCCCATCGAATGCCCGGCCACGGCGAGCCGCGAGGTGTCGATCCGGGAGCGGACGGTGCTGCGCTGGGTCAGGTAGTCGAGCGCGGCCAGCAGCTGGTCGCCGCGGCTGTCGGGCTGGTCGTAGATGGTGTTGGTGTCGATCGTGAACACGACGAACCCTTGCGACGCCAGCCGCGGGCCGATCCACGCGATGCTCGACTGCGTCGCGGTGAACCCCGGCGAGATGGCGACCGCGCCGAACGTGCCCTGCGCGGTGCTGGTGGGGTAGTAGATGGTTCCGCCGCCGAAGCCGGTGACGGCCAGGCTCGACACGGAGGTCTGCGACACCGCGAAAGAGCCGCGGGAGGCTTCGATGCTGCTTTCCGTCGGGTCCGGTCCTCGTTCGTAGGGGTTCTCGGCGGCGTAGGCCGCGGGGGCGACAGTGAGTGCCGCGACGGTGGCCAGTCCACAAAGGATCCGGGTCGTACTACGCATGGTGCCGTCTCCGTTCGCCGTTGAACACAGTCCGTGGTGATGGACTGTGGCAAAGGGAGGGAAGGGGCTGCATCGGTGAAATCGCCAGTGTTGATCCGCGGCCGCCCTCGCCGGGCCGGACGCCCGTACGATCGGCGATCGTGAATCCCTCAGCCGAGGACATAGTCCGCGCGGCGGCCCGGTGGATCGATCGCGGCGTCCGCGTCGACACCTCCGCCTTCGCCCAAGACCTGGGCATCTCGCGCAGCACCCTGTTCCGTCGCGTCGGAAACCGGGAAGACCTGCTCGGTGATGCCCTCTACTACCTGTCCGAGCGCACCCTGACGGCCGCCGCGCGCACCTGGGAGCGCGAAGAGGGCGACGTGGTGCGCAACGCGGCCGGCGAACTGCGCTGTCTTTCGATCATGCGCGAGTACCGGTCCGTGCTGGCGGCGAGCGCGGGGTTCCGTCGCTTCCTCGACGACGAGCCGGTGCTGGCGATCAGGCTGCTCACCGACCCGGACGGCCGTGTCCAGCCGAGGGTGATCGCCGCGCACGTCGAGCTCCTTCGCCGCGACGTCGACGCAGGTGGCTTCGAGCCCAGCGTCGGTCTGGACAGCCTCTGTTACGCCATCGTGCGGCTGGGGGAGGCGTTCCTGTATTCGGACGTCCTGGCCTCCCGGACCCCCGATCTCGACGCGGCGTCGACGCTCCTCGGAGCGCTCGTGGAAGGACGGGTGCCGAGCAAGACCTTGTGAAACACTTGCGCCTGGTGTTTCATCGAGAGGGATCTCGAGGAGGCGCGGATGCCTGTGTACCCGTTGCGGGGCAGGGACGACCTCTTCGGTGGGCTGCGCTCGGCCGCCGGGCGCGCCGTGCTGATCCGCGGCACGGAGGGGCTGGGGAAGTCGGCCCTGCTCGCCGAGTTGCGCGCCACCCTCGGCGTCCGGCTCGTCGGAGTGCGGGGCCTGCGGGCGGAAAGCACGCTGCCGTACGGCGCCCTGCAGCGGATGTTCGGCACATCGGTCTCCAGCGGCGCGGACGCGCGGGACCGGCTCGGCGCCGTCTCGGCTCCGACGATCTGCTGGGTCGACGACGCGCACTGGGTGGACCCGGAGTCCTTGGCGGCGCTGGGTTTCGCCGCCCGGCGCCTGGCGGGCGCGCCGGTCGGGATGGTGCTCGCGTCGCGATCCGGATCGGATGAGTTCGACTCCGTCGAGCTGCCACCGTTGAGCGAGTCCGCCGCCGACCAGGTGCTGCGCGACCGCGGCGTACCCGCCGGGGTACGCCCGCAGCTGGTCGAACTGGGCGACGGGAATCCCGCCGACCTGGTCGCGCTGGCGGCGTCGCTGACGCCCGCGCAGGCGGCCGGGCGGGAGCCGGTTTCGCCGATCCTGCGGGACCGTGTTCCTCGGTACGCGGCGGAGCTCGAAGCTATGCCGCTCGACGAACGTCTCCGGTTTCTCGGCGCCTGCATGGACTTTTCCGCGAGGAAGGCGACTTGGTACGCGGCGGCGTCCCCGGCCGATCGCCGGGCGGCGCACGCACGGCTGGCCTCCGTCGAGGAAGGACCGGACGCGCTGTGGCATCGCGCGATGGCGACGGCCACGCCGTCCGAACCCCTCGCGGACGCGCTCGCCGCGGCACCCGCGGTGGATCACGCGGCCGCGGCGCGGCACCTCGAACGCGCAGCCGCGCTGACCGCCGATCCGGGCGTGCGGGCGAACCGGTTATTGGCCGCGGCGGACGCGGCCTGGCAGGCGGGCAGACCGGGGTGGGCGCGGCTGCTGCTGTCCAGGGCCGACGCCGCACCGGGCGCGGTGGCGTTGCTGCACGGGGAGATCGAGCTGCGGGACGGCGATCCCGCCGTCGCCACCCACGAACTCGGCACGGCGGCGGAACTCCTGCCCGATCCGGCCGCCGCGCTCCTGCTGGCGGGCGAGGCGCGGAGGCTCGGCGGCGACCTGGGTGGCTATAGGGCTTTGGCGCGGACGGTCCCGGCCGGAGAAGGGCTGGCCTTCGCGCACTTCCGGGGATTGACCTCGGTTTACGCCGGGCGTCACGACGACGCCGTCGCCCCGCTGGACGAAGCCGTCGCCAAGGGGTTGGCCGACACCGACGTCGCCGGAGCCGTCTGGGCCGCCGAAGCGGCTTTCGCCCGCGGGCATGCCGAACAGGCGCACGAATACGCGGCGGCGGCGGTAAGCCGCGCGCGGCTCGGCAAACGGCACGCGGAACTGCCGTGGGCGCTGGTCTACCTTTCGCTTTCGGCCATCGCGCTCGACCGGATCCCCTGCGCGCGGGCGGCGTCCCGCGAAGGCCTGCGCGCGCCCCACAACCTGCGGATGGAACATCTGACGCTGCTGGGGCTGGCCGCCGCCCTCCTCGGCGACCGCGCGCCGGAACTGGACGAGGCGGCCGAGGGCATCGCGGAACGCGGCCTCGGCAGGCCCGCCGCCGTCGCCGCGTGGGCGCACGCCTGCCTGGACCTGGCCGAAGACCGGCCGGACGACGCGCTGAGCAGGCTCGAAGATCTCGCTTCGGGCGTCTCCGGCGACCAGCCGGTGATCCGCGTTCTGGCCACTCCGCAACTCGTCGAGGCGGCCGTCTGCGCCGGACGGCCCGAACGCGCCCGAGCCGCGCTGGAGGTGTTCGACCGCTGGACGCTGGCCGGGGCGGAACCCTGCTGGCTCGCGCTGAGTCACCGTTGTCACGCGCTGATGGCGCCGGATCCCGGCGTGGCGGAACGGCGTTTCCGTCTGGCCATCGAGGCGCACCGGCGGGCGGGTGGCGCGGTGGAACTCGCCAGGACCAGGTTCGCGTACGCCACCCTGCTGCGACGGCATCGCCGGACCCGTGACGCCCGCGACCAGTTCCGCGATGCCTTGCGTGGCTTCGAAAACGTCGGTGCGGCCCGGTTCGCCGAGCGGGCCCGAGCCGGGCTGCGGGCCGCGGGCGAGACCGTCGACGTGCCGCACCGGTCGCTCGCCGGGCTCACCCCGCAACAGGACGCGATCACCCGGCTGGTGGCTGCGGGGGAGACGAACAAGGAGATCGCGCGGCGGCTGGTGATCAGCCACCGGACGGTGGACCACCACCTGCGGAACATCTTCACCGCACTGGGCGTGCGGTCCCGGGTGGAACTCGCGCGCCGCGTCGCCGCCGGTGAGTGAACGGCCTCGTGAGTGGTAAGGACGGTTAGAACCGTCCTTACCACTCACGAGGTGACGTCACGGGCAGGCGAGTACCGGAGCCTCCGGACGGCCACCGCCGTGCAGGTCGCTCAGCGGAACCCTGGCCAGGCCGAGGATCGCCTGCGCGGTCGCGCGCGGGGCGGTCGCCGGGTTCAGGCCGGTGGCGTCGTAGGCGATCGCGCCGCGGTCGGCCTCGGCGCCGGTGCAGCCGGTCTGCAGTGACCGCAGGAATTCCCGCGCCTTGCCCGCGGCGGCGGGACGGTGACCGGCCAGCGCTTCCGCGGCGAGGCCGGTGCTGTTGGCGTTGGGCGCGTTCGTGCCGAAGCCGAAGCCGCCGTTCGCGTGCTGCTTCGTGACCAGCCACGAGGTGCCCTCGCGAGCGTTCACCGGGTCACCGGTGGCGCGCAAGGCCTGCACGACCGTCGCGGTCGCGTCGACGTCGCTCGTGCACGTCGCTTCGCCGAAGTTCAGCGGGAAGCCGCCGTCCGCGCACTGGGTGCCCGCCAGGAACGTCACGGCCGACGCGGGAGCGCCGCCGGGCGTGCGGTCCAGCGCCAGGAGGGCGAGCGACTGCGAAAGTGCGTTGGAGTAGTCGCCGTATTCGGACCGGTCGGAGAACCGGCCGGACGGCGTGAGCAGCGAAAGCAGGCCCGCCTTCAGGTCGACGCCGCCGAACGACGCCGGGTCCTTGCCCCGGATCTGCGCGGCGAGCATCAGCTTGGCGTGCGCGCCCGCGTAGGCCTCGGTGCCGCCACCGACGTAGCCGGTGGTGATCTCCGGCTTCGCCAGCCAGGCGATCGCCTTGCCCGCGTTCGTGTCGGACACCCCGGCCGCGGCGAACGCGAAGATCGCGTCGATCGTCAGGCCCTGATCGGGGAACTTCTGGCCGCCGAAGTCGGCCTCGAACCGTTCGCCGTCGGTCATCTGCCTGGCGAGCCAGCCCGCGGCGGCGTCCGCCTTGGGGTGGGTGGCCGCGGCCGCCGCCGGAGCGGCGACCAGTCCGATACCGCACAGCAAGGCGACAGCGAAAACCAAACGTCTCATGAGAACCCTTTCCCGCATTTCCACGACAGGAGTCGGTGACACCGCGCGACGTGGGTGACCGGGCTCGCCTGGAAGGCATACCGTTGCGGGACAGCGCCGGACTCTCACCGGACTTCCCCCACGACCGCGCCAGAAGACTCTCACCCCGGTCGGGTGCGGGATACCGCCGGGTGCCCGTGTGATCCTCACGACCAGCTGGCCGGCGGTACCTACCGGAGGTGAACAGGTGTTAACCTCGGTGGGCTCGACAACAGAACACCGCCGCCCGTGACGGGGAAGCCGGTCGAAATCCGGCGCTGTCGCGCAACCGTGGGCCCTTTCGCAGGGCGAGCCGGGATACCGAACGGGCGGACGAAACGAACCACTGTCGCGATAAACAGGGGTGACCGCGGCGTCCGCGCTGTCCTCCGCCATGCCGCAAGGAGGAGTCATGCGCCGCGGGTACCTGGCAGCGTCGGCGATCGCCGTCAGTGTCGCCGTGATCGCCGCACCGCTCAGCGGGACGGCGACGGCCGCGAACGATCCCGGCGCGGCGAAGGCGAGTTCCCGCTGGCTCGCGACGAAGCTGAAGCCGGACGGCACGTTCGAGAACCCCAACGGCGGCTCACTTCCCGACCACGGCCTGATGCTCGATGTGCTCTTCGCGATGCACGCCGCGGGCGAAGGCACGCGGGCCGAGCCGATCATGAAGTTCCTCGACGACCAGGGCCACGCCACCGACTACTTCACCTGGGACGGGCTCGCCCCCGGCGCCGGATACGACAAGATCATCATCGGCGGCTCGGTGGCGAAGACGCTGGTCGCCGCGCAGGTCTCCGGCCGGGATCCCCGGAACTTCGACGGCTACGACCTGGTCGCCGAGACCCAGGGCGCGATCATGCGCAAGGGCCCCGACAAGGGCCGGGTCAGCGACTACTCGAAGGATCCCAAGCTGGCCGACGCGGTGACCAACAACGCCAACATGTTCGGCCAGGCGCTCGGCGTCATCGGACTCGCCGTGGCGGGGAAGAACGACCGGCTCGCCATCGACAAACTGCTGACCCAGCAGTGTTCCGAGGGCTACTTCCGCGTCTTCTTCGGCACCGTCCCGACGACCGAGACCGGCGACCACGTCACCCCGGACGGCCGCAAGGTCTCGACCTGCGACGAAGGCAAGCCGTTTGATCAGTCCTCGACCGACGGTGACGCCACCGCCCTCGCCCTCTCGGCGCTGCTGGCCGCGAAGAAGGCGGGCGCGACCGGTCTCGACGCCCCGATCGCCAAGACCGTCTCGTGGCTCAAGGCGAACCAGACGCCCGGCGGCGGCTGGGGCGGCGGTGTCGGCACCGAGGCGCCGAACACCAACAGCACCGGCCTGATCGTCCAAGCGCTCGCCGACGCCGGCGGCGCGGACGCGGCGGTGGACAAGGGCGTGCGGTACCTCAAAGCCGCGCAGGCGAACGCCGCGGCCGACTCCGGGAACAAGCTCGCGGGCGAACTCGGCGCGATCGCCTACGACCCGGCTTCCTACGAGGCCGCGCGTTCCTCCGGCATCGGCGGCCTCGACACCTGGATCCGCGCGAGTGCGCAGGCTTCGCTCGGGTTGTCGCAGGTCGGCTTTTATTCGCTCGCGAAGGGTGAAGGCCTGCCGCCGGCCACCGGCGTCCCGGAAACCCCGGCCCCGGCGCAGCCGCACAAGCCGAAGACCACGACGCCGAAACCCAAGAAGTTCGTCACGCCCAGGGCGTCCACCGGCGCCCGGGTGTCCACGACGACGGCGGTCACCACCCCGGTCGACGCGACCCCGGCCGCCCGCCTCGGCGCCTATCTGACGAACCGGCTCGTCGGCGGTGACCACGTCGAGGTCACCGAGGACGGCAAGACCTACGTCGACTACGACGCCACCGCCGATGTGGTGCTGGCCTTGCGGGCGCTGGACCAGCAACCGGACGCGGTCGCCCGTGCTTCGCAGTTCCTGCTGAAGCCCGAAGCCGTACAGGCTTATGCCCATGGCGCGCCGTACGAACAGGGCGAGGCGTCGTACGCCGGACCGCTCGCGAAACTCGTGCTCGTCGCCGAATTCGCGAAGTCGGAAGCCGCCGGGCCGTTGCGCGCCGATCTGGTGAAGCTGCGCGGTGCCGACGGCGAGTTCACCGACACCGGATCGTTCGCCGACGCCGACCGGACGGTCGAGCGGCACGCCTGGGCGGTGCTCGCCACCGCCGCCGATCCCGGTCCCGCGGTCGAACTGCTCCTTTCCCGCCAATGCGCCGACGGCACCTTCCCGAAGCATCTCGACACCGCCGAGTGCGGTTCCGGCGACCTCGCCGCGACGGCCGCCGCGGTCACCGCGCTGGTCGCCCGACCGCATACGGACTCCGCGCCGCCGACCAGGCGGCCGGACGGCTGGACCGAGCGGCGCGTGTCGGCGTTCGTCTCCGCGGTGGGCGCGCTCGGCGTCCGGCCGACCGGCGAGGGTTTGGTGACCGGGGAAGGCGGCGCGGTGGACGTCGCGCTCAGCGCCGCCGTCGCCGCCGCGCGGCAGACCGCGGGCCTCGACGCGAGCGGCACCGCGCGCTCGCTGGGCGGGCTCGTCCAGGCCGACGGCGGATTCGCCAAGGTCTCCGGCGGAGAGACCGATCTCCCGACCAGTTCGGCCGCCGCCCAAGGGATCGCGGGCCGCTCTTGGCTCACCGCCGTGGATTCGCCGCTGTCACCCGCCATCCGGCTTCCGCTGATCGACGGCACCGATACGCGGGTGCTGGCCGCCGCCCAGTCCGACACCCAGCCGGGATGGCTGATCTGGGGACTCGCCGGGCTGGCCGTGCTGTTCCTGTCCGCCGCGCTCGTGCTCGTCTTCGTACTTCGCCGTATCACCAAGAAAAAGGGGGTAACACCATGAAGAGACTGCTCGCCGTCACGACCGTCCTCATCGGACTGATCGGGCTGTCCGCCGCGCCCGCGAACGCGGTCGACACCACCAAGGGGTACAACGGGATCTGCACCGGCGCCGACGCGCTCACCGGGGTCACGGTCGTGGTCGATTTCCAGGAACTGGCCGCGCCGACGATCACCCGCTGCTCGCCCAACGCCGCGCCGGGCACCGCCCGCACCGGTATCAAGGCGTTGCAGGACGCGGGAATCGCGGTCGCCGGTACCGCGCGCTGGGGGCTCGGTTTCGTCTGCCGGCTGGAAGGCCGCCCGTCCGCGACGGAGACCCTTCCGCTGACGACCAACCCGAACTACAAGGAAGCGTGCGTCACCACCCCGCCCGCGGGCGCGTACTGGGGTTACTGGAACGCGAACGGATCCGGTACGACCTGGACCTACAGCAGCTCGGGCGCGCTCAACCGCAACGTCGTCCCGGGTGGGTTCGAGGGCTGGTCGTTCTCGCTGAACAAGACCGCGACGACCAACCCGCCGCCCGGCGTCACGCCGAGGAACCCGGCCATCCCGTGAAACGGCTGCTCGGACTGGTGGCGGCGGTCTTCCTGATCGCCGCCACGGCGCCGTCCGCGCACGCGGTCGACCAGAGCAAGGGCTATCCGGGGTTCTGCAAGGACGCCACGGGGGTCACCGTCGTCGTCGATTTCCAGCAGCTCGGCGGCACGACCATCGTGCGCTGTAATCCCCAGAGCACCCGCGGCACCGGGCTCGACGCGCTCAAGGGCGCCGGTTTCCAGATCGCCGGGGTCCAGCGCTGGGGTGAGTCGTTCGTCTGCCGGGTCGAGAACCGCCCGTCCGCGACCGAGACCGTCCCCATGACGGGCCGCGAGGACTACCGGGAGCCGTGCGTCGACACGCCTCCGGCCCAGGCCTATTGGTCGTACTGGCACGCCTCGAACAACTGCGCCTGGGACTACAGCCAGTGGGGTGTCAAGAACCGTGACTTCATCCCGGGCGGTTTCGAAGGCTGGTCGTTCTCTCTGAACGCCACTGCCAAGAGCAACCCGGTCCCGCGGGTCTCCGCCGTCCGGCCGGGTACCGAGAACCAGCCCTGTGTGCCACGTGAGGAGGCGAAGCCGGTCACCGGCGACCCCGGCGAGCGGCAGCAGCGACCGCCGGCGGGGAACGATCAGCAGGCCGACGGATCCCAGCCGGCGACGGGCGCGGGAGAGGTTCCGGCCGCGGGGCCGAGTTCCGGCGCGCTACCGCCGCCCAAGCCGCGCCCGAGTGCTTCGGCACGGCCGAACGCGCAGGATCCGTCGATGAACGTCGCGTTCACCGGCGGGGAGAACGCCGAGGACGTCAACGCGGTGCTCGCACGCGAGTCCGGAGCGGGAGGCTGGGCGCCGTGGGCGGCAGGGGCGGCGGTGCTCGCGTTGTGCGTGGCAGGATTCCTGATGGCACGCAGACGCAAACGCGCACAAGGAGTTTGATGACGTCCTATTTCCTGCCGCGCGATCTGCATCCGGCCGCGTGGTGGGTGTGGGCGCTCGGACTCGCCGTCGCGGCGACCCGCACGACGAACCCGTGGCTGCTGCTGACCATCGTGGCCGTCGCGGGATACGTCGTCGTGGCCCGCCGCGGTGAGGCGCCGTGGGCGCTGGCGTTCCGGCTGTATCTGTACCTCGGCGCGTTCATCGTCGCGATCCGCGTGTTCTTCCGCGTCGTGTTCGGCGGCGCGGAGGGGTCCACGATCCTCCTGCGGCTGCCCGAGATCCCGCTGCCGGAATGGGCGGCGGGTATCCGCCTCTTCGGCGACGTCTCCGCGGAATCGTTGCTGGGCGGGCTCTACGACGGGATGCGGCTGGCGACGATGGTGATCTGCCTCGGCGCGGCCAACGCGCTCGCGAACCCGAAACGGCTGCTCAAGGCGATGCCGCCGGCGCTGTACGAGGTGGGCACGGCGGTGATCGTCGCGCTGTCGGTGTTCCCGCAGCTCGCCGAGAGCGTGCTGCGGGTCCGGCGGGCCCGCCGGCTTCGCGGCGGTTCGGGCAAGAAGAAGGTGAAGGCGCTGCACACCATCCTCATCCCGGTACTGGAGGACGCGCTTTCCCGCTCGCTGCAGCTCGCCGCGTCGATGGACTCACGCGGCTACGGCCGGGCCGGGCTGGTCGAAGCGCGCGCCAGGCTGATCACGGGAACGCTGATGATCGCCGGGCTGATCGGTGTCTGTGTCGGGGTTTACGCCACTTTGGACGGTTCGACGCCCCGATACCTGGCCGCACCGGTGCTTTCCGCGGGCGTCGTGGTCGGGCTGATCGGGTTCTGGTCGGCGGGCAAACGCGTCCAGCGCACGCGCTACCGGCCGGATCGCTGGCATCCGCCGGAAATCGTCGTCGCCGTCAGCGGGATCGCCGTCGCGGCCGTCCTGTTCACGACGTCGGAGGTGAACCCGATGAACATGAACCCGTCGCTGATCGGCCTGTCCTGGCCGTCGTTGTCGTGGCTGCCGTTGCTCGGGGTGCTGATCGGCGTGCTGCCCGCGTTCCTGACCCCGGCTCCCGAACCTCCTTACGCCGCACTGGAAGAAGAAGCCCGCGCATGATCGAACTGGACCACGTTTCCTTCACCTATCACGGCCGTGCCGAACCGGTGCTGTCCGACGTGACGCTGTCCATCGGTGAAGGTGAACTCGTGCTGTTCGCGGGCCGGACGGGGGCGGGCAAGTCGACGCTGCTCGGCACGATCAACGGTCTGGTCCCGCATTTCACCGGCGGGCACCTCGAAGGCACGGTCTCCGTCGATGGCGTGACGACGCGGTCCCGGCCTCCGCGCGAGTTCGCGCATCTGGTCGGCGTCGTCGGCCAGGATCCGCTCGCGGGCTTCGTCACCGACACGGTCGAGGACGAACTCGCGTACGGCATGGAGCAACTCGGCCTGAGCCCGCAGGTGATGCGCCGCCGGGTGGAGGAGACCCTCGACCTCCTCGGCATCGCGGAACTGCGCAGGCGCGCGCTGCGGACGCTGTCCGGCGGGCAGCAGCAACGGGTGGCGATCGGCTCGGTGCTCACCACCCATCCCAAGGTGCTGGTGCTGGACGAACCGACGTCGGCGCTGGACCCGACCGCGGCCGAGGAGGTGCTCGCGACGCTGGCCAGGCTGGTGGGGGATCTCGGCACGACGGTGCTGATGGCCGAGCACCGGATGGAACGCGTGATCCCGTTCGCGGACCGGATGATCCACGTGCCGGGCACCGGGGGAGTGATCGACGGAACGCCGCCGGAAGTGCTGAAGGACATGCCCATCGCGCCGCCGATCGTCCACTTGGGACGGTTGGCGGGCTGGGATCCGCTGCCGATGTCGGTCCGTGACGCCCGGCGGCGCGCTTCTTCGCTGGCGCTGGGAGCGCCGCCCGCGCGAAACACGAGCGTGGGCGAGGAGTTGCTGGCCGCGTCCGGTGTCGTCGTGCGCTACGGGCCGAAGGTGGCGGTGCGGGAGGTCGACCTGACCCTGCGCGCCGGCGAGGTGCTGGCGATGATGGGGCGCAACGGTTCCGGCAAGTCGTCGCTGCTGTGGGCGGTGCAGGGTTCCGGCCCGCGGCAGGGCGGCAAGGTCACCGTCGAAGGCAAGGACCCCAAGACGTTGAGCAGCGCCGCGGCTCGTGCTCTGGTCGGCATGGTGCCGCAGACCGCGAGCGACCTGTTGTACCTGCAGACCGTCGCCGCCGAATGCGAGGCAGCCGACGCGGAATCGGGTGCGGAGCCGGGAAAGTGCCGGGAGCTGCTCGACAGGCTCGCCCCGGGCATCGATCCCGCGTCGCATCCCCGTGATCTCTCGGAGGGGCAGCGGCTCGCGCTCGTGCTCGCGGTCCAGTTGTCGGCGGCGCCACGGATCATGCTGCTGGACGAACCGACCCGCGGTCTCGACTACACCGCGAAGGCGGCGCTGGCGCGGATGATCGCTTCGCTGACGGCAGAAGGCAAGGCGATCGTCGTGGCCACTCACGACGTCGAGTTCGTCGCGACGATCGCCGACCGCGTGCTCGTGATGGCGGAAGGGGAGGTCGTCTCGGACGGCCCGACCGGTGAAGTGCTCGGCGGCTCCCCGGCGTTCGCCACGCAGATCGCGAAGATCCTCGGCGAGCCCTGGCTCACCGTCGAAGAGGTCCGCTCGGCGCTGCCACAGGAAGTCCCATGATGGCCCCGGCGGTGCGGCTCGGCCCCCGCTCGGCGACGGTGCTCGGCCTCGCGTCACTGGCGGGGCTGATGATGTTCGTCTGGCCGCTCCTGGTCCGCGTCGAGCCGCAGTCGATGCAGCACGGCCCGGACGCGCCGTTCGTGTTCATCGGGATCCTGCCGATCCTGATCGTCATCGTGCTGGCCGAGATGTCCGAAGGGGGGATGGATTCCAAGGCCCTCGCGATGCTCGGCGTGCTGTCCGCGGTGAACGCCGCCCTGCGGCCCCTCGGCGCGGGGACCGCGGGCATCGAGACCGTGTTCTTCCTGCTGGTGCTGGCCGGGCGGGTGCTCGGCCCCGGTTTCGGTTTCGTGCTGGGCTGCACGTCGATGTTCGCTTCGGCGCTGCTGACCGCCGGGGTGGGCCCGTGGCTGCCGTTCCAGATGATGTGCTCGGCGTGGATCGGGATGGGCGCCGGGCTGCTGCCCCGCCGCGTCACCGGCAAGGCGGAGATCGCGATGCTGGTGGCGTACGGGATCTTCGTCGCGTACGTCTTCGGATTCCTGATGAACCTGTGGTTCTGGCCGTTCATCACCGACGCCGAAGTGCCGTACCACGACGGGCACATCTCCTACGTGCCCGGCGCCCCGCTGCTGGAGAACCTGCACCGCTTCGCCGTGTTCACCCTGCTGACCTCGACGGCGGGCTGGGACACCGGCCGCGCGATCACCAACACGGTGGCGATCCTGGTGCTGGGGCCCGCCGTGCTCGCGACACTGCGGCGGGCTTCGCGGAAGGCCTCCTACGGCGTGATTCCCTCGTTCACCGACGGGGTGTGAAGCGCGGTCAGCAGCGGGATTCGGCGGTTGTCTTGAGGTCCTTCAGCCATGAAGTGCGAGTGTCAATAGGGAAAGTGATAGCCTCTAACTGAACGGAAGAGGTGAGTCGGTGGAGACCTCGCGGGAGCGGTACCGGGCCCAGGTGCGCGCGGAGATCAAGCGGCACGCGTGGGAGCAGCTGGCCACGACGGGTGTGTCCGCGTTGTCCCTCAACGCGATCGCCAAGCGCGTCGGCATGAGCGGCCCCGCGCTGTACCGGTACTTCCCCGGCCGCGACGACCTGCTCACGGATCTCGTCCGCGACGCCTACCGAAGCCTCGCCGACGCCGTCCAGGCTTCGGCTAGCGTGACCGAAGCCGCCTACGCGATCAGGGAATGGGCTTTGGCAGACCCGCAGCGATACCTGTTCGTCTATGGAACGCCGATCCCCGGCTACCACGCGCCCGGCGACACCACGGAGATCTCGGACGAGATCATGGCCGTGCTGCTCAGGGTGCACGCAACGGACCCTGATGACGGCCGCGCGCTCCGTCGTGCCGTCACGTTCTGGACCCGCGTGCACGGTGTCCTGTCGCTTGAGCTCGCCGGGCACTTCGCCGGCATGGGGTTCGACCCCGCCCTGCTGTTCGCCGCCGAGGTCGACGGCCTGCTCCGGGAGGGTGTCGCGGAGTCGTGATCAAAGACGCGACACACGTGATTGGAGGCGCGACTCACGTGATCGGGGACGCGACTCACGTGATTGGGCGGACGACACGCGACGGGGCCTGGCCG
>Ga0307518_10001293_pt1 | contig 18767 bp, 1 predicted proteins | sample 25_EM_MG_FD_203889 | JGI IMG/M metagenome (GOLD analysis project Ga0307518, IMG submission 203889) | Populus trichocarpa ectomycorrhiza microbial communities from riparian zone in the Pacific Northwest, United States - 25_EM | ecosystem: Host-associated > Plants > Roots > Unclassified | place...
CCTCCTTCCCTACCTTCAGGGTAGGCAAGGAGGCCTTCACCACCTGGGGCCGCCGCTCGCCTTCGCGACACCCGCTCAGGCGGAGGGGCTCGACCGGACGCACGTGGGCTGAAGGCTCCCATCACCGCGTCCGATGCGGCGAAAGGAGCCTTCAGCCCGGCCTCAACGTTGCGAAAGTGGCTTTCGCAACACGCCGCCCTGGCCTAAGGGGACCTAGGGGCGGCTAGGGGTTGTCCGTCTCTTCGCAGCTCACCTAGCTTTTCTTCGAGTGGCATTTCGTTTTTCCCGGCGCGAAGAGGTTGGCTACTGATGCTGAACGAGGAGAAGCTGCGCGACTACCTCAAGCGGGTGTCGGCCGACCTGCATCGGACTCGTGCCCAGTTGCGGGAGGCCGAGGCCCGGGAGCACGAGCCGATCGCGATCATCGGGATGGCCTGCCGGTACCCGGGCGGGGTCCGCGGCCCGGAGCAGCTGTGGGACCTCGTGGCCGCGGGCACCGACGCTGTAGGCGGTTTCCCCACAGGCCGGGGCTGGGACGTCGAGGCCCTCTACGACCCCGACCCCGCCCGGCACGGCAAGACCTACACGCGCGAGGGTGGCTTCCTCTACGACGCCCACGAGTTCGACGCCGCGTTCTTCGGCATCAGCCCCCGCGAGGCGCTCACCGTCGACCCGCAGCAGCGGCTCCTGCTCGAGACCGCCTGGGAGGTCTTCGAACGCGCCGGGATCGACCCGCTTTCGGTGCGCGGCAGCCGGACCGGCGTGTTCGCCGGGGTGATGTACAACGACTACGGCTCCAGGCTCGACCCCCGCGCCGAGGAACTGCGCGAGTTCGAGGGCTACCTCGGCAACGGCAGCGCCGGCAGCGTCGCCTCCGGCCGGGTCGCCTACACCTTCGGCCTCGAAGGACCCGCCGTCACCATCGACACCGCGTGCTCGTCTTCGCTGGTCGCGCTGCATCTCGCCGCCGAGTCGCTCCGGCGCGGGGAATCCACGCTCGCGCTGGCCGGCGGGGTGACCGTGATGGCCTCGCCGGAGACCTTCGTGGAATTCAGCCGTCAGCGCGGCATGGCGCCCGACGGCCGCTGCAAGCCCTTCGCCGACGCGGCCGACGGCACCGGCTGGGCCGAGGGCGCCGGGATCCTGCTGCTCGAACGGCTTTCCGACGCCCGTCGCAACGGGCATCCGGTCCTCGCCGTGGTCCGCGGCACCGCGGTCAACCAGGACGGCGCGAGCAGCGGGCTCACCGCGCCGAACGGTCCGTCGCAGCAGCGGGTGATCCGGCAGGCGCTCGACAGCGCAGGGCTCGCGCCGCACCAGGTCGACGTCGTCGAGGCGCACGGCACGGGGACGACGCTGGGCGACCCGATCGAGGCGCAGGCCCTGCTCGCCGCCTACGGCCAGGAGCGCGTCCGTCCACTGTGGCTCGGTTCGCTGAAGTCGAACGTCGGGCACACGCAGGCGGCCGCCGGGGTCGGCGGCGTGATCAAGATGGTCCAGGCGATCCGGCACGGGGTCGCGCCGATGACCCTGCACATCGACACCCCGACGTCCAAAGTGGACTGGGAAGCGGGCGCGGTCGAACTGCTCACCGAGGCCCGTCCGTGGCCGGAAACCGGCGAACCGCGCCGCGCCGGGGTTTCGTCGTTCGGGGTCAGCGGCACCAACGCGCACGTCATCGTCGAGCAGGCGCCGGAGATCGAGCCCGCCGTGCGTGACGGCGCATCGCCGGTCGGCGACGGGGTGGCACCGCTGGTTCTGTCCGCCCGGAGCGCCGAGGCTCTGCGCGCGCAGTCCGCCCGGCTGCGTGAGCACCTGCGCCGGACGGAATCGCTGACCGACATCGCCTTCTCGCTCGCGACGTCTCGTGCCGCACTGGAATACCGCGCCGTCGTCGTGGCCGAAGCGGGTGAGTCGCTCGACGCCTTGGCTGCTGGGGCGCCCGCGGCGGGGCTGGTCGAAGGCATCGCTTTGCCGCCGGGCAAGGTCGCGTTCGTCTTTCCCGGGCAGGGATCGCAATGGGCCGGGATGGCTCTGGCGCTCAAGGACTCTTCGCCGGTCTTCCGGGACGCTTTGCTCGACTGCGAGCACGCGCTTTCATCCTTTGTGGACTGGAAGCTCACCGACGTGCTCGGCGACGCGACGGCGTTGGAACGCGTCGACGTCGTCCAGCCCGCCCTCTTCGCGGTCAACGTGTCACTGGCGGCGCTGTGGCGGGCCTGCGGGGTCGAACCCGACGCGGTGACCGGGCACAGCCAGGGCGAGATCGCCGCCGCGTACGTGTCCGGCGCCCTGTCGCTGGCCGATGCCGCCAAGGTCGTCGCCTTGCGGGCCAAGGCCATCCTCGCGCTTTCCGGGGCCGGGGGAATGGTCGCGGTCGCCCTCGGCCGCGACGACGTGCTCCCTCGGCTGGTGGAGTGGGGCGACCGGGTCGCCGTGGCCGCGGTCAACGGACCCGCGTCGGTCGTGGTCTCCGGCGATCCCGAGGCGCTCGACGGTCTCGTCGCCGCCTGCGAGGCCGACGGCGTGCGTGCCCGCCGGATCCCCGTGGACTACGCCTCGCATTCGCCGCAGGTGGACGTTCTGCGCGAGGAACTGCTCGGCCTGCTCGCCGGCGTCGAGCACCACGCGTCCACGGTGCCGTTCTACTCGGCGGTGACCGGCGAACCCCTCGACACGGCCGGTCTCACCCCGGAGTACTGGTTCCGGAACCTGCGGGCCACCGTCCGGTTCGACCGGTCCGTCCGGCGGCTGCTCGACGACGGCCACCGGTTCTTCGTCGAAGCCAGCGTTCATCCGGTGCTGACCGGCAGCGTCACCGAAACCATCGAGGAACGCGGCGTCCAGGCGGTCGCGCTCGGTTCGCTGCGCCGTGACGAGGGCGGCGTCCGCCGGTTCCTGACCTCGCTGGCCGAGGCACACGTGCGCGGCCTCCGCCCGGATTGGGCCGCCTTGTGGCCCGGCGCCACCAGGGTCGACCTGCCCACGTATGCCTTCCAACGGGTGCCGTACTGGCTTGACGCCGCCGTCGCCCACCAGGGCGGGACGGCGGCCGAACTGCGCTTCTGGGCGGCCGTCGACCAGGCCGACACCGGCGCGCTCGACGCCGCCGTCCCCGCCGGGGAGGGTGCCTGGGACGCGGTGCTTCCCGCGCTTTCGGCCTGGCGCCGCTCCGGTCTCGAAAAGTCCACAGTGGACAGCTGGCGATACCGGATCGACTGGATCCCGGCCACCGGGACGCCCGCGGCCACCCTCGACGGGACGTGGCTGGTGGTCGTCCCACCCGGTCCGGTGCCGCCTGTCGCGGAGGCGCTCGACCGCCTGGGTGCCCGTGTCCTGGTCGCAGGCCCCGATGACGAACTGCCCAGCGAGCCGGTCGACGGCGTGCTTTCCCTGCTGGCGCTGGACGAACGGCAGCATCCGGTGATCCCCGCCGGGCTCGCCGCGACCGCGGATCTCGTCCGAAAGCTCGACGGGCTCGACGCTCCACTGTGGATCGCCACCTCCGGCGCGGTCGCCGTCGGCCGCTCGGAGACGCCCAACACGCAGGCCGCGGTCTGGGGCCTCGGCCGGGCCGTCGGTCTCGAACATCCCGAACGCTGGGGCGGCCTCGTCGACCTTCCCGGGGAACTCGACGAACGCTCCGCGGCCAGGCTCGCCGGAGTGCTCGCCACCGGCGACGAGGACCAGGTCGCCGTGCGGTCGTCCGGTGTCTACCTGCGGCGGCTCGTACGGGCGCCGCTCGGGGACGCCGTCGCGCCGGAATGGCGGCCGCGCGGGACCGTGCTGGTCACCGGCGGCACCGGTGCGGTGGCCGCCCACGTCGCGCGATGGCTCGCCGGGAACGGCGCCGAACATCTGGTGCTCACCAGCAGGCGCGGGGCGGCGGCCGAGGGTGCGGCGGAGTTGCGCGAAGAACTCGCCGGACTCGGTGCCAGGGTGACGTTCGCCGCCTGCGACGTCGCCGATCGCGAGGCACTGGCCGCGGTGCTGGCCGAGTATCCGCCGAACGCCGTCGTGCACGCGGCGGGGGTCGGGACCACGGCCGCGGTCGCCGAGACCGGCCCGGCGGAACTCGCCGACGCGTTCGCCGCCAAGGCGGGCGGCGCCGTCCACCTCGACGAACTTCTCGAAGGCACCGAACTGGACGCCTTCGTGCTCTTCTCTTCCAACGCGGGTGTCTGGGGCGGCGCGGGACAGGGTGCCTACGGCGCCGCGAACGCCGCCTTGGACGCGCTCGCCGAACGTCGTCGTGCCCGGGGACTGCCCGCCACGTCGGTGGCCTGGGGCCTGTGGGGCGGCGGCAGCGGACTGGCCGGTCAGGACGACGTCGACCGCTTGCGCCGGCTCGGGCTGGGCGCGATGGACCCGGCGCTCGCGGTGTCCGCGCTGGTCCAGTCCGTTTCGCACGACGAAACCTTCGTCGCGGTCGCCGACGTCGACTGGGCGCGCTTCGCCCCCGGATTCGCCCTCGCCCGGCCCCGGCCGCTGCTGGACGCGCTGCCCGAGGTCCGCGAGGCGCTGTCCTCCGACACCGCGGGACAAGGCGGTTCCGAATTCGCCGCCGGATTGCTGGCCGCCCCCGAGGCCGACCGGACCCGCATCGTGCTCGACCTGGTCCGCGCGCAGGCTGCCGCCGTCCTCGGCCACGGTGGCGCCGCCACCGTCGAGCCGGACCGGGCCTTCCGCGACCTCGGTTTCGATTCCCTGACCGCGGTCGAGGTCCGCGACCGGCTGGCCGCCGCCACCGGTCTGCGGCTGCCCGCGACCCTGGTGTTCGACCATCCGTCCGCCTCGGCGCTCGCCGGGCACCTCGTCGCCGAACTCACCGGCGACGTCACCGGGACCACGGCGGTCCCGGCGGTGGCGGTGACCGACGACGAGCCGATCGCGATCGTCGCGATGAGCTGCCGGTTCCCTGGCGGGATCACCGATCCGGAGAAATTCTGGGACTTCGTCGCGGGCGGCGGGGACGCGATGGCCGCGTTCCCCGGCGACCGCGGCTGGGACCTCGACGCGCTGTACGACCCGGACCCCGCGCATCTCGGCACCACCTACGCCCGTGAGGGCGGCTTCCTCGACGACGCGGGCGGTTTCGACGCGGCGTTCTTCGGGATCTCGCCGCGTGAGGCGCTGGCGATGGATCCGCAGCAGCGGCTTCTGCTGGAGACGTCGTGGGAGGCCTTCGAGCGGGCGGGGATCGACCCGGCGACCCTGCGGGGGAGTGCGACCGGCGTCTTCGTCGGCGCTTCCTTCCAGAACTACGGGCTGGACGCTACCGACGCGCCCGAAGGCACCGAGGGCTACTTCCTCACCGGAACCGCCACCGCCGTCGTCTCCGGCCGCCTCTCCTACACCTTCGGGCTGGAAGGCCCGGCGGTGACGATCGACACCGCGTGCTCGTCTTCGCTGGTGGCGTTGCATCTCGCGGCGCAGGCGCTGCGGCGCGGCGAATGTTCGCTGGCGCTGGCGGGCGGGGTGACCGTGATGGCCAACCCGGCGGCGTTCGTGGAGTTCAGCCGTCAGCGCGGGCTCGCGCCGGACGGACGCTGCAAGGCGTTCGCCGACGCCGCCGACGGCACCGCGTGGTCCGAGGGCGCCGGGATCCTTCTGGTGGAACGGCTTTCCGACGCGCGCCGCCTCGGCCACCCCGTGCTGGCGCTGGTGCGCGGCTCGGCGGTGAACCAGGACGGCGCCTCGAACGGGCTGAGCGCGCCGAACGGGCCGTCGCAGCAACGGGTGATCCGGCAGGCGCTGGCGAACGCCGGTTGGGCACCGTCCGATGTGGACGCCGTCGAGGCGCACGGGACCGGGACCAGTCTCGGCGACCCGATCGAGGCGCAGGCCTTGCTCGCCGCGTACGGCGGGGAACGCGATCACCCGCTGTGGCTGGGTTCGGTCAAGTCGAATCTCGGGCACACGCAGTCGGCGTCGGGGGTGGCGGGCGTGATCAAGATGGTGCAGGCGATCCGGCACGGTGTCCTGCCGCGGACCCTGCACGTCGACGCGCCGACCACTGAGGTGGACTGGACGGCGGGGGACGTCCGGCTGCTCACCGAACCGGTGGACTGGCCGGACACGGGCCGTCCGCGCCGGGCGGGCGTCTCTTCTTTCGGTGTCAGCGGGACGAACGTGCACACGCTGATCGAAGCGGTCCCCGAGAGCGCGGCCCCTCCCGCCGCCGGGGACACGTGGGTGCCGTGGGTGCTCTCGGCCAAGACCGAGGAAGCGTTGCGGGCGCAGGCTTCCCGGCTGCACGCGCACCTGGAGGAACATCCCGCGGACGACTCCCACGTCGCGTACACGCTGGCGACCGCCCGCGCGGGCCTGGAGGTCCGGGCCGCGGTGACCGGCGCGGATCGTCTGCGCGAACTGGCCCTTCTCGCCGAGGGGACACCGAGCGCGGCGGTGCTGCGCGGCGGGCTCGTCGCCGGGGCGCCGGGGTTCCTGTTCACCGGGCAGGGCAGCCAGAAACCCGGGATGGGCCGGGAACTCGCGGCCCGTTTCCCGGTGTTCGCCGCCGCGTTCGACGAGGTGTGCGGCCATCTGGACCCGCACCTCGAACTCCCGCTGCGCGAAGTCCTCGAAACCGGACGGGTCCACGAAACGGCGTTCGCGCAATGCGCCCTGTTCGCCGTCGAGGTCGCGCTGTTCCGGCTCCTGGAGAGCTGGGGTGTCCGGCCGGGACTGGTGCTCGGGCATTCGGTCGGCGAGATCGCGGCCGCGCACGTCGCCGGGGTCCTGTCGCTGCCGGACGCGGCCACGCTCGTCGAGGCGCGCGGCAGGCTCATGGGCGCCCTGCCTTCCCAAGGCGTGATGATCGCCTTGCAGGCCAACGAAGACGAGGTGTCCCCGCTGCTCACCGAGCGCGTGTCGCTCGCCGCCGTCAACGGCCCGGAAGCGGTGGTGCTGTCCGGGGACGAGGACGCCGTCACCGCCGTGGTGGACCGGTTCCCCGACCGCAAGCACAAGCGGCTCGTGGTCAGCCACGCGTTCCACTCGCCGCTGATGGAACCGATGCTCGCGGACTTCCGCCGTGTCGTGTCCGGGCTTTCCTTCGCCGAGCCCAGGATTCCGGTCGTGTCCACGGTGACCGGCCGCCCCGATCCCGAAATCGCCTCACCCGGGTACTGGGTGCGGCACGTGCGCGAGGCCGTGCGGTTCCACGACGCGATCCGGTTCGCCGAAGCCGAGGGCGTGCGCGCCTTCGTCGAACTCGGCCCCGAGGGTGTCCTGTCCGCCATGGCCCGGGATTTCCTCGACGACGACACCGTGCTGATCCCGACCCTGCGCGGGGAACGTCCGGAGGTCGCCGCGCTGGCCACCACACTCGGCCGCCTGCACGTCCACGGCGCCGGGATCGACTGGACGGGCGTGTTCGACGGTGTCCCGGCGAGCCGGGTCACGCTGCCCACGTATCCCTTCGAGCACCAGCACTTCTGGCTGGCGAGCACCGGCGCGGCGGCGGGGGACGCGGCCGCGTTCGGACTCGGCGAGGCCGGGCACGCGCTGCTCGGCGCGGCCGTCCCGGTGCCCGGAGGGAGCGGGATCTCTTTCACTGGAAGGCTTTCCCTGCGGACTCAGCCGTGGCTCGCGGAGCACGTCGTGCTCGGAACGGCGTTGCTGCCCGGCACCGCGTTCGTCGATCTCGCGTTGCACGCGGGTGACCGCGCCGGCTGCGGAACCGTCACCGAGCTGACCCTGGAATCCCCGCTGGCGCTGCCGGAAAGTGGTGACGTCCGGCTGCACGTCACCGTCGGCGAGCCTGGCGAGGACGGCGAGCGCACGGTCGAAATCCATTCCCGCGCCGGGAACGCCGCCGACGACGAACCGTGGACACGGCACGCCACCGGCCTCCTGGCCACCGGAACCCCTGCTGAGAGCGGGAATCTGGCCAGCTGGCCGCCGGAGGGTACCGAGATCGGGGTCGAGGACTTCTACGACCGCCTCGACGGCACCGGTTTCGAGTACGGGCCGTTGTTCCAGGGTCTGCGCGCGGCGTGGAAGGCCGGGGACGACGTCTACGCGGAAGTCTCGCTGCCCGAGGACCGCTCCCGTGACGCCGAAGGTTTCGGCGTCCACCCCGCGCTGCTGGACGCCGCGCTGCACGCGTCCAAGCTCCGGCTGGACGGCGACAGCGAGGGACCTTTCCTACCGTTCACGTGGAAGGGGGTCTCGCTGGCCGCGACCGGTGCCCGGACGCTGCGGGTGCGGCTGTCCTCGCCCGCTCCGGACACGATCTCGCTGCTGCTCGCCGACGGTGAAGGCGCCCCGGTGGCCACTGTGGACTCCCTGGTGTTCCGCCGGGTTTCGCCGGAGCAGCTCGGAAACCGGCAGGGGAGCAGTTCGCTGTTCCACGTCGAATGGACCGAGGTACCCGCCGACGCAGTGTCCACAGAGGATGTGAGGGTCGGTGCTGGAGAGTCCTATGTGGACGTCGCGGCGCTGCTTGCCGCCAAGGCACCCGAAGTCGCACTTCTGGTCTGCCCGTCCGGGGAGACCGCCGAGGCGGTGCACGACGCGACCACGTGGGCACTGCGTCAGGTGCGGGACTGGCTCGCCGACGAACGCCTCGACGCGCACCGGCTCGTCCTGATGACCGACGGCACCGATCTGGCCCAGGCCGCGGTGCGGGGACTGTTCCGGTCGGCCTCGTCCGAACACCCCGGCCGGTTCGGTATCGCCGAGACCACCGGGGATCCGGTGCGGGTGTCGGCCGACGATCCCGAACTGCGGCTGGAGAACGGTGTCGCGTACGCGCCGAGGCTGGTCCGCAAGACCGCCGCGGCCGCTCCGGTCGCACTCGATCCCGCCAAAACGGTGCTGGTCACCGGCGGCACGGGAGCGCTCGGCGCGCTGGTGGCCCGGCATCTCGTCGCCGCGCGCGGCGTGATCCGGCTGCTGCTGGTGTCCCGGCGTGGGCTGGAAGCCGAGGGCGCCAAGGACCTGGTGGCGGACCTGACGGCCGCGGGTGCCGACGTCACCGTCGAAGCCTGCGACGTCGCCGACCGCACGGCGCTGGAAGCGGCTCTCGCCGGGCACGAGCTGACCGCCGTCGTGCACACGGCCGGCGTGCTCGACGACGGCCTGGTCGGTTCGCTGACCCCGGAGCGGCTGGCCAAGGTGCTGCGGCCGAAGGTCGACGCGGCGCTGAACCTGCACGAACTCGCGGGCGACGTCGAGGAGTTCGTCCTGTTCTCGTCGGCGTCGGCCACGTTCGGAAATCCCGGGCAGGCGAACTACGCGGCGGCCAACGCGTTCCTCGACGCGCTCGCCCGGCACCGCCACGCCCAAGGGCTTCCGGCCACGTCGCTCGCCTGGGGACTGTGGGCGACCGACGGCGGCATGACGGGCGAGCTGAGCGACACCGACCTGGCCAGGATGGGCCGCACCGGTATCGCCGCGCTGACCCCGGAAGCCGGGCTCGCCCTGTTCGACGCGGCCTCCGGCGCCGGACCGGTGGTGCTGCCCATGGCGCTGACGCCGTCGTCGCTCCGCGATGTGGACCCCGCGTCGCTGCCCCCGTTGCTGCGCGGTCTGGTGCGGACGCCGTCCCGGCGCGCCGCGGGCGGTGCCGCCTCCGACGGTTCGGCGTTGCAGGACAGGCTTTCGGGTCTGACCGGCGCCGAACGCGACGACGCGGTCCTCGAAGTGGTGCGCGAGCAGGTCGCCGCCGCGCTCGGCCATGCGGGCGCCGGGGCGATCGATCCGGGCAAGGGTTTCGTCGAACTCGGGATGGATTCGCTCAGCGCGGTCGAACTGCGTAACCAGCTGTGCGCGCTGAGCGGGCTGAAACTCTCGACGACGGTGGTGTTCGACCACCCCAACCCGGCCGCGCTCGCCGGGCACCTCGCGGCCGAACTGCCCGCCGAAGGGGTGGCCACCACCGCGTCGGTGCACGCCGGGCTCGACCGGCTCGAAGCGTTGCTGGCCACCGCGGCCCCGGCGAACGGGGACCGCGCCGGGGTCACCGCGCGCCTGCGCACACTGCTGGCGGCGTGGACCGGCGAGCCCGCCGCCGAGGCGGACGACTCGCTGGAGTCGGCCACCGCGGACGAACTGTTCGACCTGCTCGATCACGAACTCGGCGCGTCCTGACCCGCCTGATACTGGGAGACCCTTCCGTGGCGAACGAAGACAAGTACCTCGACTACCTCAAGCGCGCGACCGCCGACCTGCGGGAGACCCGGCGACGGCTCAAGGAGGCCGAGGACCGCGGCCACGAGCCGATCGCCATCATCGGGATGGCCTGCCGGTTCCCCGGTGGCGTGCGGTCGCCGGAGGAGCTGTGGGAGCTGGTCGCCGAGGGCCGCGACGGGATCTCCGGGTTCCCGGCCGACCGCGGCTGGGACCTGTCCGCGCTGTACGACCCGACGGGGGAGAAGGCCGGCACCTCGTACTGCCGCGAAGGCGGTTTCCTCGACGGCGCGGGCGAATTCGACCCGGCCTTCTTCGGGATCTCGCCGAGGGAAGCGCTCGCCATGGACCCGCAGCAGCGGCTGCTGCTGGAAATCTCCTGGGAGACCTTCGAACGCGCGGGCATCGACCCCGGCTCGCTGCGGGGCAGCCGGACCGGGGTGTTCGCCGGGGTGATGTACCACGACTACGTCTCCCGGCTCGCCGCCATCCCGGAGGAACTCGAGGGCTACCTCGGCACCGGGAACTCGGGCAGTGTCGTTTCCGGACGGGTCGCCTACACCTTCGGGCTGGAGGGCCCGGCGGTGACGATCGACACCGCGTGCTCGTCCTCGCTCGTCGCGCTGCATCTGGCGGCGCAGGCGCTGCGGCAGGGTGAATGCACGATGGCGCTCGCCGGTGGTGTCGCGGTGATGTCCACACCGGACACTTTCGTCGACTTCAGCCGTCAGCGCGGGCTCGCCGCGGACGGGCGCTGCAAGTCCTATTCGGACGGAGCCGACGGCACGTCGTGGGCCGAGGGCGTCGGGATGCTCTTGGTGGAGAAGCTGTCCGACGCGCAGCGGCTCGGCCACCAGGTGCTCGCCGTCGTCAGCGGCAGTGCGGTCAACCAGGACGGGGCGAGCAGCGGCCTCAGCGTGCCGAACGGCCCGTCGCAGCAGCGGGTCATCCGGCAGGCCCTGGAGAACGCACGGCTTTCGGCCGGACAGATCGACGTCGTGGAGGGCCACGGCACCGGGACCACCCTGGGCGACCCGATCGAGGCGCAGGCCCTGCTGGCCACCTACGGCAGGGAGAAATCCGCGGACCGTCCGTTGTGGCTGGGTTCGCTGAAGTCGAATATCGGGCACTCCCAGTCCGCCGCCGGGGTCGGCGGCGTGATCAAGATGGTGCAGGCGATCCGGCACGGGATCCTGCCGCGCACGCTGCACGCGGACGAACCGTCGTCCAAAGTGGACTGGTCCGCCGGTGCCGTCGAACTGCTCACCGAAGCACGCGAGTGGCCGGAGACCGGGCAGCCCCGCCGCGCGGGCGTGTCCTCGTTCGGGGTCAGCGGCACCAACGCGCACACCATCATCGAGCAAGCCCCCGAAAGCGAAGACGTCGCGGGCCTGCCGCCCACCGGCGCCGTGCCCGCGATCCTGTCCGCCAAGACCGCCGACGCGCTGCGCGACCAGGTCACGCGGCTGCGCTCGCATATCCTCGCCCGGCCGGAGCTGAGCGTCGCCGACGTCGCCGCCTCGCTCGCCACCACCCGTGTCCTGCACGAGCACCGCGGCGCGATCGTCGCGGCCGACCGGGACCAGTTGCTCGCCGGACTGGACATCCTCGCCGCGGGCGCCACCACCTCCGGCGTCACCCACGGCGTCGCCGCCGACGGCCGGACGGCGTTCCTGTTCACCGGTCAGGGCAGCCAGCGGCGCGGGATGGGCCGGGAACTGGCCGAGCGTTTCCCGGTGTTCGCCGAGGCCTTCGACGACGTCTGTACCCGGTTCGAGCGGCCGATCAAGGAACTGTCCACAGAGGAGCTGAACCAGACGGCGAACACGCAGTGCGCGTTGTTCGCCTTCGAGGTGGCGTTGTTCCGGCTGGTGGAGAGCTGGGGCGTCAAGCCCGATTTCCTGGCGGGCCACTCGATCGGTGAGATCGCGGCGGCTCAGGTCGCGGGCGTGTTTTCTCTTGATGACGCGGTGAAGCTGGTCTCGGCGCGTGGCCGCCTGATGCAGGCTTTGCCCACCGGCGGCGCGATGGTGGCCTTGCAGGCGACCGAGGCCGAAGTCGTCCCGCTGCTGACGAACCGGGTTTCGCTGGCCGCGATCAACGGCCCGGAGTCCGTGGTCCTTTCCGGCGACGAAGACGCTGTCGCCGCCGTGGTGGCCCGGTTCGGGGACCGCAAACACAAACGACTCGCCGTGAGCCACGCGTTCCACTCGCCGTTGATGGAGCCGATGCTGGACGAGTTCCGCGTGGTCGCCGACGGCCTGTCGTACGCGGCGCCGAGGATTCCGATCGTGTCGGGTGGCTTGGCGGATGTGTCCACTTCGGACTATTGGGTCCGGCACGTCCGCGACGCGGTCCGGTTCCACGATTCGGTCGAGTTCCTGGCGGCCGAGGGCGTCACCCGCTTCCTGGAGATCGGTCCGGACGCTGTCCTGACCGCGATGGCCAAGGAAAGCGCCGGGGACGCGGTCGTCGTCGCGGCCACGCGCCGCAACCGCGCGGAAGACGTCACCCTGCTCGCCGCGGTCTCCACGCTGCACGTCCACGGAGCGGCCGTCGACTGGACGCCGCTGTTCGCCGGGGCCCGCCGCGTCGACCTGCCCACGTACGCCTTCCAGCACCGCCGTTTCTGGCTGGACGGCCCGCTGAACGCCGAGGGCGACGCGGCGAGTCTCGGCCTGGGCGCCACGGATCACCCGCTGCTCGGCGCCGTCGTCACGATGGCCGACGCGCACGGGGTCCTGCTCACCGGGCGCCTTGCCCTCGCGGCGCAGCCGTGGCTGGCCGGGCACGTGGTCGCGGGACACGTCCTGCTGCCGGGCACCGCGTTCGTCGACCTCGTCCTGCACGCCGGGGACAAGGTCGACTGCGGGGTCGTGGAGGAACTGACCCTGCGCGAACCCCTCGTCCTGCCCGAACACGACGCGCTCAGCCTGCAACTCGTCGTCGGCGCGCCGGACGAGACCGGCAGGCGCACGGTCGGCGTCCACTCCCGCCCCGAGGCCGCCGACGCCGAATGGTCGTGCCACGCCACCGGTGTCCTCGCGCCCGGCTTCCCCGACACCGACTTCAGTCTCGCCGCGTGGCCGCCCGAAGGCGCCGAGCCGGTCGCGATCGACGGCCTCTACGGCGCGCTCGCGGAGGTCGGCCTCGACTACGGGCCCCCTTTCCAGTGCGTCCGCGCCGCCTGGACCCATGAATCGGCCATCTACGCCGAAATCGAGCTGGCCGACTCCGAAAAGGCCGACGCGGCCCGGTTCGGGATCCATCCGGCCCTGCTCGACTCGGCCCTGCACGCCGCCGGCCTCGGCGCACTGGACGCCACCGAGGCACGGCTCCCGTTCTCATGGTCCGGCGTGAGCCTCAGGGCCTTCGGAGCGACGACGATCCGAGTGCGGCTGACCCCGGCGGGGCCGGACACGATCGCGCTGGCCGTCGCGGATCCGGAGGGGCGGCCGGTGTTCATCGCCGATGGACTCCTCGTCCGCGCGGTCCCGTCCGGCGCGCTCACCTCCCGGAATCCGGTGCGCGACGCGGTGTTCCGGGTGGACTGGCAGCCGCTGGCCATCCCCGCGGAAGCCGCCGAGCACGTCGTGGCCTCGTTCACCGGGTACACCGGCGACCTGCTCGGCGACGCCCACGCGGCCGCCGTCCGCGCGCTCGAACTGGTGCGTGCCGATCAAGGCGGCCCGAAACTCGTCTTCCTGACCAGCGGTGCCGTCGGGGACGCCGTGCCGCATCCGGCGCAGGCCACCGTCTGGGGCCTCGTCCGCACCGCGCAGGAAGAGTTCCCGGACCGGTTCGTCCTCCTCGACACCGACACCGAGCCCACGCCCGAACTCGTCGCGGCCGCCGTCGCCACCGGTGAACCCGAACTCATGCTCCGCGAGGGCGTCCTGTCCGGCGCCCGGCTCGTCCGCGCCTCGCGTGGCTCCGCCGAGCCCGGCGACATCGCGGGAACGGTGCTCGTCACCGGCGGCACCGGTGCGCTCGGCGCGGATCTCGCCCGGCACCTCGTCCGGTCGCGCGGTGTCCGGCGGCTGCTGCTCACCAGCCGTCGCGGTGCGGCGGCCCCCGGTGCGGACATCCTCGTCCGTGAGCTGACCGCGCTCGGCGCCGACGTCCGGATCGAAGCCTGCGACGCCGCCGACCGCGACGCGCTCGCCGCCCTGCTGACCGATCAGCCGATCAGCCTCGCCGTGCACGCGGCCGGTGTGCTGGACGACGGCCTCCTCGGTGACCTGACGCCGGAGCGGCTCACCGCCGTGCTGAGGTCCAAAGTGGACGCCGCCGTGCATCTGCACGAGCTGCTCGGCGACACCGGACTCGTCCTGTTCTCCTCCGCCGCCGGGGTGTTCGGCAACGAAGGGCAGGCGAACTACGCCGCCGCGAACGCCTTCCTCGACGCCCTCGCCCGGCATCGGCACGCGAACGGCCTGCCCGGCACGGCGCTGGCATGGGGGATGTGGGCTTCCGGCATGGGCGACGCGCTCGCCTCCCGCCCCGGCTTCCCCGCATTGTCCACAGAGGACGGAATGGCGCTCTTCGACGCCGCGACGGCGCTCGGCGACGCCGCGCTCGTCCCGATCCGCCTCGATCTGCCCGCGCTGCGCGCGCGGCTCGGCGGTGACGTGCCGCCGCTGCTGCGCGGCCTGATCCGGCCCACCCGCCGCGCCGCCGTCACCGGTTCGGCGGGCGCGCTCGCCGACCGGCTGGCCGCGCTCGCCCCGGCCGAACGGAGCCGGGAACTGCTGGAGATCGTGCGGACGCACGTCGCCATCGTGCTGGGCCACCTCGGCTCGGAGGCCATCGACGCCGGGAAACCGTTCCAGGAGCTCGGCTTCGACTCGCTGGCCGCGGTCGAACTGCGCAACCGGCTGACCGAAGCCACCGGCCTGCGGCTGGCCGCGACCCTCGTCTTCGACTACCCGACACCGCTCGTGCTCGCCGAACACCTGCTGGAGGGGCTCGCCGGGGGTGGGCTCGCCGAGGCACCCGACGTGCCGGTGCGCACGAGCCCGGTCGACGAGCCGATCGCGATCATCGGTATGGCCTGCCGCTACCCGGGCGGTGTCACTTCTCCCGAAGAGCTGTGGGACCTGGTGGCCGCTGGCAGGGACGGCGTCTCGGCGTTCCCGGTCAATCGGGGCTGGGACGACGTCTACGACGCGGACCCCGGCAAGACAGGCAAGAGCTACGCCCGCGAGGGCGGATTCCTGCACGACGCGGGCGAATTCGACGCGGCGTTCTTCGGGATCTCGCCGCGGGAGGCGCTGGCGATGGATCCGCAGCAGCGGTTGCTGCTGGAGACGTCGTGGGAGGTCTTCGAACGCGCCGGGATCGATCCGGACACGGTGCGGGGAAGTAAAACCGGCGTCTTCGCCGGGGTGATGTACCACGACTACGCGGCGCGGCTGAACTCCGTGCCGGAGGACGTCGAGGGCTACCTCGGCACGGGGAACTCGGGCAGTGTGATCTCGGGACGATTGGCCTACACCTTCGGGCTGGAAGGCCCCGCGGTGAGCATCGACACGGCGTGTTCGTCGTCGCTGGTCGCGATGCACCTCGCCGGACAGGCACTGCGACAGGGTGAATGTTCGCTCGCGCTCGCCGGCGGTGTGACGGTGATGGCGACGCCGAACACCTTCGTCGAGTTCAGCCGCCAACGCGGGATGGCCACCGATGGCCGGTGCAAATCCTTCGCCGAGGCCGCGGACGGCACCGGCTGGGGCGAGGGTGTCGGAATGCTCCTGCTGGAGCGCCTTTCGGACGCCCGCCGCAACGGACACCGGGTGCTGGCCGTGGTCCGCGGCTCGGCGGTGAACCAGGACGGCGCGTCGAACGGTTTGACGGCGCCGAACGGTCCGTCGCAGCAACGCGTGATCCGTCAGGCGTTGGCACAGGCGGGCTTGCGTCCGTCCGATGTGGACGCTGTCGAGGCGCACGGTACGGGAACCACGCTGGGTGACCCGATCGAGGCGCAGGCTCTGCTGGCCACGTACGGGCAGGATCGTGAGGAGCCGTTGTGGCTCGGCTCGGTGAAGTCGAACCTCGGTCACACGCAGGCGGCCGCCGGTGTCGCGGGTGTGATCAAGATGGTCGAAGCGATGCGGCACGGAGTCCTGCCGCGGACTCTGCATGTCGACGTGCCTTCGTCCCATGTGGACTGGTCCGATGGCGCGGTCTCCCTGCTTACCGAGACTCGGGAGTGGCCGGACACCGGACGTCCGCGACGGGCCGGGGTGTCGTCGTTCGGCATCAGCGGGACCAACGCGCACACCATCATCGAGGCCGTCGAGCCAGAGACCGCCGAGCCGTCCGGAAACCCGGGCGTCGTGCCGTGGCCGCTGTCCGGCAAGACCGAGGAAGCGTTGCGCGCGCAGGCTGCCCGCCTCCACGACCACCTGCTGGCCACTCCCGGCCTGACCGTGGCGGAAGTCGCGCTCTCCCTCACGGCACGGGCGGACCTGGAGCACCGGGCCGCGCTCGTGGCCGGTGATCGCGACGGTCTCCTCGCCGCGCTGGACGCGCTCGCGCACGGCGAGGACGCCGAGGGGATCGTCCGGGGAACCGCTCGGAACACCGGCCGGACGGCGTTCCTGTTCACCGGCCAGGGCAGCCAGCGGCTCGGGATGGGGCGTGAGCTGGCCGAGCGTTTCCCGGTGTTCGCTGAGGCCTATGACGAGGTGTGTTCCCGGTTCGAGCAGCCGATCAAGGAGCTGACGGCCGAGGAACTGAACCAGACCGCCAACACCCAGTGTGCGTTGTTCGCGATCGAGGTGGCGCTGTTCCGGCTGGTCGAGAGCTGGGGTGTCCGGCCCGACTTCCTGGCCGGTCACTCGGTGGGCGAGATCGCGGCGGCGCATGTCGCGGGTGTGCTGTCTCTCGACGACGCGGTGACTTTGGTGTCGGCTCGTGGTCGGTTGATGCAGGCGCTGCCCACGGGCGGCGCGATGGTGGCGCTGAGGGCGACCGAGGCCGAGGTGACGCCGCTGCTGACCGAACGGGTTTCGCTGGCGGCGATCAACGGCCCGCAGTCGGTGGTGGTCTCGGGTGATGAGGACGCCGTCGCCGCCGTGGTCGAGGGCCGGAAACACAAACGGCTCGTGGTGAGTCACGCGTTCCATTCGCCGTTGATGGATCCGATGCTGGACGACTTCCGCGCGGTAGTCGAGGGTCTGACGTTCGCGTCGCCGCGGATTCCGATCGTGTCCGGTGGTCTCGCCGAGGTGTCCACTTCGGACTATTGGGTGCGTCATGTCCGCGACGCGGTGCGGTTCCACGATTCGGTGAAGTTCCTGGCAGCCGAGGGCGTCACGCGGTTCCTGGAGATCGGCCCGGACGGCGTCCTGACCGCGATGGCCCAGGACAGCCTGGAGGACGCGGTCGTCGTCCCGGCCCTGCGACGCGACAAGCCCGAGGTGACGACCCTGCTGACGGCGGTGGCCGGTCTGTACGTCCACGGCGCCGACGTCGACTGGAGCCCGTTGTCCGCCGGGGCCCGCCGGGTGGATCTGCCGACGTATGCCTTCCAGCGTACGGAGTTCTGGCTCGACGCGGGTGCCGCCGCGGGTGACTTGACCGCTGCGGGACTGGCCGACGCCGGACATCCGCTGCTCGGTGGCGCGGTGACCCTGCCGGATTCCGGCGGGACCGTCTTCACCGGAAGGCTGTCGCTTTCGGCCCAGCCCTGGCTCGCCGATCACGCCGTCGAGGAGACCGTGCTCCTGCCCGGTACCGCCTTCGTCGATCTGGCGCTCGCCGCCGGACGGCGGCACGGCCCCGTCGTCCTCGACGAACTCACCCTGGAGAGCCCGCTGGTCCTGCCGGAGCACGGCGGTGTCGCTCTGCGCGTGTGGGTCCGCGAACCGGACGACACCGGTGCGTACGCGGTCAGCGTGCATTCCCGCGCAGACGAAGACGAACCCTGGATCCGTCACGCGGTCGGAACGCTGACCGAGGACACCGGCGCCACGCCCGCCGACCTCACGGCGTGGCCGCCCGCCGCCGAGGAGACCGACGTCGACGGGCTGTACGACGCGCTTGCCGACGCGGGCCTGAACTACGGCCCGGTGTTCCAAGGCGTCCGCGCCGCCTGGCGCGACGGCACCACGGTGTACGCCGAGATCGACCTCGACGAACGTCACCACGGCGACGCCGCCCGGTTCGGCCTGCACCCGGCGCTGCTGGACGCGGCCCTGCACACCGCCGGGCTCGGCGCGCTGAGCACCGACGGCGGAGCCCGGCTGCCCTTCCTGTGGTCGGGTGTCTCGTTCACCGGCCTCGGCGCCACGAGCTTGCGTGTCCGGCTCACCGGGACGGGCGACACGCTCTCCCTGGCGATCGCGGACGGGGCAGGCGCGCCGGTGGCGGCCGTCGCCGGGCTGACCGTCCGCCAGGTCGACCCCGCCGCGTTCGGTGGCGGCGCCGACTCGCTGTTCCGGGTCGAGTGGGTCCCGATCCGCGCCCGTGCCGCGGACAGCGCATATGTCGTCCGGTCCGAAGTGGACAGTGTGACGGACGTGCACGAAGCGACCGCGCAAACGCTTGCGGCGCTCCAATCCTGGTTCGCCGACGAAAGCGACGCCACCTTGGTCGTGTTGACCAGCGGCGCCGTGTCGGTGACGGGG